>PVMK01144882.1_pt1 | contig 99717 bp, 102 predicted proteins | sample 1853481 | NCBI WGS metagenome assembly PVMK01 (sample SAMN08533507, study PRJNA380276) | Marine sediment metagenome, whole genome shotgun sequencing project.
CTTCCGCGAGGAATTGCTCAAAGAGGGGGTCGAGTGCCTGCTTTCCGGCGACGTGGACACCGGCAAGGCGGTGCTGCGCGACTACATCAACGCCACAATCGGCTTCGAGGAGCTTGGCGGTCTCACCAACAAATCACCCAAAAGCCTCATGCGCATGTTCGGGCCCAAAGGCAACCCACAGGCCCGCAACCTGTTCGAGATTATCGGCTACCTGCAAGAGCGCGAGGGCCTTCACTTCGAGGTCCGCGCTGTGCGGTAAGCAGCGAGATGTTCGTCGCCTTTAACCTACGCGACGCCGTCGCTCAGATCGAGCACGACAGGTGATTTGAGTGGCTCCCCGGGACGGACTCGAACCGCCGACCTAGTGGTTAACAGCCACCCGCTCTACCAACTGAGCTACCGGGGAATACAGGGCTCGCTATGGTACTGACGGCCCCGGTGACGGTCAATCAAGTGCCCGCCCGCCGCGACCATTGATTATCTAACTGACGCCGAACACCGAGTCCATGCGATCCAGCGCTTTGCTGAGCTGCTCGGTGCTGGTGGCGAAGGACAGCCGCAGATAGCCCGGGGCGCCGAAGGCGCTGCCCGGCACCAGGGCGACCCCGGCGTCCACCAGCAGACGCTCGGCGAGTGCCACGTCGTCCTTCACCTCGGGCATGGCGTCCAGTGCCCCGCGCACGTCCGGGAAGGCATAGAAGGCGCCCTGGGCGGGCAGGCAGCGCACGCCGTTGCCGCGATTGAGGCGCTCCACCACGTAGTCGTGGCGCTCTTTGAAGATCTTCACCATGTCGGTCACGCACTGATGATCGCCGTCCAGGGCGGCGGTGGCCGCCACCTGGGATATGGAGGCGGCGCAGGAGGTGCTCTGACCCTGGACCTTCTTCATGGCGTTGATCAGGATCTGGGGGCCGGCGGCGTAGCCGATGCGCCAGCCGGTCATGGCGTAGGCTTTGGATACTCCGTTGACCACCACCGTGCGCTCGTAGAGTCCGGGACAGGCGGTGACGATGTTGCAGAAAGGCTCGTCGCCCCAGGTGATGAGCTCGTAGATGTCGTCGCTGACCACCACCACCTGGGGATGGCGCAGCAGCACCTCGCCCAGGGCCGCCAGATCGGCGCGGCTGTAGCAGACACCGGTGGGATTCGAAGGGCTGTTCAGCATCAGAAGGCGCGTCTTCGGCGTGATCGCCGCCTCCAGCTGCTGCGGGGTCATCTTGAAGCCGCTCTCGATGCCCGCCTCGACGATGACCGGCTTGCCGTCGCACAGCAGCACCATGTCCGGATAGGAAACCCAGTAGGGTGAGGGGATGATGGCCTCATCGCCGGGGCTCAGGAGCGCCTCGAAGGCGTTGAAGATGGAATGCTTGGCCCCGCAGGAAACGAGTATCTGTTTTGCGTCGTACTCCAGGTCGCTATCGCGCTTGAGCTTTGCCATGATCGCCGCTTTCAGCTCGGGGATGCCGTCCACCACCGTGTACTTGGTGAACCCCGCATCGATGGCGTTCTTGGCCGCCTCCTTGATGTGCGCCGGCGTGTCGAAATCCGGCTCGCCGGCGCCCAGGCTGCCGATGTCGCGGCCCTCGGCGCGCAGCTCCGCGGCCCGCGACGCGACCACCAGGGTCGGCGATGGTTTGATGGCCCGAACCCGGTCCGATAACGCGATGTTCAATGCAGGAATCCTCAGAGTTTCGTTTGCCGAGCAGGTACTATACGCGACCGGCGCCTGCGCCAGCGACAAGTGAATTTACATGGCCGATCGTCCTTTTAAAATCGAAGCCGAGTTCGAGCCCGCCGGGGATCAGCCGCAGGCCATCCGCAGCCTGGTGGAGGGGCTGGAGAACGGTCTGGCGCATCAAACGCTGCTCGGTGTAACCGGTTCGGGCAAGACATTCTCCATCGGTAAAGTCATCGAGGCCGTGCAACGCCCGGCCTTGATCCTGGCGCCCAACAAAACCCTCGCCGCCCAGCTCTACGGCGAGATGCGCGCCTTCTTCCCCCACAACGCGGTGGAGTACTTCGTCTCCTATTACGACTATTACCAGCCCGAGGCCTACGTGCCCAGCACCGATACCTATATCGAAAAGGACGCCTCCATCAACGAGCACATCGAGCAGATGCGCCTGTCGGCCACCAAGGCGTTGCTGGAGCACGGTGACGCCATCATCGTCGCCACCGTGTCCGCCATCTACGGCCTCGGCGATCCCCAGGCCTTCCACGCCATGGTGCTGCATCTGGTGCGCGGCGACACCGTCGACCAGCGCTTCATCCTGCGCCGCCTGGCCGAGCTTCAGTACACCCGCAACGAGGTGGATCTGCGCCGCGGCACTTACCGCGTGCGCGGCGAGGTTATCGATATATTCCCGGCAGAATCCGACCGCGAGGCGGTGCGCGTCGAGCTGTTCGATGACGAGATCGAGCACTTGAGCTTCTTCGATCCCCTCACCGGCGAGGTCCTGCGGCGGGTGCCGCGGCTCACCATCTACCCCAAGAGCCACTACGTGACACCGCGCCAGACCATCGTCGACGCGGTCGAGCAGATCAAGCTGGAGCTGAAAGAACGGCTCGCCTGGCAGCGCGACAACGACAAGTTGCTCGAGGCCCAGCGGCTCGAGCAGCGCACACGCTTCGACATCGAGATGATGGTGGAGCTGGGCTTCTGCAAGGGCATCGAAAACTACTCGCGCTATCTTTCCGGACGCGCTCCCGGGGAGCCGCCGCCGACGCTGTTCGATTATCTGCCGGACAATGCTCTGCTGATCATCGACGAGAGCCACGTCACCGTGCCCCAGCTCGGCGGCATGTACCGCGGGCGACCGCTCCCGCAAAGAGACCCTGGTGGAGTACGGATTCCGGTTGCCATCGGCGCTGGACAACCGGCCCCTGCGTTTCGACGAGTTCGAGGCTCTGGCTCCCCAGGCCATCTTCGTTTCCGCTACCCCCGGAGCCTACGAGCATGAGCACTCTTCCGAGGTGGTGGAGCAGGTGGTGCGGCCCACGGGGCTGGTGGACCCACCGGTCCAGGTACGGCCCGCGTCCACCCAGGTGGACGACCTGCTTTCGGAGATCCACAAGCGCGTGGAGGTGGACGAGCGGGTGCTGGTGACCACCCTCACCAAGCGCATGGCCGAGGATCTCACCGACTATCTGTCCGAGCACGGCGTGCGCGTGCGCTATCTGCACTCGGACATCGAAACCGTGGAGCGGGTGGAGATCATCCGCGACCTGCGCTTGGGGGAGTTCGACGTGCTGGTGGGGATCAATCTTCTGCGCGAGGGGCTGGACATGCCCGAGGTGTCCCTGGTGGCGATTCTGGACGCCGACAAGGAGGGTTTTCTGCGCTCCGATCGCTCCATCATCCAAACCGTCGGGCGTGCCGCACGCAATATCAACGGCGCCGCCATTCTGTATGCCGACCGCATGACCGGAGCCATGCAGCGGGCCCTGGACGAGACCGGCCGCCGGCGGGAAAAGCAGCTGCGCTTCAACCAGGAGCACGGCATCACGCCGCGAGGCATCCGCAAGGCCGTCACCGACATCTTGGAGGGCGCCCGCTCCGGCGCGCCGGGCACGCCCCGGCGATTCGCCGACGTGGCCGAGGAAATCGGCCGCTACGGGGATCTGTCCCCGGAGGACGTCTCCCGGCGTATCGACGCGCTGGAGAAACGCATGTTCAAGCACGCCAGGAATCTCGAATTCGAGGAGGCCGCGAAGCTCAGGAACGAGGCGGCCCGGCTGCGTGACTTCGGCCTGGAGCTGAAGGTGGGTTGAGCTTGCGGGAGAAGATCCGAATCGGTATCTTCAGCCACGCCCCAGGCGCGTAGCTCAGTGGTAGAGCACTACCTTGACATGGTAGGGGTCGGTGGTTCAATCCCACTCGCGCCTACCAATTTACCCCTCTAAAGGGCTTGAGAATCCCCGCCAACGGACCTAAGATCCGTCGATACGCCTGTCTGTGCGTAGTCCGTGGGTCGGGGAGGCCGTCCGGGGACGCACGGCAGAGTCAGGTGGCCGTGCGCACGCGCACCCGTCGACACAGCCAGGGCCCGGATGGCAACTCTCCGGACCGGGGTGGCGACGGGGGATCGCGAGCCGCGGCCTCGCTATTTCTGGAGGAATACAAGCTATCGCAGCACCTAGGAAGAACCGGGTCAATCAAGACATCAAAAGCGAGTCCGTGCGTCTCATCGACGCCGAGGGCGGCCAGGTGGGCGTCGTGCCCCTGGCAGAGGCTTTGGGATCCGCACAAGAAACGGGCTTTGACCTGGTGGAGATTTCTCCGAACGCCGAGCCGCCGGTTTGCCGCTTGATGGACTATGGGAAGTTCTTGTTCCAGGAGAACAAGAAGCGCCAGGCATCGAAGAAGCGCCAGCAGATCATTCACCTCAAGGAGGTCAAGTTTCGGCCAGGCACGGAAGAGGCGGATTATCAGACCAAGCTCAGGAATCTGAAACGATTTCTGAACCATGGGGACAAGACCAAGGTGACGCTATGGTTCCGGGGCCGCGAGATGCGCCATCAGGAGCTGGGAATGAAGCTGCTGCGACGGGTAGAGGCCGATCTGGACGAGCTCGCCAAGGTCGAGCAGTTTCCGAAGATGGAAGGCCGACGACTATCGATGGTTTTGACGCCGCGCAAATAGCGCCGGCCACATGAGAGATGACGGAAAGACGACATGCCTAAAATGAAGACCAATCGCGGTGCCGCGAAGCGTTTCAAGCAACGGGCCAATGGCCGGTTCAAGCGCGCGCAATCCCATCGGCGACACATTCTTACCAAGAAGTCCACCAAGCGGAAGCGTCACTTGCGCGCCATGGACGTGATCAAAGATGTGGACACGCCGGCCGTGCGCCGCATGATTCCCGGTACTTGAGGAGGCGCGAGAATGCCCAGGGTTAAACGTGGCGTCACGGCACGTGCACGGCACAAGAAAATTATCGCACAGGCCAAGGGCTACAAGGGCGCGCGCAAGAACGTGTTCCGGGTGGCCAAGCAGGCGGTCATCCGCGCCGGCGCCACCGCCTATCGCGACCGCCGCCAGAGGAAGCGCCAGTTCAGACGCCTGTGGATCGCGCGCATCAATGCCGCCGCCCGCGAGTGCGGCCTGTCCTACAGCAGGCTCATCGACGGTTTGAACAAGGCGGACATCGGCATCGATCGCAAGGTGCTCGCCGATATCGCGGTCTTCGACAAGGCCGCTTTTGCGGAGATCGCAGAAAAGGCCAAGGCCAGTCTCTGATCCTCCCATGGCCGCCCACTGAGGCGGTCCCAGACACAGCGAAGATCGAACGGATGGGGAAAGGCCTGATGACCTTTCCCCTTTTTTGTGTTGCAGCGAGTCATGCCGGAACTGACTGACATCGTAAATCGCGCCAGGGACGAGCTGGCCGCTGCCGCCGACGCGGTGGCCCTCGATGAGGTGCGTGTGCGCTACCTGGGCAAGCAGGGCCTGCTCACGGTCGAGCGCAAGCAGCTGGGCAAGCTGCCCGCGGAGCAGCGTCCGGCCGCCGGCAAGCGCATCAACCAGGCGCTGGAGAGCGTGCAGCAGGCTCTGGAAGCCCGGCGCGGGGCGCTTGCCGCCGAGCGACTGGATGCACGCCTGCGCGACGAGCGTCTGGATGTGACCCTGCCCGGGCGCGGCCAGCACAGCGGCGGCTTGCACCCCATTACCCGCACTCTGGAACGCATCGAGGAATTTTTCGGCCAGCTGGGCTTCGAGATCGCCACCGGGCCGGAGGTGGAGACCGATTACCACAACTTCGAGGCCCTCAACATTCCCGGCCACCATCCGGCCCGGGCCATGCAGGACACTTTTTACTTCGCCGACGGTTTGCTGCTGCGCACGCACACATCGCCGGTGCAGATTCGCGTCATGAGCGACAGCCAACCACCCATCCGCATCATCGCGCCGGGGCGGGTTTATCGCTGCGATACGCCGGACATGACCCACGCGCCCATGTTTCATCAAGTGGAAGGGCTGATGGTGGGCGAGGACGTGAGCTTCGCCCACTTGAAGGGCATGATCATGGACTTCCTGCGCCATTTCTTCGAAGAACAGCTGGAGGTGCGATTCCGGCCGTCTTACTTCCCCTTCACCGAGCCGTCGGCGGAGGTGGATATTCGCGGCCAATCCGGTTGGCTGGAGGTCATGGGCTGCGGCATGGTCCATCCCCAGGTGCTGGAGAACGTCAACATCGATTCGGAACGCTACACCGGTTTCGCCTTCGGCATGGGCGCCGAGCGTCTCGCGCAGCTGCGTTACGGCATCAACGATCTGCGTCTGTTCTTCGACAACGATCTGCGATTCCTGGAGCAGTTCCGGCGATGAAAGTCAGCGAGCAATGGTTGCGCGAGTGGGCCGACCCACCGGTGACTACCGACACCCTGGTGGAGCAGCTCACCTCCGCCGGTCTCGAGGTGGACAGCGCAGCCGCCCTGGCACCGCCCATGGACAAGGTGGTGGTGGGGAACTTGCTGGAGGTCGTTTCTCATCCCGAAGCCGATCGCCTGAGTTTGTGCCGGGTCGACGCCGGCACAGGTGACATCCTGAACGTGGTGTGCGGCGCGGACAACGTGTACCAGGGGCATGCGTGCGCCGGTGGCGCTGGTAGGGGCGCGCTTGCCGGACGGGCACAAGATCAGACGCAGCCAAATCCGTGGTGTCGAGTCCCAGGGCATGCTGTGCTCGGCCCAGGGAGCTGGGGCTGGGCGAGGACGCCGACGGCATCATGAGCCTGGACCCGGATGCCCCCATCGGCCAATCGTTGTCCGAGTACCTGGGCCTTGACGACGTGATCATCGATATCGAGCTGACGCCCAACCGCGGCGATTGCCTGGGGATCTCGGGGGTGGCCAGGGAGGTAGCCGTGGCCAACAGGATGCCCCTGGGCGGGCCGGCCATGGAGCCCGTGGCGGCGGTTATTGATGACAGCTTCCCTGTGCATCTGGACGCGCCGGAGCATTGTCCGCGCTACGTGGGGCGCGTGATCCGCGACATCGATGGGTCGGCACGCACGCCGGTGTGGATGCAGGAGCGCCTGCGCCGCTGCGGCGTACGCCCTATCAGCCCGGTGGTGGACATCAGCAATTACGTGATGCTGGAGCTGGGCCAACCCATGCACGCCTTCGATCTGGATACCCTCCACGGGGCCATCCACGTGCGCCTGGCGGAGCCCGGCGAGGGGCTGACCATGCTCGATGGTGACGCCATCACCCTGGGCGCCGATTCGCTGGTTATCGCCGACCAGAGCCGGGTGGTGGCGCTGGCCGGCATCATGGGAGGGCTCGATACCGGCGTCACCGGCAAGAGCCGCAATATTTTCCTCGAGTGCGCCTGGTTCGCGCCCAAGACCATCGCCCTGGAGGCGCGCCGCCTGGGGCTGCACACCGACGCCTCCCATCGTTTCGAGCGCCACGCCTCGCCGGCGGGACAGATGGTGGCCGTGGAGCGGGCCACCCGGTTGCTCATGGAAGTGGTGGGCGGCCGTCCGGGTCCGTCGGTGGACACGTTCGACGCTCGGGCCCTGCCGTCGGCGCCGCAGATCACCCTGAGGAGCGCCCGCATCGAACGGGTGCTGGGCATGCCGGTGGCCGACCATGCCGTGGCCGACATCCTCCAGCGGTTGGGCATGGCCGTGCAGTCGGGCGGTGGCCAATGGCAGGTAACCCCGCCCGCTTACCGGGCCGACATCCGCCTGGAAACCGATCTCATCGAGGAGGTGGCCCGCATCATCGGCTACGACGCCATCCCGGCCCATGCGCCGACGGCGCAGTTGCTGATGGCCAGCCGCGCGGAAGCGCGGGTATCCGACGCCCGTGTGCGGGCGGTGCTGGTGCAGCGCGGCTACCAGGAGGCGATAACCTACAGCTTCGTGGACGCCGCCGATCAGCAGCGCCTGGATCCCGAGCACCCGCCGCTGCCGTTGGCGAACCCCATCAGCTCCGACATGGGGGTCATGCGCACCACCCTTTGGCCCGGTCTGCTGCAGGCGCTTGCGCACAATCTGAACCGCCAGCAGTCCCGTGTGCGGCTGTTCGAGATGGGCCTGCGTTTCCGCGTGCTGGACGGTCAGCTGCGCCAGCAGCCGGTGATCGCCGGCGTCGCGGCCGGCCCGGTGATACCCGAGCAGTGGGGAGTTGCCAGCAGGGACGGGGACTTCTATGACCTCAAGTCCGACGTGGAAGCGCTGCTGGCCCTGGCCGGGGACCCGGGAGATGCGCGCTACGGGCCTGCTGAGCACGCCGCCCTGCATCCTGGCCAGAGTGCCAGGATCACCCGCTCCGAGGCCCTGGTGGGCTACCTGGGGGCCCTGCATCCGGCTCTGTCCGCAGAGCGAAAACTGGCGATCCCGGTATACCTCTTCGAACTGGATTTGGACGCGGTCCAGGCGGGACACGGGGCCGGATTTAGGGCATTATCGAAGTACCCCACCGTACGCAGAGATGTGTCCCTGGTGGTGGATGAATCCGTCACCGCCCAGGCCATCGGGGATTGTGTTGGACAGGTGGGGATTCCTGTGCTAAAAAACTTAGAGTGTTTTGACGTTTATCGCGGCGAAGGTATTGATTCAGGGAAAAAAAGTCTCTCTCTAGGACTGACTTTTCAGGACCCGACCCGAACCCTCACAGACGCGGAAGTCGACCAGGGTGTCGCGCAGATCGTGGCCTCCCTGAAGACAAATCTCGGTGCCATTTTGAGGGGGTGAAATGGCGTTAACCAAAGCCTATATGGCGGAGAAACTGTACGAGGAGCTGGGCCTCAACAAGCGTGAGGCAAAGGAGCTCGTTGAGGCATTTTTCGAAGAGGTTCGCGCGGCCCTGGAGTCCGGCGACCACGTCAAGTTATCGGGATTCGGAAACTTTGATTTACGCAGTAAAAATGAGCGTCCGGGACGAAATCCCAAGACCGGGGAAGAGATCCCCATCACCGCACGCCGCGTCGTCACCTTTCGACCCGGCCAGAAACTCAAGGCACGTGTAGAAGCGTATGCTGGATCCGTCCAGTCACAGTAGTGATCTCCCGGCCATTCCCGGCAAGCGCTACTTCACCATCGGTGAAGTGAGCGAGCTGTGCGGCGTCAAGCCCCACGTGCTGCGTTACTGGGAGCAGGAGTTCCCGCATCTCAAGCCGCTCAAGCGCCGCGGCAACCGCCGCTATTACCAGCGCCAGGACGTGATCCTCATCCGTCAGATCCGCAGCCTGCTCTACGAGCACGGATTCACCATCGGCGGCGCCCGCCAGCGGCTGTCCGGCGAGGAGGCCAAGGTGGACGTGAATCAGAGCCAGCAGATCATCCGTCAGCTGCGCACCGAGCTCGAGGACGTGCTCCTCATCCTCAAGCGCTGATCCCTGACAACCGTCGCCGAATACCGTCGCCGAATACCGTCGCCGAAAACCATCGCGCCCTGAGCAAATTCCGGTATTATCCCTGGCTCTCGGGGCGTAGCGCAGTCTGGTAGCGCACTCGGCTGGGGGCCGAGCGGTCGGAGGTTCAAATCCTCTCGCCCCGACCAATTCTCTTACTATCGTTCCAGCATCGCCGTGAATGCACCCAGCGACAGAGCATTGAAGGTCGGCATCCAGCTGCCGGAGGTGGAGCGCCAGGTGCGCTGGCCGGAGATCGCCTCCATGGCGACCCTGGCCGAGGATGCGGGTTTCGACTCTCTGTGGGTGGGCGATCATCTTCTCTACCGAAACGCCGATGAGCCCGCCAAGGGTCCGTGGGAGGCGTGGTCGCAACTGGCCGCTCTGGCGGCCATCACCTCGCGGGTGGAGATCGGACCGCTGGTGGCCGCCACCAGCTTCCACAATCCCGCCATGCTCGCCAAGAAAGCGGCCACCGTGGACGAGATCAGCGGCGGGCGATTGATCCTCGGCCTGGGGGCGGGTTGGAACCAGACCGAGTACGCTGCCTTCGGCTTCGCCTACGATCGCCGGGTGTCGCGCTTCGAAGAAGCATTCACCATCATCCGCACCCTGTTGCGTGAGGGCGCTATCGATTTCGACGGCGATTTCTATCAGCTTCGGGATTGCGAACTGCTGCCCCGGGGCCCCCGGCCCCAGGGGCCGCCCCTGATGGTGGGCTCCGAAGGCCCGCGCATGCTGCGCATCACCATGCCCCACGTGGATGCCTGGAACGCCTGGCACGACTGGTACGGTAACCGGGTGGATCGGCTGGCCGGCGTGCTCCGCAAGGTCGACAGCGCCTGCGCGCAAGTGGGGCGGGATCCGGACCAGGTCCTGCGCACCACCACCGTGCTGGTTCAGCTTGCCGGCGGCGCCGGGCGCGCATCCGGCGACGGCGACAAGCGCGGCGGCACGCCGTTGCAGGGCTCGACCGAAGAGATCGCCGCCGGATTGCGCGCCTACGCAGGCCTCGGTATCGGCCACCTGCAGCTGGTGCTCGATCCCATCACCGCCGAGTCCATCGAGAGTCTCGCGCCGGTGCTCGCGCTGTTGGACTCCGGTCAGGATTGAGACCGCTGCCGTGAGCGTCACCGTGGAGCCGCTGGATGCACCTCTGGGCGCCGTGCTCAAAGGTATCCATCCGCGACGCCCGTTGAGCGACGGGGATTTTCAGGTTATCGAGCAGGCGCTGCTGGATCATCTCGCCATCGTCATCGCCGACCTGGAAGACGATCTGGATTGGCTGCTGGATGTGGGGCGCCGATTCGGTCCGCTGACGCCGCACATTCTGACCCGCTTCCATCATCCGAAAACGCCGGAGATGTCCATCATCACGGCCAATATGGACAATGCCGAGTCCCGTGCGACCGCCAAACCCGCCGGCGCCTTCTGGCACTCGGATCTTTCCTACTGCCGGGATCCTTCCGATGCCATCTTTCTGTACGCCACCCATGTGCCCTCCGATGGCGGCGACACCCTGATCGCGAACACCCAACGCGCCTACCAGGCGCTGCCCGCCGCGCGCCGCAAAGCCGTGGAAGCACTGACCGCCACCCACCGCTACGGATGGCGCGGCAAGGGCGCCATCACCGAGCCGGATGCCCGGCGCCGGGCCCAATACCCGGACGTGGTGCATCCGGTGGTGCGCGTGCACGGGCGCACGGGCAGGCGATCCCTGTTCGTGAATCCGGGTTACACCGTGTGCATCAACGGTGTGCCCGCTGATGAGAGCGACGCCATCCTGGACGAGCTGTTCGCCCACATGCAGGCGCCGGAGTTCTGCTATCGGCACCACTGGGCGGCGGGACAACTGGTGGGTATCGACAATCGGGCGACCCTGCACTGCGCCATAGCGGACTATCAGGAGCCCATGCGCAAGCTGCGCATGATCGTCGGCTGCACCGAACGGGCAACGCCCGGCGCCGGAAATCTGCTGAACTGACGGTTCCCGGTTGGCGCTTGGGGACAGATGCTTGGCCGGTTGGGCCGCGATAGTTCCCTGGCCCGGGCACATGATTGCCCCATGGCCGCCGCCGGGGCGGCCGAGCCAGGGAGGTAGCAGCGGTGCCCGCACCCAAGACCACGGCCAAGTCCATGGGATTCGCCCACAAGGCGGCCCACATCATCGGTACTTACGGCCTGCCATTGCCGCAGGAGTTGCTGGACGCGCTACGGCAGGAGCTGCGCGATTCGCGCCCCGGCGACCGTTGTCGACTGGCGGAAGAGGAGGCCGGGGTCTTTCTGGCGCGGGCCCTGCACGCCAGGGTGACTGCCGCGCTGCCCTCGGGCATCGACGCCGGCCACCTGCTGGCTGCCTGGTCCAAGTTTACCCAGCAGGTCATGTACAGAGCCGATCTGGGGCTCATCAACATGGTTCTGTTCAACCACGAAATCCTGCCGCTGATCGATGACCTGGAGCGCACCCTGGAGGAACGGGTTCCCGGCTGCCGCTCCGCACCCATGGAAACGGCTGCCCGCGGATCCGGTCTTCGACAGTGAATCTTCGCCTGCTGGCGCGCCCGGCCATCTTTCTCGCCATCGCCACCGCTCTGTGGCTGGCCGCGGACCTGCTCTGGAGCATCGGCATGGATATTCGCGAGACGGCGCTCAATCCGGCCTGCCGGCTCCTGCAGGCCAGGGTGGAAATGGGACTGGACTGCGATTCCCAGAATCAATTCGGATTCTTTCTCGCCATCATCGCGCCCTTTCTCGGCTTCGGCGCCCTGGCCGCCTTCATCCACGGCATCGGTTGCGCCTGCAAAAGAGCCAGGCACCTTTTCCTGCGACCGCCCCTGGCATATCCTCCCGAGGGCGGAGAATGGTCTGATTCGGGGGGTAGGTGCCATGAGTTCGACGTCGTTGGAGCTTCTGCAGGCGATGCCGATTTTCGGCGCCATCAGCGATGACACGCTGAAGTTTCTCCTCCAGCGTTCCAGTGACGTGCAGGTGGCCAAAGACGACTATTTCTTCAGAGAGAACGATCAAGGGTCGTCCATGTTCGTCCTCGAGCAGGGCCGCGTCGCCGTTCTGAAGAGCTGGGTGGATCAGACCAAGAACCTGGCCTATCTGAACGAGGGTGATTGCTTCGGCGAGATGGCGCTCATCGAGATGGGCGCACGCAGCGCTTCCATCCAGGCTGCCGAGGACTGCACGGCCATCGAGCTGTCCATCGACAGCCTGCACGAGCTCTATCAGCACAATCTCGAGCAATTCACCATCATTCAGATGAATATGAGCCGCGAAGTCTGCCGGCGTCTGCGCAAGGCAGACGATCTGCTGTTCCAGGTACAGATGCAGACCAGTGCTGCGGACGCGAGCTACCGCTTCACCTCCGGCTAGTCGGGTAGAATCGTCGGCGTGCCGAAGGCGTCGACCTCCGGAATGGCCCTGTCGGCGACCTCCACGTCCCAGGCGCCCCAGTGGGTGTAGGTGCGCGTGCATCTTGGGGCTTGCTTGGCCATCGTTGAACGGGCGCGAACTGAGCACTGGATCATGCTCGTTTCACCGAAATCCGGCTACAATTTCGGGTTATCCCGTAAAGGTTTGACGCGATGAAGGTTGTGATCCTCGCCGGCGGATACGGCACCCGGCTCTCCGAGGAGACGGCAGTGCTGCCCAAGCCGATGATAGAGATCGGTGGGCGTCCGTTGCTGTGGCATCTGATGAAGTTGTTTTCGGCGCATGGTTTCAACGAGTTCGTGGTTGCGCTGGGCTATAAGGGCGACATCATCAAGCGCTATTTTCTGCAGTATCCGGACATCGGTTCCGATCTGAGAATAGATCTGGGGTCGGGCAGGACGGAGAGACAGGGGGGCGTTCGCGAGGATTGGTGCATCGAACTCGTGGATACCGATCGGGACACGATGACGGGTGGGCGTCTGCGAAGGTTGCGCGACCGCATCGACGGCACTTTTTTCTTCACGTACGGCGACGGCCTGTCCACCGTCGACCTGCCGAAGCTTTTGGAATTTCACCGTTCCCACGGAAAGCTTGCCACCGTTACCGCGGTGCAACCTCCCTCGAAGTTCGGCGTGCTGCAGCTCGAGGGAAACGCGGTGGTCAAGTTCAACGAGAAGCCCGCCGACGCGAACGCTTACATCAACGGCGGCTTCTTCGTCCTCGAGCCCGAGGCGATCGATTACATCGAGGGTGATGATACGACCTGGGAACGCGAGCCTTGCGAGGCGCTGGCCGGGGACGGGCAGCTACGCGCCTACGTGCACGATGGATACTGGCAGTGCGTGGATACGTTGCACGAGCTGCGAGTGCTGCGAAACGCCTGGGACAGGGGGAAGGCTCCTTGGAAAACCTGGAACTGAGCCCCTCATTCTGGAAGGATAGACGGATACTCATCACCGGCCACACCGGCTTCAAGGGTGGCTGGCTCTCGATCTGGTTGCAGCAGCTTGGCGCCGCCGTCGCCGGATACGCACTTCCCGCTCCCACGGAACCGAACTTGTTCGATGCCGCGTGCGTCGCCAAGGCTATGACGTCCGTCATTGGAGACGTGCGCGATCTGGAGCAGCTGAGCGGCTTCGTCTCCGACTATCGCCCCGAGGTGATTGTTCACATGGCGGCTCAGTCGCTGGTGCGCCGCTCCTACGCCGATCCGGTGGAGACTTACGGCTCCAACGTCATGGGCACGGTTCACGTGCTCGAGGCGGCTCGACGTTGCCGGGACGTTCGCGTTGTCGTGAACGTGACCAGCGACAAGTGCTACGAGAATCGGGAGCGGCCTTGGGGATATCGCGAGAACGACGCCATGGGGGGACACGATGCCTATTCGAGCAGTAAGGGGTGTGCGGAACTGATTACCTCGGCCTACCGGCGCTCCTACTTCTCGTCCGACTCCGCGACCGGGCGACCCGCGTCGCTCGCGCTGGCCAGCGCGCGGGCCGGCAACGTCATCGGCGGTGGAGACTGGGCAGAAGATCGACTCGTGCCGGACGTTATGCGCGCTTTCGTATCCGGCCGGGCCGCCGTGATTCGCAATCCGGACTCGGTTCGCCCCTGGCAGCACGTGCTCGAGCCCTTGCGCGGATACCTGAAGCTGGCCGAGCGCCTCTACCATGAGGGTCCGGCATTCGCGCAGGCGTGGAACTTTGGACCGTCGGATGACGACGCCAGGCCGGTGGGATGGCTGGTGGACCGACTGTGCAGCCTTTGGGGTTCGCCCGCCTGTTGGGAGCGAGACGGCGCGGAAACGCACCCGCACGAAGCCTACTTTCTCAAGCTCGACTGCAGCAAGGCGCGCGCGAAGCTCGGATGGCGGCCGAGCTTGGGCCTCGAGGACGCTCTCAGCTGGGCGGTTGATTGGTACAAGTGCTTCGAAGGCGGGGGCGACGTGCGCGCGCTGACTGAGGAGCAGATCGCGCGGTTCGAAGCGGGGCAGAGCTCCGTCTGATGGCGGCCGTGTGCCGATTCTGCGCAACTGCGCTCGAGCACGACTTCGTCGATCTCGGCATGTCGCCGCTATCGAATGCCTTCCTCGAGACGGGCGACCTCAACCGGATGGAGCGCTTCTTCCCGCTGCACGCCTACGTCTGCGGGGAATGCTTTCTCGTTCAAATCGAAGAGTTCGAGTCGCCCGACGCGATCTTCAGGGATTACGTCTATTTCTCGTCGTACTCAGACAGCTGGCTCGCCCACGCCCGCGAATTCGCGGCCCGGGCAACGGATCGATTCGGGCTCGGCACGGCTTCGTTGGTGGTCGAGATAGCGAGCAACGACGGATACCTTCTCCAGTACTTCAAGGAGCGGGGCATTCCCGCGCTCGGCATAGAGCCTGCAGGCAATGTGGCGCAGGTCGCCATGGACGCCGGTATCGATACGGTGATGGAGTTTTTCGGCGTCGCGCTTGCGCGACGACTTCGCGCCGAGCGGCAGGGTTGCGACTTGCTCGTCGGCAACAACGTGCTCGCCCACGTGCCGGATCTGAACGATTTCGTGGCCGGCCTCGAAATCCTGCTGGCCGATGACGGTGTTCTCAGCATGGAGTTTCCCCATCTGCTGCAACTCGTTGCGCACACGCAGTTCGATACCATCTATCATGAGCACTTCTCTTATTTCTCACTGCTCGCCGTCCGGCGGATTTTCCGCCATCATGGCCTGGAGATCTTCGACGTCGAGGAGCTTCCCTCCCACGGCGGGTCGCTTCGGATCTACGCGCAGCACCCGGATGGGAATTACCCGCACAGGGACTCGGTGGAGCGTCTGCTCGCCAAGGAGCGAGAGGCCGGTCTCGACCGACTGGCGATCTATCGGCATTTCTCCGAGCGGGTCCACGAGGTAAAGCGGGACTTGCTCGAGTTTCTTATCGAGGCTCGCCGTACCGGACATCGGGTGGTCGGATATGGCGCGCCGGCCAAGGGCAACACTCTGCTAAACTTCTGTGGCGTAGGCACGGATTTCATCGACTACACCGTGGACCGCAACCCACACAAGCAGGGCCGATTCTTGCCTGGCACTCACATCCCCGTTCACCCGCCTGAGCGTATCGCGCAGACCAAACCCGACTACGTGCTGATCTTGCCGTGGAACCTGCAAGATGAGATCGTGGAGCAGATGACCCACATTCGAAGCTGGGGCGGTCGCTTTGTCGTGCCGATACCGCGGCTCGCCGTGCTTCCATGAAGTTTCTCGCCACGGGGATCGCGGGGGCACATGTGATCGCGCTCGAGCCGCACGTGGACGAGCGCGGATTCTTAGCCCGGAGCTGGTCCCGGGAGGAGTTTCGGTCCCGGGGACTGAACGCCGATCTGTCTGAGTGCAGCCTGTCCTTCAACCGTCTCCGCGGCACCCTTCGCGGGATGCACTATCAGGTCGCTCCTCATGAGGAAGCCAAGCTCGTGATGTGCGTCCGGGGCCTCGTCTACGATGTCATGGTCGATCTGCGAAAGGACTCGGACACGCATCTCAAATGGTTTGCGACTGAGCTTTCACTCGAGAATGGCCGGCTTCTGTTCGTTCCCGAGGGGGTGGCGCACGGCTTTCTCACCCTCGAGGACGACAGCTACATCCACTATCAGATCGCGGGAAGCCACGCGCCCGAGTCAACACGTGGCGCCCGCTGGAACGACCCGCTGCTGGACATCGAATGGCCGGAGGCACCGACGGTGATATCCGATCGCGATCGTAGTTTCGAGGACTACAGACCTTGACGTGTGTCTTGCTGACTGGCGCCGGCGGCTTTGTCGGACGACACGTGGCCGAGGCGCTGGTCGAACGGGGCTTCGAGGTGCACGGTGTTTCCCGGCACCATCGTCCCGCTGACCGACTCACCTGGCATGCCTGCGACCTCCTCGATGCGACCTCGCTGGAACGCCTGGTGGCAGCGCTTCGCCCCTCTCACCTGCTTCATCTGGCGTGGTATACCGAGCCGGGCGAGTATTGGCAGTCGCGACAGAACCTGTCCTGGCTGAAGGCGAGCATCGGCCTCTTGGAGAGCTTTGCGCGACATGGCGGCGAACGTGCAGTGTTGGCCGGCACCTGCGCCGAGTACGACTGGAGCTACGGTTTTTGCGTGGAGGACACGACCCCGTGCAAGGCCCGCTCGCTTTACGCTGCCTCCAAGCTCGCGCTCCATGATGTGGCAGGCGCGTTTGCGCGAACGGCAGATCTCGGTGTCGCGTGGGCACGAATATTTTTTCCTTTCGGGCCGTACGAACGTCCTGAGCGGCTGGTCCCGTCCATTATTCGCGCGTTGCTGGCCGGCGAACGCGCTGCTTGCAGCGACGGAGAGCAGATCCGCGATTTCGTCTACGTCCGCGATGCGGCGAGTGCCCTCGCTGCGCTGCTCGACCACGAGTTCTGCGGCGACGTCAATATCGCGTCGGGACGGCCCGTGTTGCTCAAGGATCTGGTAAGCCTGATTGCGGACAAGCTGAATGCGCGCGACCGGGTCGACTTCGGTCGCCGGCCGCGCCAGGGCTCCGAGCCGCCGCTGCTTCTGGCGGACGTATCCCGGCTGAAGAACGTTATCGGATGGACACCGAGCTACGATCTCGAGACAGCCGTCGACCAGACCATTGCCTGGTGGCGAGAACGGGCCGGTTGAGGCCACAACCAGACGGAGTGCAACGTGAAACTGACCATCGACACTGACAACGCCATTCTGACCGTAGAGGAGGGTGATTCGTGTTCGGCCCTGGAACTCTACAGTCGCGAAGCATTCGATCTGGTCTCGCAACAATGGGTGCGCCTGGGCTGGCAGATGAAATATCCCTACACCTTCTCGTGGCTGGGGCGGCCCGTCATTCAGCTTCCCGAAGACATGATCCGCACCCAGGAGGTGATCTACCGGCTAAAGCCCGACGTGATCGTCGAGACCGGTATTGCCCATGGCGGGTCGCTGATCTTTTACGCGGGCCTGTGCCGACTCATCGGCAAAGGCCAGATCGTCGGGATCGACGTGGAGATCCGCCCGCACAATCGCCAGGCCATCGAAGCCCACGAGCTGTTCGACCTGATCACGATGGTGGAGGGCGACTCGGTATCGCCCCAAGTGGTGGGCGAGGTCGATGGGCTGGTGGCTGACGCACAGACAGTCCTGGTCATACTTGATTCCAATCATACCAAGCAACACGTTCTGGCAGAGCTCGAGGCTTATCACCATCTGGTCACGCCCGGCTCCTATATCGTCGCCACCGACGGCGTCATGCAATGGGTTCACGATGTGCCCCGTGGCGACCCGCAATGGAAGGAGGACAATCCGTCAGCGGCCGCGCTCAAATTCGCGAGCGCACATCCGGAATTCGTGATCGAGCAGCCCCCGTGGCCGTTCAACGAGAGCCCACTGGACAAGAATGTGACCCACTGGCCGGACGCCTGGCTGAGGCGCTCGTAGGGCCGATCGGCTTTGCTTTCCTCGCCGCGCTCGTCGCGGGCGCTCGGTCGCGAGCGGCGCTCACCGTGTGGCAGTGCCCGGCTCCTTCTCGAACCACGGACGCAGCGCCTGATAGGCACACCAGACGGCCAGGTCCGCGACCAGGACGACGACGCGAAAACCGCCTATGAGGGCGGCGAGCTCCATGAAACCGATGTTTCCCGTCAATAGCTCGCTGGCGACCACCTCAAACACCCCGAGGCCCTGTGGGGCGAAGATCGAGAGGAAGCCGACACCCCAGGAAAAAAGGTAGATACCGCCCATTTCGACCTGGGAATAGCCCCCGGTGGAGGACGGGAAGGCGTTCAGGTAGAGGAGAAAGCTGATGGCCGCCCCCACCCAGAAGACTGCGACTATGCCCATCGCCGACGCATAAGCCGACAAGGAAAGATAGTCGGGTCGCCGCAGGATGCGCGCGTTGAGCACCATCCAGATGATGGGAAGGGCGACGACACTGGCTAGACTCGACAGAGCCGCGATGACACCCAGCGTATCCGGGCCGCGGGTGGCGAACACCACCGCGCCGCCGACGGCAATCGTCACGGCGGCGGCCAATCCGTTTTCCAGCAACACGAAGGCAGTGAGGTGCCGCGGCTTCACGCCTCGCTGGTGGTAGTCCATGACCCGACCCACCGTATGCCAGATCCCGCCTGGCGCGTATCGCGCCGGCAGACGTGCGGCGTGGGTGGAAAACGCCTGCCGCCAGGTCACGTCCGCACCACAGGCGCCGAGCACGAGCACCGCCAGCACTGGCGAGAGGAGGTGAAGCAGGGCCCACACGATCGCCGCTGACCCCAGGAGCGGCAGCGACGCCTGCCCGACAACTGTCACCAGAACGTCCCGGCCCTGCCATGCAAAGAAAGCGAGAAATGCGAATGCCACCGGGGTGAACATCGCCTTTGTCCAACTGAGCACCGTTCGCGCAAGCGCGGGCCGATCCGGTCCATCTCGCCAAACGGGATTCACCTACAGTCACTCCACCGCGGTTCGTTCAGCGCCGCCCCGCCAGGTATCGCACGGGTAGTGAGGGCAAAAGTCCGAACAGCAGGCAAAGCCGCTGGATCCGCGAGATGCGCGCGCTCCACACCACCCGGACTAAATCCAGGGGAAGCCGCAGCAAAGGAAACCATCTGTTGAGCCAACTGCTCGCTTGGCCGTATTCCTTGCCGGTGTACCGTCGCATACGCTCACGATGGCTTTCTTGCGCCCGGATGTCGCGCCGATGCCACCATGCTTGCGGCACGTGCACGAAGTCACCCATCAGCACCAGCTCCGACAAGAGCACGAGATCGGCGCCGGCAAGCTCTGCATTCCCCGCGTACGACGAAGGTAATCTAATCGCATGACGCCCAGCACTGGGTGCATGTTTCCCCAGAAAACGGTGAAGAAACGCGCCATTGGATCCATCCCCCGCGTGTCGGAGTAGCCTGCCACTCGCTCGCATCGTTGTCCGGTTTCGTCTATCCAGTACGAGGTGGCGAAAGCAATCGCCGCATTCTCATTGGATTCCAGCTTCGCGACGCTTTCGGAGACCAGGTTCTGGGACCACTCGTCGTGCCCGGCCGCCCACATGAAATACTTGCCCGCCGCCATTGCCTGAACACGTCGAAAGTTTGCGGCGGAGCCGATGTTGTGATCGGTGCGCGAGTACGTGACTCGATCGTCCGCGCTTGCGGCGCGCGCACCGATCTCTCCCGTCTCGTCGGTGGAGGCGTTGTCCGAGATCAGGATTTGGATATTTTCGTAGTCTTGATTCAGCAATGACTCGAGGGTGTGCTCGAGGAAGCGATCTTCATTGTAGATGGGCATTCCGATCGTCACTATCGGCTGTTGGCTCACCGGCTGGCTGGGGCTCATGGTCCTGTCACGAGCTCAATGCTCGGCGGCCTTTCTATCCTGCGCGTTGCCCTCAGTGGAGTAAGTCCGGCGATCATAATTCTGCCGTTTCAGCATGTAGAGAATTTTCTCTTGATTCGATCGGATCCTGTCGAGCATGTCCGCCACCAGGCCTACGATCCAGATGATGATTCCCAGAGAGTTCAGATAAAGTCCGCCCAGCGCGACGGACTTATACGGAGTGAATGAACCTGTGTTGTAAAAGTGCCACATGACAAAAGCATCGAGAAACAGTCCGAGCACGAAGAACATCGCACCCAGTATTCCGAAGAAGCGGATTGGTTGGTGGTCTCTGAAGGTTCGGAAAATGGTGCCGCTGATGCGCCAGCCATACAACAGCAGGTTGCCGGCGACGCGGGACTTTCTTCCCGGGAAGTACTTGACGGTTACCGGTACCGAAACGATGCGCAACCCCTTGGTGGCCAGATCCAGGAATGATTCCTGGGTGTAGGTGAATCGTCCGATGAGATTGAGTTGCAGCAAAGCCGTTCGCGAATAGGCCCTGAATCCACAGGAGACATCGCTGAAGTCTTGCTTCGCGATGATGCTGATGAGCCGACTCACGCGTTTGTTGCCCCAATACTTGATGGCGGGCATATTTTTCGGCTTGCGCATCACGCCGTCGTCGGAAATGAAGCGATCCGCGGTGACGAAATCGGCCTCGTCCCGAAGTATCGGTTGAATGAGCTTGGGGATTTCCAGGGGCGAAAACTGGCCGTCCGCATCGATGTTGACGGTGACGTTGGCGCCGAGTTCCAGCGCCTTGCGCAGCCCGGACTGGAAGGCCGCACCGACACCCTGGTTCTGTGCGTGTCTTACCACCCGGGCGCCGGCCTGGCGGGCAATCGCCGACGTGCCGTCGGTGGATCCATCGTCGATCACCACCACGTCGATGGAGCTGATGCCGCTGATCGCCTGTGGAATAGACCGAATCACCGAAGCGAGGGAATCTTCTTCGTTGAATGCCGGAATGAGCACTGCCAGCTTCATGAAGATAAAAGTAGCAGAATTCTAACGCCGGACCCCTTTCTGGACGCGCCGGAAAAATGGCCCAGTCGTCAGTGTGGCCAGACGCTCAGCACTCGACCACGCTGACGGGGATCTCCAGCACATGGACGGCAAGCCCGCCCCGCGCCGTCTCTTTGTATTTGCTTTTCATGTCCGCCCCGGTCGCGCGCATGGTCTTGATGACCCTGTCCAGGGACACGAAGTGCTCGCCGTCACCGTGCATGGCCATGCGTGCGGCGTTGATGGCCTTTACCGAGGCGATGGCGTTGCGTTCGATGCACGGTACCTGCACCAACCCGCCGACCGGATCGCAGGTGAGACCGAGATTGTGCTCCATGGCAATCTCGGCGGCGTTCTCCGTTTGCGCGGGTGTGCCGCCGAAGACTTCCGCCAACCCCGCCGCCGCCATGGAGCAGGCGGAGCCCACCTCACCCTGACAACCCACCTCGGCGCCGCTGATGGAGGCATTCTCTTTATATAGAATGCCGATGGCGCCCGCCGTCAGCAGGAAACGCACGACACCGTCGTCGTCGGCGCCCTTGCGGTGGTTGCGATAGTAGTGCAGAACCGCCGGGATGATGCCGGCGGCACCATTGGTGGGCGCCGTCACCACCCGGCCGCCGGCGGCGTTCTCTTCGTTCACCGCCAGCGCGTAGAGATTGACCCAGTCCATGACGTGCAGGGGATCGTCCTGGGCGTCGGGCGCCTGATTCGACAGCTGCCGGTAAAGGCTCGCCGCCCGTCGTCTGACCTTCATGCCGCCGGGGAGAATGCCGTCGTTCTCGCAACCCTTGTTGACACAGGCCTGCATGGCACACCAGATAGCCAACAGGCGCTCACGAATTTCGGATTCCGGCGCCCAGGCTTTTTCGTTCTCCATCATCAGCTGGCTGATGGAGAGATCGTGCTGCCCGCAAAGATCCAGCAACTCGGCGCCGGTGGTAAAGGGGTAGGGTTGCGCCGTTGTGTCCGGCCCCAACCAGTTTCCATCGGTGGCGCTCTCGTCGACCACGAAGCCGCCGCCCACCGAGTAGAACACCGCTGTCGCCAGCACCTGGCCGCCATCGGCCAGGGCCGTGAAGCGCATGCCGTTGGGGTGGAAGGGCAGGCTCTTGCGGCGGTGCATGACCAGGTGGCGTTTTTCGTTGAAGGTGATGGGGTGCTCGCCGAGGACGGTCAGAAAGCCGCTGGCGCGGATGGCGTCCAGACGCGCCGCCACAGCGTCGGTATCGACTTTCTCCGGTGTTTCCCCCTCGAGGCCCAGCATCACGGCCTTGTCGCTGCCGTGACCCTTGCCGGTAGCCCCGAGAGAGCCGTACAGCTCGGTCTTGATGGCGGTGGTGGCCGTCAGCAGATCGCGCGTGCGCAGACTGTCGGCGAAGCGGTAGGCCGCCTTCATGGGCCCCACGGTATGCGAGCTCGAGGGCCCGATGCCGATGGTGAACAATTCGAATACGCTGATGGCCATGATGTGACGACTCCGGCGCACGATGTTAGGTCCGCCGTACGGTCGCCGGGTTCCCTGAATGCGACCGGGAGCTTCGCGTTTACGACGTAGCCCGACCTAGACCCTGGGCAATTCCTGCAGGGTCTCGAACAGGGACGCAGGAATGCTGATGCCGACCGTGGGTGTGGTCAGGCGCGCTGCGTAGCGCCGGTCCGACGGCAGGCGCGTGCCGTCCTGTTCCAGCACCATGGCGAACAGCTGCTCGGCACGGGCGAGCTGCCCGGCGCGGGCGTCAACCGTCACGCAGCGGCCGGGATCGATGGCAATGACGAGCTCGCCGCCCTGGGGCGGACCGCCGTCCTTATTGTCCCTGGCACTGGCTTCGAAGCTGAATACATCGCCCACCAGGGCGCCGGCAAGAAGCTCCACCATGAGCGCCAGAGCCGCACCCTTGTATCCGCCGAAGGGCAACTGGGCACCGGCCAGGGCCGCTTCCGGATCCGTGGTGGGCTGACCGTCCGGCCCCAGGGCCCAGCCTTCCGGCAGGGGCTTGCCATCGCGAAGGTGGATTTGAATCTCGCCCCGGGCGCTGACGCTGGCGGCTTGATCGAAGATCAGAGGCGGTCGATTTTCCCGCGGCCAGGCGAAGGCCATGGGATTGGTACCATAAATGGGCTTGCTGCCTCCGGCCGGCGCCACGTAGCTGAAGGAATCCACGAAGGCGAACGCCACCAGCCCCTGCTCGGCCAGCGGTTCCACCTCCGGCCACAGGGCGGCGAAGTGATGGGCATCGATGACGGCAAGGGCTGCGATACCCTGGCTGCGGGCGCGTTCCACCAGAGGCGCGCGTCCCACCTCCAGAGCCAGGGGAGAAAAGCCGTGCTTGCCGTCCACCCGAATCACTCCGGGGGCCAGGTCGCGAAGCTCCGGCACCGCGTTGCCGTCGACCTTGCCGCTGATTACGGACTTCACATAGCCCGGCACCCGGAACAATCCATGGGATTTGCAGCCGTCTCGCTCGGCGCTGGTCACGGTGTCGGCCACCGCGCGGGTCTGATCTTCGGACACGCCCTGGCCAAGCAGAATGCCCGTGGTCAGAGCGTGGACCTCTTCGAGGCTCATGGTCACCGCATCACTCATGTTCATGACTCCTTCGTTATACTGCCCACGCCCGTGCCGCCATTGTGACAGTGTGATTCTGACAGCCAAGAGATGCGCATCGCCAGCATGATTTTCGCCGTCGACGTCCACGCCTGTGGGGAGCCCGGACGTGTCATCGTCGGTGGCGTGCTGGATGTGCCCGGCGCCAGCATGTTCGAAAAAATGCGCTACCTGGAGCAACACCGCGACGGGCTCCGCCGGCGCATGCTGCGCGAACCCCGCGGTTATCCGGCCGCCTGCTGCAACCTGATTCTGCCGCCCACGCTTGCGGAGGCGGATGCGGGCTTCGTCATCATGGAGCAGACCGAGTATCCGCCCATGTCCGGCAGCAACGCCATCTGTGTGGTTACGGTACTCATCGAGACCGGCATGGTGTCGGTGGTGGAGCCGGTAACGGAGTTGAAGCTGGAAACGCCGGCGGGTCTCATCGCGGTGCGTGCCGAGGTCGCCAACGGTAAGGTCAAGAATGTCACGTTCGAAAACGTGCCGGCCTTCGCCACCCATCTGGATGCGGTGCTGGAGGTGCCGGAGCTGGGCCGCGTCACCGTGGACGTGGCATGGGGCGGAATGTTCCACGTGATCGCGGATGCCGATGCCCTGGGCATCGCCATCGAGCCCGACAACGCCGCTGCCATCGCCAGGGTGGGGGAGATGCTGCGCGCCGCCGCCGCCGAGCAACTGCCGGTGTCTCACCCTGACAATCCGGACATTCGCAATGTCTCCATCTCCCAGCTTTCGGCAGCACCCTCCCACCCCCGGGCGGCGCGCAAGAATGCGGTAGTCGTCTCCACCGGTGCCCTGGATTGGCAACGCCCGCAGACCTGGGGTGGCGTGTTGGATCGATCCCCCTGCGGTACCGGCACCTGTGCCAGGATGGCCGTGATGCACGCCAGGGGCGAGCTGGGGCTGGAACAGGATTTCGTGCACGAGGGCATTCTCGGCACGCTCTTCACCGGTCGCCTGCTACGGGAAACCCGGGTGGGCGACTACGCGGCGGTGGTACCGACCATCACCGGACGTGCGTGGATCACGGGCTTCAGCCAGTACGTGGTGGATGCCGAGGATCCCTATCCCGACGGCTTCAAGGTCGCCGACATCTGGCGTAGCGCGACTTGACGTTCAGGTCGCTCGCCAGATCACCGGGAACTCCGGCACGTCCAGGGCATCGCCATGTTTCAACCGCCCCTCGAGCTCCGGAAACGGCGGTGAGGTGCGGCCCGCACGTACCGCATAGGTCGCGTCGTCGCCCACCCAGCGAGCGGCGAAGGCGCGGCGCCTGCGGGTCGCCGAGGGGTTCGGCGGCGCACCGTGCACGGTCAGAAAATGAAAGGCGATGGCATCGCCGGGCTCCATGGCCCAGGCACGGATGTCGTAGTCGTCGCGGTGATTGTCGAAGTCCGGAATCGGTTCGTGATCATCGTCGGCGCGGATGTAATCGTCGCCGCTGAACATGCGCGGCAGAAACTGGCGGCCCCAGCGATGGGATCCAGCCACGAACTCCGGACAGACGTCTTCGGCAACCGCATCCAGAGGAATCCACAGGCTGCAGCTCATGGTGCCGTCGATGCCGTAGTAAGGCTGGTCGTGGTGCCAGGGCGTGGGCTCTTGGGTGCCGGGTTCCTTGATCAGCACGTGCTCGTGGAAGAAGCGCGCCTGACGGGATGCCATCAGCTGGCCGGCGATGGCAGCGGCAGTGGAGTTGCGCACGAAATCCTCGTACTCGGGGAAGCGCTGCCAGTTGCAATAGTCGCCGAAGAATTTCCCCGGACTGCCGTCCTTGGTGTATCCCTTGGTGTATGGGCCCGGATCGGCCAGATTGCGCTCGACGCCGCGGCGCAAGGTTTTCATCCAATCGCCGAACACGCCGCGCAACAGGGTGACGCCGTGCTGCTGAAATTCCTCGACCCGCTCCCTGTCCACCGGTGGCTTCGTCGTCGCGCTCATGGCTTCACTCCCGGCCGTCGATGTAGGTGACGATACGCCGCAATGCCTCCGTCAGTCGCTGGTGGGACTGGGCGAAGCACAATCGGAAGTGCTCGTCGTTTCCCGGCCCGAAGGTGTAGCCAGGGGCCACGCCCACGTCGTGCTCGCGCAACAGTCCCTGGGCGAATTCGAGGCTGTTCTGCATTCCCTGTAGACGGGGGAAGGCGTAGAACGCGCCCTCGGGGGCGCAAAGCGTAATGCGTGGATGGCGGCCGAGGATCTCCATGACGATGTCCCTGCCGATGGCGTACTGGGCGCGCAATGTCTGCACCAGCGCTTCGCCTTCCTCCAGAGCGGCGATGCCGGCGAATTGCACGATGCTCGGCGCGCCGGTATTGAAGCACTCGGACAGCACGGCGATATGCGTCGCGTAGCGGGCCGGCGCCACCATCCATCCCAGACGCCAGCCGGTCATGGCCCAGGCCTTGGAAAAGCCGTTGATGATGATGACCGGATCCTCGTCCCGGGCCATGCTCATGAGCGACGGCGCCACCTGGGCATCGTAGACGTTGCGGTGATAGACCTCGTCGGCGATCAGGACGATATCGCGATCCCGGCAGAAGCCCAGCAGGCTCGCAAGAGTGGACTCGGGAATGATCCAGCCGGTGGGATTGCACGGGCTGTTGATGTAGATGGCCCTGGTGTTATTCCTGACGGCGGCGATGATGTCGTCGGCGTCCAGGCTCCAGCGGCCGTTGTCCACGCGCTGGCGTACAAAGCTCAACTCGGCGCCGGTGGCACGCAAGGCGTTTTCGATGTTCGGCCAGTTGGGACTCACCACCAGAGCGTGGCGGCCATGGCCCACGGTCATCTGCGCCGCCAGGGTGATACCCATCATGCTGGAACCCGGTACGGAAATGCGATCCGGGTTCACATCCATGTGGTAGATCCCATCCAGGTAAGATTTGAGCGCGCCGCGCAGCTCGGCCCGGCCGCGGGTATGGGCGTAGAAGGTGTGGCCTTCGTCGATGGCGCGCTTGGCCGCTTCGCGGATGAATGTCGGAGTGACCATGTCGCCCTCGCCGATCCAAAGGGGAATGACCTCGGGGTCGGTGAAGCGCGGCAGGGCGACTTTGGCGATGCCGCTGGGCTGCAGCTTTTCGATTTCGGGGCGCAACAGAGTCATCGGGGCAATCTAATCGCTCTCCCCAGGGGGGACAAGCGTCGACAGGATCCGCCGCGCCTGTGCCTGGAGCTCAGGAAAGAAACGCCGAAAGTCGTCATCCAACGCTCCGTAGTTGGCTTCGATCTCCGTCAAAGCGCCGGCCAGGGGATTGCTGCGCGGGATGCGCTGGGCGATGCCGTCCAGAGCGCGGCCCACGTTGGTCAGATCCGAGTAGGAACCCAACCAGTCGTCGGCGATCATGTGCGGCGCCATGCGCCGCAGTCGATGGGGGAGATCGTGCCGGTGTTCCCGCAGGATGTCGTAAACTCGCGCGCTGAAACTGGCGAGGCTTTCCCCGGAGTAGTCCGTCCAATGCCTGCACAGAAAGTGGTCATAGCAGACGTCGACGATGATGCCGGCGTACCGTCGCCGCTGCTTGCCGATGCGATTGCGGCTGGCGAGATGCACGGGGTGGGCGTCGGTGAAACTGTCGATGGCCCGATGCAAGGCGATGCCGCGGCGCACGGTTTCGGGGAAACGATGGTCCAATCGACCCTTGACGAAATCGCCGAGCAGGCTGCCCAGCAGACCTTCCCGGTTCTGCTCGGCCAGATACAGGTGCGCCAGATAGTTCATACAGGCTATTAAATTGACACTTCCACCGGGCCGTCAATACCATTGGCTATGAGCAGCACCATGAGTAGCAAATACGTCATTGGGATTCCACCGGTGATCAGTCTCGCCGTTGCTGGCGACCATGGGCGCTTTCCGGTCCATCGTATCTATTGCGTGGGCCGCAACTATGCAGCCCACGCCGTGGAGATGGGCCACGACCCGGATCGCGAGCCGCCGTTCTTTTTCCAGAAGAACCCGGACAATCTGCTCCCCGGCGGCGGCGACTTTCCCTACCCGGACAAGACCGAGGATCTGCACTACGAGCTGGAGCTGGTGGTGGCGCTGGCATCCGGCGGCCGCGATATCCCGGTGGCCAGTGCCCTCGATTGCGTCTTCGGCTATTGCGTCGGCTTGGACATGACGCGCCGTGATCTGCAAGGGCAGGCGAAGAAGATGGGCCGCCCGTGGGACGTGGGCAAGGCCTTCGATCACTCGGCGCCTTGCTCGGAAATCGTGCCCGTCGAAACCATCGGTCACCCCCACGCCGGTGCCGTGTGGCTGAAGGTCAATGGTGAGGATCGCCAGAATGGAGATCTCAACCAGATGATCTGGAAGGTGCCGGAAATCATCAGCTACCTGTCGGGTTTGTTCACCCTTGCAGCTGGTGATCTCATCTACACGGGCACGCCCGCCGGGGTCGGCGCCACCGTGCGCGGTGACACATTGCGTGGTGGCGTGACCGGAGTAGCCGAGATCGAAATCTCGGTGGTCTGAGCGGCCGTTTGAATGGTGTTCCGATTGGCATCTAATGGTGACAAACGCCCCCGCTCCTCGAGGTCATCAGGCTGTGGCCCAGCGTCTTCCTGGAAGCCGACCTGCCGGGACTACCAGGCGCCCTGCGCAACGGCTGATGGCGCTGGCCGAGAGCCATCCCGGGGGACGGCGTATTCGCCATGGACGATGCGGGCGTTCAGTGGCTGAAGAGCCAGGTCGCCCACGGGTGTGGCCGCCTATCTTCGCGAGACGGGAAATGCGGCGCGCCCCAATGGGGAGCGCGCGGGCCGATTCGAAACCCAAGGCTTCGGCGACTACCGTGGGCTTGCCAACCGACCCGGCGCCGATCTGGCCGGCATGTTCGTGCTGCGCTGGTCGTCCCACGCAAAGCGCCGCCGGTCAGCGTGACGACGGGTTGCCCGGGAATCATGAGCTTCTACGACCCCCAGAGTGGCGATGAACATGAACGCCATCAAGCGCGACCCCTACCACGACTATCATCGGCACGTGCGGCCCAGGGCCGGTCTTCTGCTCATGTGGCCCGCCCATGTGAGTTATTTCTTACATCCCAACCGATCCCACGCAGGCCAACCTGCGGGTGGATTTCGACGTGACTCTGCACGCGCGCACACAAAGCGCCTGATGGACGCCGGCCAAGAGCCCGACTGGCGGCCCAAGTTCCTGGATCTGTGGCCGACGGTTCTGATCCGCCACAAGCTCGCACGGTTACGAGAAACCGAACAGGCGCCTGGTGGCCCTGATCGAGGAGATGGACGGCGCCCGCGAGCAACTGACCGCCGCTACCAGGGCGTCGATTTTCTCGCCGTCGACGACAGCGCCGTAGAGTGGTTGCGCGCCGCCATCGAAACCACCGTCGCCGCCTATTTCCGCGAGTCGGGCATGGACTATCCCATCCGCTGGACGATCCAGTCCTGGCCGAATATCAACAGGCGGGGCGACTACCATCCGCCCTCACAACCACGCCTGGTGCTACCTGAGCGGAACCTACTACGTGAAATTGCCCGCTGACGGGAGCGGTGCCATCAGCTTCTACGATCCCCGCTCGACGGTGAATATGCTGGCCCCGGCCGACGCGGCCGCCAGCCGCCCCGAGTACACGCTGCGGCCCGACCCTGGTACTCTTTTGCTCTGGCATTCGTCACTCAACCACCTGGTGCATCCCAATGGATCCCATGAGACGCGCATCAGCGTCAGCTTCAACATCGTGCTGGAGTGGGCCAATCACTACGCCTCGGATCCCTAGTCCATGAAAGTCGATGAGGTCCTGCTGCTGGCGCTGATGATCATCATGAGCGTGGTCGCCACCGCCACGGTGCGTGGCGCCGACTACGACGCGGCCCTGAACGCGGCCAACAAGCGCGATTACCTGGCCGCCGCCCAGGAATTCCAGCGCCTGGCCGACGCCGGCGATGCCCGGGGTGAGAACGGCCTGGGCGTGCTGTACGCCAGCGGCCTGGGCGTGGCCCAGGGATGAGGGTCTGGCGGCGCAATGGTTCCGCAAGGCCGCCGAAAAGGGGCACAGGGCGGCGCAGAACAATCTCGGCGAGTTCTACCTCTCGGGGCGTGGGGTCGAGCAGGACTATGGGGCCGCGGACAAGTGGTTCCGTGAAGCCGCGGCTCAGGGCGACAGCGACGCGCAAAAGAACCTGGGGCTCATCTATGCCTCTGGGCTGGGCGTCGACAGGGACTACGCCAGGGCCATGGACTGGTTCCAGCGCTCCGCCAAGCAGGGCAATGCCGCCGGCCAGGCCAACGTCGGGCACATGTTCCGCACCGGCGACGGGGTGGGCAGGGACTATCTCATGGCCTACGCCTGGTACGGGGTGGCCGCCGCCGGCGGCTACCAGGGCGCACCGGATTTTCGCGATACCGTGGCCCAGTATCTGACCAGCGGCGAGCTGCAGGCGGGGCGGGATCTGGCTCGGGAATTGTTCATCAAATACGGCAGCAAATAGGCCGTATTTATCATATAGTGGCCGGCGACCCCGGGTACCAGCCCGGACGGCCGGATTTGGCAAAAAACAACACCCTCGAAGGGAGGATAACTACGATGGAAAATTCTTCGCTGACAAGCCGCTTGGCCAGGTGGGCCATGGGCGGCGCCCTTGGCGCCCTGTTCGCGGTCTCCACGGCCTGGGCGGAAACCCTGACGGTCTACACGGCAGTGGAAGCCGAAGAGCTGAAAAAGTACGCTGCCCGCTTCAACGAGGACTATCCCAACATCGAGATCAAGTGGGTACGGGATTCCACCGGCATCGTCACGGCCAAGCTGCTGGCCGAGAAAAACAACCCCAAGGCGGACATCATCTGGGGTCTGGCCGCCACCAGCCTGCTGCTGATGAAAAAAGAAGGCATGCTGCACCCGTACAAACCCGTGGGCCTGGAGAAGCTGGATGCCAAGTTCCGGGACAAGGGCGACGCGCCGCACTGGACGGGGATGGACGCCTGGGTGGCCGCCATCTGCTTCAACACCGTCGAGGCCAAGAAGCACGGCCTGAGCGCGCCGCGGTCCTGGCAGGACCTGACCCAGGTGCAGTACAAGGGCCATATCGCCATGCCCAACCCGAATTCCTCGGGCACCGGCTTCCTGGATGTGTCCAGCTGGCTGCAGATATTCGGTGAGACCGGCGGTTGGGAATTCATGGATAATCTCCACGAGAACATCGACCACTACACCCACTCCGGATCCAAGCCCTGCAAGCAGGCGGCCCGGGGTGAGGTCGTCATCGGCGTCTCCTTCGCCTTCCGTGGCGCCAAGTCCAAGGCCAAGGGCGCACCCCTGGAGATCATCATCCCCAGCGAGGGCATCGGTTGGGACATGGAGGCCACCGCCATCATCAAGGGCACCAAGAAGCTGAAGGCGGCCCAGGCCCTGGCGGATTGGTCGGTGACCGAGAAAGCCAACAAGATGTACAACGAAGGCTACGCGGTCATCGCCATTCCGGAGCTCGCCAGAGATGTGAAGTACTTCCCGCCGGGTATTCTGGACGCCATGATCAACAACAAGTTCGAGTGGGCGGCGAAGAATCGCAAGCGCATCCTGAAAGAGTGGCAAGGGCGCTACGCCTCCAAGTCGGAGCCCAAGAGCTAGCCCGGGGAAATGCCATCCTGGCCGGTTGCCGGCGCCCTCGGGCGTGGCAACCGGCTTTTTTTTTCGCCATCGGCGTTACCATGGGCCCGGGATAAGAATAAGCAACCCGGGTCAAGGGGGGGATCTGCCATGGGTGAGGATCAGCAGGGGAAGGGCGCGCCCTATTTACGCATCTCGGCCTTGACCAAGATGTTCGGGCCGTTCACGGCGCTCAAAGACATCTCCCTGGAGATCTACGAGGGTGAGTTCGTGTGCTTTCTGGGGCCCTCGGGCTGCGGAAAGACCACCCTGCTGCGCGCCATCGCCGGTCTCGACATCCAGACCACCGGCAAGGTCGAGCAGGCGGGCCGGGACATTTCCGCGCTGCCACCTTCGGAGCGGGATTTCGGCATCGTCTTCCAGTCCTACGCCCTGTTCCCCAACATGTCGGTGTCCAAGAACATTGCCTACGGCCTGGAGAACCGCAAGACGCCGAAGGCGGAAGTCCGCCGGCGCGTGGAGGAGCTGCTGGAGCTGGTGGGGTTGCCCGAGCAGGGCGACAAGTACCCGGCCCAGCTGTCCGGCGGCCAGCAGCAACGCATCGCCCTGGCCCGCGCCATCGCCGTGTCGCCGGGCCTGCTGCTCCTGGACGAGCCCCTGTCGGCCCTGGACGCCAAGGTGCGGGTGCGCTTGCGCCACGAGGTCAAGGATCTGCAGCGCCGGCTCGGTATTACCACGGTCATGGTAACCCACGATCAGGAAGAAGGCCTGACCATGGCGGATCGCATCGTGGTCATGGACCACGGCAGGATCGAGCAGATCGGCACGCCCCTGGAGATCTACCGGGAGCCGCGCACCTCCTTCGTGGCCGATTTCATCGGCACCATGAATTTCGTTGCGGGCACCATCTGCGGCCCGGCGGCGGTGCGTTTCGGGCGCCAGGAACTCGCCTGCGAGACCGACGGTCTGGCGGTGGGCACGTCGGTGACCATGGCCGTGCGCCCGGAGGATATCGTCGTCCAGGGTGTGAGCGCCGACGACGAGAACGCCTACCAGGCACGGGTTCAGGGCCTCGAATTTCTGGGGTCCTTCGTGCGCGCCGATCTGTCCGCGGAGTCCACGGGCGAGGAGCGCCTGCGCGCCGATCTGTCCATCAACTTGATACGCCGCCAGGAGATCGCCGAAGGTGACGCGCTGCTGGTGCGGATTCCACGGGAACGCATTCGTATCTACCCCGGGACCGTGAGCCGTGAGTGAGCTGGCCGCGGACGCCCTGACGGCGCCCTGTCGTCAAGCCCAAGTCCAGCCGCGATGATTGGACCATGCGCGCCTTCATGGGCGTCATCGGCGTCTATCTGATCGTGGCGCTGGCCATGCCCCTCTACACCATGCTCTCCAAGAGCGTGGAGGACCACGACGGCCTGTTCATCGGTATTGCCAACTACATCGAGTATTTTTCCACGCCGGCGCTGGCCTACTCCATCAACAACAGCCTCTTCATCGCCGTCATCACCACCTCCATCACCGTTACCCTGGCGTTCACCTTCGCCTACGCGTTAACCCGCAGCTGTATCCCGTTCAAGGGGTTGTTCAAGAGCATCACCATGATCCCGATCCTGGTGCCGTCGCTGTTGCCGGGCATCGCGCTGGTCTATCTGTTCGGCAAGCAGGGCTTCATCCCCGGCCTGCTCATGGGGCACAGCATCTACGGTCCCATCGGTATCGTCATCGCTGAAGTGTTCTTCACCTTGCCCCACGCCATCATCATCATCATCACCTCGCTATCCATCGCCGACTCGCGGCTCTACGAGGCAGCCGTGTCTTTGCGTGCCAGCAAGCTGCGCATATTCTTCACGGTGACGATTCCGGGATGCCGCTACGGGCTGATCAGCGCGGCCTTCGTGGTCTTTACTCTGGCGATCACGGATTTCGGCGCGCCCAAGGTCATCGGCGGCGACTTCAACGTGTTGGCCACGGACATCTACAAGCAGGTCATCGGTCAGCAGAACTTCCAGATGGGCGCGGTGGTCAGCGTGGTGCTGTTGATTCCGGCGATTCTGGCATTCGTCGTCGATCGCATCGTGCAGCGCAGGCAGGTGGCCATGCTGTCGGCCCGGGCGGTGCCCCTGGAGCCTTCTCCCAAGCGCGGCTTCGATCTGGCGATGCTGGGCTATGTGTGCCTGGTGAGCTTTTTCCTCATCGGCATGCTGGCCGTCTGTCAGTACGCCGCCCTGGTCAAATTCTATCCCTACGATCTGAGCCTCGGTCTGCACAATTATCAGTTCGATCTGATGGACGGCGGCGGTTGGGATTCCTATACCAACTCCATCAGGCTGGCCCTGTACACGGCCTTCTTCGGCACCATCATCGTGTTCTCCGGTGCCTACCTGGTGGAGAAGGGGCGCGGCTTCGATCAGGGCCGCAGCTTGTTTCAGTTTCTCGCCATGATGCCCATGGCGGTGCCGGGCCTGGTGCTGGGCCTGGCCTACATCTTCTTCTTCAATCATCCGGACAATCCCCTGGGCTTTATCTACCACACCATGGGGATCCTGGTGATCAGCACCATCACCCACTTCTACACCGTCAGCCACCTGACGGCGGTGACCGCGCTCAAGCAGATGGATCCGGAGTTCGAGGCGGTGGCGGCGTCGTTGAAGCAGCCCTTTTACAAGACATTCACCCGGGTCACGGTGCCGGTCTGCATGCCGGCCATTCTGGACATCAGCATTTATCTGTTCGTCAACGCCATGACCACCGTTTCGGCGGTCATCTTCCTGTACGGCCCCGACACCAACCTGGCCTCGGTGGCGGTGCTCAACATGGATGACGCCGGTGACATCGCTCCGGCGGCGGCCATGGGCATGATGATCTTCTACACCGCCGCCGGCGTGCGCGCGCTGCACTATTTCCTCACCCTGGGCCTGGAAAAGCGCACCCAGGCCTGGCGCGTGCGGTAGCTACGCCGCCGACGATTCCCGCCTGGCCTCCCCCAAGAGCCAATCCCTGAAGGCGGCGATCTTCGGATGCTCTGCGGTATTCACGGGGCACACCAGGTAGTAGGCATACTCCGTGGGCAGGCTGAGGGTGAAGGGCCGCACCAGGCGTCCCGCGGCCAACTCGTCGGCGGCCAGCACTCCCCGGGCCAGCGCCACCCCCTGGGCCGCCATGGCCGCCTGTATGAGCATGCTGGAGTCGGTGAATATGGGTCCGCGGGTGGGATCCACCCGGTCCGCTCCCGCCGCCAGCAACCAGGTTCGCCAGTCGCCGTGGCCGTCGTCGTGCAACAGCACCTGGTGCTCCAGGTCTGCGGGGTCGTGCAGCGGGTGCGGTCCTTCCAGCAGCGACGGGCTGCACACGGGGAAGATGTCCTCGGTCATCAGCCAGTCGGCGCGCATGCCCGGGTACTTGCCGCGGCCGTAGCGAATACCCACATCCACGTCGCCGCCGGCGAAGTCCGAAAGATCCGCCGATGGATCGATGCGCAAATCGATGTCCGGCCGGATCTGACGAAAACGCCCCAGGCGCGGCACCAACCAGCGCGCGGCGAAGGAGGGCAGCGCGGACACGGTCAGCGGCCCGGGCGCCTGCTTGGTCAGCAGGTTGTCGGTGGCATCGTTGAGGAGCGTAAAGGCCCGGGAAACCGACGGCAGGTAGGCCTGTCCGTCGTCGGTGAGCAGCAGCGCCCGGTTCAGGCGGCGGAACAGTTTGCGCCCCAGATGCTCCTCCAGAGCCTTGACCTGGTGGCTGATGGCGGCCTGGGTGACGTGCAGCTCCTCGGCGGCACGGGTGAAGCTCAAGTGGCGTGCGGCGGCCTCGAAGGCGCGCAGGGCGTTGAGCGGCGGCAGGCGTCGGGGCATGGCAGCAAATGCCTTATAAATTCTAATCCGAAATTCAAGAAATAGTCGTTTGTGGGCTTCCCGATAAGTCCCTATATTTGTCGACAAGTTAAAGACATAGGTGGCACGGGCAAGATCGTGCTTCGGATTAAATTTCTTTTAGGAGTATGGTGATGAGCAACTATCATGTCCAGACCCTGACCCGGCCCCTTGGGAACGTGAACCTGGGTAATCCGGCCAAGCGCCTGTGGGATGCCGTGGTCGGCATTCAGCAGCGCTACGAGCAGCGCCGGCACCTCCTGCAGCTGGACGATCGCCTGCTGGACGATATGGGCTTCAGCTTTGCAACGGCCAGACAGGAGGCTGCCAGGCCCTTCTGGAAGGACTGATTTACCTCCCCCCCGGGACTGGAAACAGTCCATGCGTTGAAGGGGCCGCCAGGCCCCTTTTTTTGTCTATCGTCGCACGCCGGCCTGCTCCAGCAGCGCCGGGAATGTGCGTTTCCCATCCGATGGCCATGATGTGCAGGCCCTGGCACAGGCCGGTCAGTGTCTTGATGGTGCGCGCCGCGATGGCGAGGCTGGCGGTCACCGGGTCGCCGGCATCGGCGATTTCCCGGATGACGGCGTCGGGCACATGGATCCCGGGCACATGGTTGTTCATGTAGTCCGCCTGCCTGGCGGATTTCAGGGGGATGATGCCGGCCAGGATCGGCACCGAGTAGCGCGCGGCGGCCCTGGCGAAGCGCTCGAAGGCCGCGGGCTCGTAGACGGCTTGAGTTTGAAAGAAGGTCGCGCCGGCGTCGATCTTCTCACCCATGCGCATGATTTCCTCGTCCAGATCCGTGGCTCCGGGATTGACCACCGCGCCGATGCAGAATCGTGGGCTCCCGGAGAGCGGATTGCCGGCCATGTCGGTGCCGGCCTGCAGTGTAGTGGCGGCTTTCAGCATGACCGAGGAGTACACGTCGAAGACCGGTTTGGCATCCGGGTGGTCGCCGTTGGAGGGGGGATCGCCGCCCATGAACACCACGTTGTGTACGCCCAGGGCATCGGCGCCCAGAAGGTCGCCCTGCAGGGCGATGCGATTGCGGTCGCGGGTGGTGATTTGAAGAATCGGTTCCAGTCCCCGGTCCACCAGCAGATGGGCCACCGCCAGCGGTGTCATGGCCATGCGTGCGGCATGGGAGTCGGTCAAATTGAAGGCGTCGACCACATCTCTGAGCCGCTCCGCTTTTTCCAGCAACGGGGCGACATCGGTACCCTTGGGCGGATTCAACTCGGCCGTGACGACGAATTTTTCGGAAGCCAGTACCTGTTCCAGATTGCTCATGATTTCGTGGCAGTGCGGGGAGGCCGGAGCTTAAGATAATCACCGGGCGGCAACAAGCCGACCCGGTCGCTGTCGCGACGGCACGCGTCGTCAGTGGAAAAAGAGGTGCGACTCCGGCAAAGTACCCTCCGCCCGGGAATTCACGGGAATTCCCGACTCCAATCCGTGCGCGGGAGGGTGCATGTTCGGCAGTGGTGATATTGCGGACTTCGATGGCGAGCTGTGGGCGGCGATTTCCGCCGAGCAGCAACGTCAAGAGGACCACGTGGAGCTCATCGCCTCGGAGAACTATGCCAGTCCCCGGGTGCTGGCGGCCCAGGGCTCGGTGCTCACCAACAAGTATGCCGAGGGCTATCCGGGACGCCGCTACTATGGCGGTTGCGAGCACGTGGACGAAGCAGAACGCCTGGCGGTGGAACGGGCCAAAACCCTGTTCGGCGCCGACTACGCCAACGTGCAACCCCATTCCGGGTCCTCTGCCAATATGGCGGCGTTTCTGGCGTTGCTGAAACCGGGCGACACGCTGCTGGGCATGCGCTTGTCCGACGGTGGCCATCTGACCCACGGCGCCGGTCCGAATTTCTCCGGCAAGATTTTCAATGCCGTGCAATACGGTATCGACAAGAAGAGCGGGCGCATCGATCACGACGAGGTGCAGGCGCTTGCCAGGGAGCACAGGCCCAAGCTCATCATCGCCGGCTTTTCCGCCTACTCCCGGGTGCTGGATTTCGAACGCTTCCGTGACATCGCGGACTCCGTGGGGGCCTTTCTGCTGGCCGATGTGGCCCACGTGGCGGGCTTGATCGTTACCGGCCTGTACCCCAATCCCGTGCCCATCGTCGATGTGGTGACCACCACCACCCACAAGACGCTGCGCGGCCCCCGCGGCGGCATGATTCTGGCGCGGGAGAACGCCGATATTCGAAAACGTCTCGCGTCCATGGTTTTTCCCGGCCTGCAGGGTGGGCCGTTGATGCACGTCATCGCCGCCAAGGCGGTGGCGTTCAAGGAAGCCATGGAACCGGATTTCAAAATCTATCAGCAGCTGGTGGTGGACAATGCCCGGGTCATGGCAGAGGTATTCATGCAGCGCGGCTACGCGGTGGTATCCGGGGGCACCGACAATCATCTGATGCTGGTGAGCCTGGTGGAGAAAGGTCTGACCGGCAAAGACGCCGAAGCCGCCCTCGGCCAGGCGGCAATCACCGTCAACAAGAACAGCGTGCCGGACGATCCCCAGTCGCCCTTCGTCACCAGCGGCATCCGTGTCGGTACACCGGCCATCAGCACGCGCGGATTCGACCAGGACGATGTCCGTGATCTCACCGGCTGGATGTGCGACATCATGGATGATCTGGGCAACGGCGAGGTTGTTACCCGGATCCGCGCAAAGGTCAGCGCCCTATGCGCCCGCCACCCGGTCTATAGACGATGACATGAGTAAGTACTCGATATTCAGTCTTATTCGCAACGCCTTCAGCTATCACGAGAATTGGCCCCTGGCGTGGCGCAGTCCCGAGCCAAAGGCCGACTACGAAGTGATCATCGTCGGCGGCGGCGGTCACGGGCTCGCCACTGCCTATTATCTCGCCAAGGAGCACGGCATCAGAAATGTTGCAGTGCTCGAGAAGGGTTGGATCGGCGGCGGCAATACCGGACGCAACACCACCATTATCCGCTCGAACTACCTGTGGGACGAGAGCGCGGCATTGTATGAGCATTCCTTGAAGCTCTACGAGGGGCTCAGTCAGGATCTCAATTACAACATCATGTTCAGCCAGCGCGGCGTGCTCAATCTGGCCCACAATCTTCACGACATGCGCGAGCTCTCCCGGCGCGTCAATGCCAATCGTTTGAACGGTTTGGATTCCGAGATTCTGACGCCGGCGGAGATCAAAGAGCGGGTGCCCATTCTCAATGTGTCGCCGGATTCGCGTTACCCGGTGCTGGGCGCTTCCCTGCAGCGCCGCGGCGGAACGGCGCGTCACGATGCAGTCGCCTGGGGATTTGCCCGTGGCGCCGACGCGCGCGGCGTCGATATCATCCAGAACTGCGAAGTAACGGGGATCCGCCGTAGCGGTGGCAAAGTCGTCGGTGTCGAAACCAGTCGCGGCTACATCGGCGCGGCCAAGGTCGGGGTAGTGGTGGCGGGCCACTGCAGCGTGCTGGCGGATATGGCCGGTTTTCGCCTGCCCATAGAGAGCCATCCCTTGCAGGCGCTGGTTTCGGAGCCTATCAAACCGGTCATCCACAGCGTCGTCATGTCCAATGCCGTGCACGTGTACGTCAGTCAATCGGACAAAGGGGAACTGGTCATCGGCGCGGGAATCGATTCCTATACTTCGTACTCCCAACGCGGCAGCCTGGCCGTGGTGGAGGGCCAGATGGGGGCGTTGGTGGAACTGTTCCCGATTTTTTCCAGGCTGCGCATGATGCGTCAATGGGGCGGCATCGTGGATGTGTGTCCTGATGCGAGCCCCATCGTCGGCAAAACGCCTGTGGGAAATCTCTATTTCAATTGCGGTTGGGGTACCGGAGGTTTCAAGGCGACGCCGGGCTCCGGTTGGGTGTTCGCCCACACCATTGCCCACGACGAGCCCCATGCTCTGAATGCACCCTATACTCTGGAGCGCTTCAATACGGGCTTTCTCATCGACGAGCACGGCGCGGCCGCCGTGGCGCACTGAACAGGCGGGCAGGGACATGTTGCTCATCGAATGTCCGTGGTGCGGTCCCCGGGACGAGCAGGATTTCAGCTACGGCGGAGAGGCGCACATCACGCGGCCCGAGAACCCGGAAAAGCTCAGCGATGAGCAATGGGGTGACTACCTTTTCATGCGCAAGAATCCGCGCGGCACACACCTGGAACGATGGGTGTGTGGCGGTTGCCGCCGCTGGTTCAACGCACGGCGCGATACCGTCAGTGACAAAATCACAGCCGTTTATAAGATCGGCGAGAAAGCCCCCACGGTGAAGAAGACCGGGCGCAAATCGTGAGCGAGCAATCCTTTCGATTGCCCACCGGCGGCCGCATCCATCGCGACCGTCCGTTGACCTTCCACTTCGACGGCCGGCAGCTCACGGGATTCAGCGGGGATACGCTTGCCTCGGCGCTGCTTGCCAACGGCGTCCATCTGGTGGGGCGCAGCTTCAAATATCATCGGCCCCGGGGGATTCTTTCCTGTGGCGCCGAGGAACCCAATGCCCTCATTCAGCTGGAAACGGGCGTCGGCACACAACCCAATCTACGGGCGACGCAAATCGAGCTTTACGCGGGGCTGGAAGCGTTCAGTCAGAATCGCTGGCCCAGCCTTCGCTTCGATGTGGGCGAGATCAACGACCTCCTGTCACGGGTCCTGCCCTCGGGCTTTTACTACAAGACCTTCATGTGGCCCAAGCGCGCCTGGATGGTGTACGAGTATTTCATCCGCAGGGCCGCCGGTCTTGGCCGGGCACCGGGCGGGCCGGATCCGGATTGCTACGACAAGATGCACGCCCACTGTGACGTGCTGGTGGCGGGAGGAGGGCCCGCGGGGCTGGCGGCTGCGCTTGCCGCCGCGCGCGCCGGAGCGCGGGTGATACTTGCCGATGAGCAGGCCGAGCTTGGCGGCGCATTGCTGGCGCGCAACGAGCGCATCGGTGACAAGCCCGCCACCGAGTGGGTCGCCGACACCGTGCAGGAGCTGGCCTCCTTCGACGAGGTTCGTTTGTTGCCGCGCAGCACCGTGGCCGGATACTACGATCAGAATTACCTCACCATCGCCGAGCGCCTGACCGATCACCTGCCGCCGGGTACGGCGACCCATGGACCCCGACAACGTTTGTGGAAAGTACGCGCCGCGCAAGTAGTGCTGGCGACCGGCGCCCACGAGCGTCCCCTGGTGTTTCGCGACAACGACCGCCCGGGCGTCATGCTTGCATCGGCGGCGCAAGCCTACGTGAATCGCTATGCCGTTCGTCCCGGCGACCGCGCGGTAGTCGTCTGCAACAACGACAGCGCCTATGGTGCTGCCTGCGATTTGTCCGATGCCGGTATTCAGGTAACGATGGTGGATCTGCGCCGCCAGCCGTCGGACGCCTGCCGTGCCCGGCTGGCAAAGCGCGGCATCGAGTTGCTGGCCGGATTCGCGCTGTTGGGAACCGCCGGCCGCACGCGGGTGACGGCGGTGGAAGTGGCGGCGCGGGATGCCGCCGGCGACGGCTTCGACGGTGCGCCGCGCACCATCGATTGCGATCTAGTGTGCATGTCCGGCGGCTGGAATCCCGCCGTGCATCTGTTCTCTCAATCCCGGGGCCGGCTCGCCTACGATGCGCAGAAGGCCTGCTTCGTGCCCGGCGAATCTTTCCAGGCGGAGCGTTCCGCCGGCTCGGCCAGCGGTGCCTTCGAGCTTGCCTACGCGCTCTCCGAGGGCCGCGAGGCGGGCAAGGTGGCGGCCGCCCAGGCCGGATTCCGCAAACGCGGAAGCGCCGTTTCGCCTCGTGTGGAGCTGGAGGAGGAAGCGCCCATGGAGCCCGTGTGGCTGCTGCCCCAACGCACCCGGGGCAGGCCCCTGTGCAAGCATTTCGTCGACTTTCAGAACGATGTGACGGCCGCCGATATCGGGCTCGCGGCGCGGGAAGGCTATCGCTCCGTGGAGCACCTGAAACGCTATACGACCACCGGCATGGGCACCGATCAGGGCAAGACCGCCAACGTCAACGCCCTGGCCATTTTGGGCAGTCAGCTCGGTGTGGAGATGTCCGCGGTGGGCACGACGACGTTCCGACCGCCCTACACACCGGTCACTTTCGGTGTGCTGGCAGGCCGGGATATCGGCGACTTGGCCGACCCGGTGCGCATGACGCCCATGCATGCATGGCACATGGAACGCGGCGCGAAGTTCGAGGACGTGGGCCAGTGGAAACGACCCTGGTACTACCCTCGCGCCGGCGAGACCATGCACCAGGCCGTTAACCGCGAATGCCTGGCGACGCGCAACGCCATCGGAATACTCGACGCATCGACCCTGGGGAAGATCGATATCCAGGGGCCCGACACCGCAGAGTTCCTGGACCGTATCTACACCAACAATTGGAAGTCATTGAAAATTGGCCGTTGCCGTTACGGACTCATGTGCGGCGAAGACGGCATGCTTTTCGACGACGGTGTCACCACCCGGCTGGGCGAGCAACACTATCTGATGACCACCACCAGCGGCAACGCGGCGCGGGTATTGTCGTGGCTCGAAGAGTGGCTGCAGACGGAATGGCCGGAGTTGAAGGTCTATTGCAATTCCGTCACCGAGCAGTGGTGCACAGTGGGCATCGCCGGGCCGCTTGCGCGCAGCCTGCTGGCCGAGCTCACCACCGACATGGATCTCGGCGGCGACGCGTTTCCCCTTCATGTCCTGCCGGTCGGGCACCGTGGCGGGGATCCCCGCCCGGGTCATGCGTGTGTCGTTCACCGGTGAACTGTCTTATGAGATCAACGTCGCGGCAAACTACGGCATGTACTTGTGGACCACGTTGATGACTGCCGGGCAGCGATACGGCATCACGCCCATCGGCACCGAGACCATGCACGTGCTGCGCGCCGAGAAGGGCTTCATCATCGCCGGACAGGACAGTGACGGCACCGTGATACCGGCGGACCTGGGCATGTCGTGGGCGGTGAGCAAGAGCAAGGATTTCCTCGGCAAGCGCTCCATGTCCCGTCCCGACAGCGTGCGTAGCGACCGCAAGCAACTGGTGGGCCTGCTCACCGAGGATGCCGGGGAAGTATTACCGGAGGGCGGCCAGATCGTCGAAACCGCGGCCTCGGCGCTGCCCATGAAGATGATCGGTCACGTGACCTCCAGCTACTACAGCGCCAACCTGGGGCATTCCATCGCCCTGGCCCTGGTCAAAGGCGGGCGCCAACGCCACGGCGAGCGCATTTACGTGCCGCTGGAAGATCGTACCGTCAGCGCCACCATCACGGCTCCGCGTTTTTTCGACCCGGACGGGGAGAGAATGAATGCCTGAGCGCTACCAGCGGCAGAGTGCTCTGGCGGCGTTGGCCATCGAAGCGCGCGTGCCGGTGTCTGAGGCGGATGCCGGTGTGCTTCTGTGGGAGCGCCAGTCCGGCACCCAACTCGTCATCCGCGGCGACGCGTCGGATAGCGATTTCAGCGCGAGCGTCGCCCAGGCCCTGGGTCTGGAATTGCCGGTTGTGCCGAAGACGGCCCATCGTAAGAGTGGACGCGCTTTGTTGTGGCTGGGTCCCGACGAGTGGCTGGCGGTGACGGCGGTGGCGGACGACGGCGCGTTGCAGGCACGTCTCACCGAGACTCTGGAAGACGTCCATCACGGGGTCGCCGATGTCAGCCACAGCCGTATCATCATCGGGCTTCAGGGTGCAAACGCCAGGGACGTGCTCATGAAAGGCACCAACATCGATCTGCATCCCCGCCACTTCGGACCGGACAATTGCGTTCAGGCCCACCTGGGTAGATGTCACATGTTGCTTCATCAGCTCGACGACGAACCAAGTTATGACATCTACATCCACCGCAGCTTCGCCGTCTACGCATGGCAGTGGCTCTCCGACGCCGCCGGAGAGTACGGCCTCTCCACACGAGCCACCCGCAATCAATAAAAACAGGGGACAGATTTCAATCTGTCCCCTTCGCTCACTACGGCACCGAATCACGCCCGCGCGGGCCCCGCAGCACCGATATTGATGATGACGCTGCGGTCGAAGACCATGGCATCGGCATCGTCGGCCTCGGCACTCGCCCTGGCTTCGCCATAGGCGTGCTCACGGATGCGATCCGGTGCAATCCCCTCATCCTCGAGGACTTTTCGGATCGCCGCTATGCGACGCTCGCTGAGCGCCAGGTTGTAGTCGCTGTTGCCGCGGCGGTCGCTGTAGCCTTCCAGTCGTACGACAAGCTCGGGATAGGCATTCAGATAGGCGCCCAGCTGCGCCAGGTGCGGGCGCAGGGATTCCTCGATGGCGGCGGTGTTGGTGCGAAAGTAAACCGGTAGGCTGATAGGAGCGTCCGGCCCCCGCGGCAGTATCGCCACCTCGCCGGTCATCGCGACCTGGGTCTGTTGGAAGTCATTCTTCAAAGTTGCCAGCTGCGAATTCCGTTCATCCAGTTTGACTTCCAGATCACCGATGGTCCTGTTCTTGCCCGCATCCTGCTCTGCGAAGAACGCTCCGCCGGCCGCGCCCACCAGAGCGCCCACCGGGCCGCCGACCAATCCACCCACCAGGGCGCCGATGCCGAATCCCTTGGCGCCGTCCATGGTTCCCTGGTCGAGTTCCGTCTCCGCCGCCATGGGCATGCGTATGCCCAGCATCAAGATTATCCACGGCACGATCATGAATCTGCTCATTTCAGTTCTCCGTTGCGTTTACACTCATCTGCGGCGTCGCCATTGGGCGCGCCCCGGTGTTCTATTCAAGTGCCGCCATGGGTCGAATCCGGGTGCGGGTGGTGCAAGGATCGGGTATGAAATGTGGCGAAAAAGAGAAGTCTCTGTTCGAGCTGCAGGCCATCTTGCGCATCAGCGGGCCCCTGGCGGCTGCCTACCTGGCGGAGATCGCCATGGGCATCACCGACATGCTGTTCGTCGGCCGGCTGGGAAGCGTCGAGCTGGCGGCGGTGGGGCTTGCCTCCAGTGTCTTGTTCGAGCTTCTGATCGTCGCCGTGAGCGTGGTGTCCATGGTCGCCGTGCTGGCCGCCGAAGCCCGGGGCGCGGGTAGCTCCGAGGGCGTGCGCCGGGCCGTGCGCCAGGGCTTTCTGGTCGCACTGGTCCTCGGAGTACCCGGCACCATCGTCGGCTGGAATCTGGCGCCATTGCTGGCCATGACCGGTCAGGACCCACGGGTCATCGTTTTTGCCGATGCCTACCTGCATGCCGCCGTCTGGACCATCATCCCGTACCTGTTGTTTGTAGTGTTGCGCAGCTTCGTCGCGGCGCTGTCCCGGGCCGGATCTATCATGGTGGTTACCGTAACCGCCATCGGCGTCAACGCCCTGTTGACCTACGGGCTGGTGTTCGGAAAGCTGGGCATGCCCGCCCTGGGTGTCGCCGGCGCCGGCTGGGCCACCTCCATCACCGTATGGCTGATGCTGGCCGCTCTCGTGCTGCACACCGGTACGTCGCGGTACTTCCGACCCTTTCGTCTATACGCCGCCGGCCTGGCATTCGATGGATCAGTATTCAGGGAGATGCTTCGCCTGGGTGCGCCGGTGGCCGGCATCACTCTGGTGGAAGGCGGGTTGTTCGCCGCCGTTTCCATCGTCATGGGCATCCTCGGCGCGTCCTGGCTGGCGGCCAATCAGATCATGATCAATGTTCTGGGCGTCGGCTTCGTGGTCGCGCTGGCCATAGGGGAGGCGTGTGGCGTGCGCACCTCCCATGGCTCCGGCGCCGGCAAGCCCCACGACGTGCGACGGTCCGCGGTTGTCGGCGTCGGCCTCGGTACTATCGTCATGCTCGTGTTTGCCGGGCTGCTGTGGCTTTTCCCACGGCAGATTGTTTCCGTTTTCCTCGATCTGGGCGATAGCGCAAACACGGAGGTGGTGGCATACGCCGTCATCCTCGCCGGCAGCGCCGCCGTCTGCCAGGTATTCGACGGCATGCAGGCCATCGCCACCCGCGCCCTGCGAGGTATGAAGGATACGCTGGTGCCCATGTGGATCGCATCCATCGGCTACTGGGGTCTTGGTGCGGCCGGCGGTTGGGCCCTGTGCTTTCCCCTTGGCTACGGCGCGCGCGGCCTGTGGTGGGGACTGGCGCTGGGTCTTATCGTCACGGCCGTGGCGCTGGTGTGGCGGTTGATGGCGCGGACGCGAGTCGATCATTGCCGCGCGGGTGGAAAGTGCACGGGGTAATGCTCGGTGGGGGGTTCAAACGTAAGGCGCTGTCACACTGATATGGTTTACAAAGACAAGCCAGTCGATGTCAGCCAAGTCGGAAGGGAACGAGGTGTGCGCTATCTGCTCGAGGGTGGTGTGCACAAGAGCGTGGACCGGACCATGCTTATACTAACCGCAGAATTCACTGACCTTGGAAGTCGTTTCCCCCGACATCACCTCCAGCGTCGTCTTCATCGGCAAATAGTAATTGCCGCTCACCGATACCCGCACGCCTTCGCCGGCGTGTCTTTCGGTCATGTGCGGCATGCTGGCGGGGAATATCACCAGCCTGCCGACGGCCGGTCGGATGCCGTGAAAGACGCGTTCCTCGTTGAGCTGGCAGACGAAGATCAGATCCCCGGAGCCTTCGCTGAAGGATGCGTAGTACACCCATGAAAGTCCGGCGCCGGGATAGGTGCCGATGCCGTGGGTATGGTACATGGTGGATTCGCCGGGATTGAGAATGTGGGCCCAGAATGGCGACGGTTCCAGGCGCGGGTCGATGCCGTGCATGATGGCGGTCACCTGATCGGTGACGGCCCTTACTTCCGGCGTGTCCGGCAGCGGCGAGTCTTCGTAGCTGGTCTGGCGGGGATCGTCCACGAAACGATTGTGCCGCTCGGCGAGAACCTGCTCGACGACGGCGGCGTTGTTGATCCCCGTCAATTGATGAACGGCGCATCGGGCCGAGGCGATGATTGAATAGTTCACTGCTTGCTCGTCGGTGTTGGTGAAGCGGCTATGTTCACCCGTCCCCCAGTACTTTGTCGAGAATTTTGTCGGCGTCGGTCCAGCCGGTTTCGTCCTGTAGATCCCGGCAGCGATTAAGAATTTCACCGAATCGCGGGCCGGGCTCCAGTCCGCGGGCCTGCAGATGACGGCCCAGGACCACGTCCGTGGGCGCCGCGTCTGCCACCGAGGCCTTCTCGGCCTCGGCGACAAATTTGTCGGCGGCGGGAAAGATGCGCTTATTCGCTTCGTCGGTGGTGCGCCCCCAGTGATCGGCCCGGGCCACTCGTACCAGCAACGCGATGTTGACGCCGGCCTTGTGGAGATTGCGCGCCAGGCGCCGGTAGCCTTTGGCCGTGGTGCCCTGGGCGACGAACAGTGCGGGCGCCAGGTGATACTTGACCAGAGCTTCGACTTGATCGCAGAGACGGCCGGGAGCACGCAGGCGTTCGAGGAATTCTCTCGCCAGGCGTGCGCCGATGACGTCGTGCTTGGGCGTTCGCACACGTCCATCGTGCTCCACCGAAACCGCCGGCTTGCCGAAATCGTGGCACAGGGCGGCGACCATCAAGGGCAGATCCTCATGGCCGCCGGTGCGCAGGGCGGCGGCCTGATCGATGACCAGCATCGTGTGGACCCACACGTCGCCTTCCGGATGCCATTTCGGGTCCTGGGGCACGCCTTGCAGGTTCTCGATTTCGGGAAAGAAGCGCAGCAGGCGTGCGCGGTTCAGGAATTCGAAACCCAGAGAGGGCTTTCGCGCTTTGAGCAGCATCTTGCGCAGTTCCTCGTACAGGCGTTCCGCCGGCAACTCGGCGAGATCCAGTTGGCTGCACAAGGCCGTCAGTTCCTCATCCGGCGCCATCTCCAGGCGTGCCGCGAACTGCGCGGTGCGCATGCCCCGCAGGGGATCTTCGGCGAAGTGCGCGGCATCGGTGGCGCGCAGCACGCCGCGGGCCAGATCCGTGCGACCGCCGTGGGGATCGAGGATTTCGCCGTTGGAGAGATCCAGTCCGATGCTGTTGACGGTCAGGTCCCTGCGCCGGGAAGCTTGCGCGAAGTCCAGATCCGGGTCGAAGGTGATGTGGAAACCACGATGGCCGCTGCCGCTCTTGCTGTCCCGTCGCGGCAGCGAGAAGTCGGCGTCGATGCCTTTGATACGGAACACGCCGAAGGCACGGCCCACCTGGATGAGTTCGCCGAAGTTCGCCAGCAGTTCGGCCACCGCGTCCGGCGACAGGCCGAAGATCTCCACGTCGTAATCCTTCGAGTCGGCCCCCAGCAATCGATCGCGCACGTATCCGCCCACCAGCACGGCACGCCCGCCCGCTGCGGCCACGGCCCGCGCCACCTCGCTGATGCGCCCATCGATGTCTTCCATCATGGCTCTATGGTCACAACAGTTCCGGTGCGGCCAGGTCACCCATGAGGGTCTCCCGGGCCACGCCCGCCATGTACATGGATCCGGCAACGCAGAGCAAGTCGTCGGGCGCCAACGCTTCACGGGTTTCCAGCACGGCCTTGCGGGGATCGGGAATCGTCGCCACGCGGGAAGCAGGATATCCATAGTTGATTAGATCGGCAGCCACCCGCCGGCTGTCCAGGGAGCGGGCCCCATCAGCATTGGTGACCACGACCCGGTGTGCCCGCGGCAGCAGCGGTGCCAGCACGGCGGCGGCGTCCCTGGATGCGCTCAGGGAAACCACCAGATGCATCTTCTGCGCCGGCAGGCGTTTCAGCATTTCGGCCAGGGCCCGGGTGGAGGCCGGTGTGTGGGCGCCGTCGATGACTATCCAGGGATGCTGGCCGACAACCTCCATGCGGCCGGGGGGACGGGTGTGGAGCAGGGCCTGTGTTACAGCTGCCTGCAATTGCCCCTGGTCCCGGCCGGCAACATGGTGGGCGCAGGCGATGGCCAGCGCTGCGTTGCGCGCGCCGCAGTCCGACGCGGTCGCCGGTAGCACGGCGTGGTATTCCCAGTCTTCATGGCGCACCTGAATGTCGAGGCCGCCGTCGTGCCCGGCGCAGGTCTGGAGCGAGATCTCCTGCTCCAGAGCGCTCACGGTCGTCTCCAGCGCCCTGGCGCGATGGCGGATCACGGATTGCGCTTCGCCGGGCAGCGGGCCGATGACCAGGGGCGCGCCCTTCTTGATGATGCCGGCCTTCTCTCCGGCGATGGCGGCAATGCTGGTGCCGAGCTTGTCCGTGTGCTCCAGCTCCACCGAGGTGATGCAAGCCAGCAGGGGTTGCACCACATTGGTGGCGTCCAGTCTTCCGCCGATGCCGGTCTCGATGATCGCGCAGTCCACGCGGTGTTCTGCGAACAACAGCAAGGCAGCCGCCGTGAGCACGTCGAAAAAGCTCGGCGCGGACGGGCTGTCCTCATCCAGCAGCTCGAGTACGTGGGGCTGCAGGCGGGCGAACAGGGCGGCGAACTCGGTGGGCGTGGACTCCCGGGCGTCGACGCGATAACGCTCGGTCCAGCGCTGCAGGTGCGGCGAGGTGAAAGTGCCGGTGCGCAAACCCGCTGCCTTCAGGATGGCCTCCAGATACAGTGCCGTGGAACCCTTGCCCTTGGACCCGGCGATATGCACCACCGGCAGGTTCACATGGGGGTCGCCCAGGCGCGCGAGCAGGGCCAGAACCGGTAACTGCGCGAGAGCGGTGCGTGCCTGATAGGGACGCGGATCGTCACGCACCAGGCTCATGAGGAATGCGATGGCCTGATCGGAAGTGCTGATCGGCTCTCGCGTCATGGGGTTAACAGGCCGGCGCGAACTCAACCATCGGGTTCCGGTACCGGTACGCCGTGTTGGCGACAGGTTGCCGTCAGGGTGTTGAGCAGCAGGCAGGCGATGGTCATGGGGCCGACGCCGCCGGGCACCGGCGTAATCGCACCGGCATGGGCGCGCACGGCCTCGAAGTCCACGTCGCCCACCAGCTTGGTTTTTCCGTCATCCTTTTCGATACGGTTGATGCCCACGTCGATGACCGTGGCACCGGGCTTCACCCAGTCGCCTTTGACCATCTGTGGCCGGCCCACGGCGGCCACCAGGATGTCGGCCCGCCGGCATTCTTCCGGAAGATCCCTGGTGCGCGAGTGGGCAATGGTGACGGTGCAGTTCTCGCCAAGAAGCAGATGCGCCATGGGCTTGCCGACGATGTTGGATCGACCGAGCACCAGAGCCCGCAGACCGGACAGATCATCGCCCAGCACATCCTTGATCAGCATCATGCAACCCAGCGGCGTGCAGGGCACCAGGCCGTCGCCTCCCACCGCCAGAAGCCCGGCGTTGGTGGTGTGGAATCCGTCCACGTCCTTTGCCGGGTCGATGCTGCCGATGACCGCCTGGGAGCTGACCTGAGGGGGGAGCGGAAGCTGTACCAGTATGCCGTTCACCGCGGGGTCTTGATTGAGCTCCTCCACCAGGGCCACCAGCGCCGCCTCGTCGATGGAATCCGCGGGGCGGTGCTCGAAGGAATTCATGCCCGCCTCTTTGGTCTGCTTGTTCTTGTTGCGTACGTACACCTGGCTGGCGGGGTGCTCGCCCACCAGCACTACCGCGAGGCCGGGCGTGATGCCGTGCTCGCGCTTGAGCTTGGCTACCTGGCCCGTGATCCTGGCGCGCAAGCCTGCGGCGAACGCCTTTCCGTCGATGATGGTGGCGTCTTCCTGTACCCGTTGCTGCATGCTTTCCTCACCCGCTGATGCCCTGTCGGCGCCGGTAGTTTACCCGGTTGGGACAGGGTTCACAGTCGCGTTTTCCCGGTGTCGCTTTTCGGCATTCTAATGTCGCGGGTACGCCAGAATGCGGGCAGGGTGGTGCCTAGTCTTACGTCCGGTACGCGCCTGTAGAGCCATTGGTTTCGATCGCCTGAGTATCGCTTGAACCGGGAGCATTATCGTGAATGACGAAGCGGAAATCGAAGACGGAGAAGAAGAGGAACTCGACCTCTCGACGCTCGACGACGACGAGCTGGTCAAGCAGATGCACGACGATCTTTACGATGGTCTGCGCGAGGAAATAGAAGAGGGCACCAACATTCTGTTGTCCCGGGGATGGGGTCCGAAGAAGTTACTGGACGAGGCCCTGGTGGAAGGCATGCGCATCGTCGGCATCGACTTCCGCGACGGCATACTATTCGTGCCGGAGGTGCTGCTGTCGGCCAATGCCATGAAGGGCGGCATGGATATTCTGCGCCCGCTGCTGGCCGAAACCGGCGCGCCCCCTATCGGCAAGATGGTCATCGGCACGGTCAAGGGCGATATCCACGACATCGGCAAGAATCTGGTCGCCATGATGTTGGAGGGCGCCGGCTTCGAGGTCATCAACATCGGCATCAACAATTCGGTGGAGAGCTATCTCGAGGCCCTGGAAGAGCACAAGCCGGAACTCCTCGGCATGTCGGCGCTGTTGACCACCACCATGCCCTACATGAAGGTCGTGATCGACACCATGGTGGCGAAGGGCATTCGCGACGACTACATCGTGCTGGTGGGCGGTGCGCCCCTGAACGAAGCGTTCGCCGAAGCCGTCGGTGCCGATGCCTACTGTCGCGACGCGGCGGTGGCGGTGGAGACTGCCAAGGAAATGATGGCGCGCCGCCACAACCTACGCGGCGCCGCCAGCGGCTGAGCCCGCGGGCTCCTGCTAACGCGTAGTGCCGGGAGGTTGCAGCCGTGCCTCGTGGGGATTTTCCGACGCCGCCATCCATTCTGGTGATCGCCTGTGGCGCCCTTGCCCGGGAGATTGTGGATCTGAAGCGCGCCAACGGTTGGCGGCACATGACGGTGCAGTGCCTGCCGGCGGAGCTTCATAACTACCCGCACAAGATCCCCGACGCGGTGCGCGGCAAAATTCGCGAGATGCGTGCCGACTATGATCGGGTGTTCGTCGCCTACGCGGATTGCGGCACCGGTGGCCTGCTGGACCGGGTGCTGGAAGAGGAAGGCGTGGAGCGCATTCCCGGTGCCCACTGCTACCAGTTCTATGCCGGCACGCCGCTCTTCGAGTCCCTCTCCGAGGCCGAGCTCGGGACTTTTTACCTCACCGACTTTCTCGCCCGGCATTTCGATCGCCTGATATGGAAGGGGTTGGGCATGGATCGGCATCCGCAGCTCGCCGACGAGTACTTTCGCAACTACAAGAAGCTCGTCTACCTGGCGCAGGTGCAAGACGATGATCTGCTGGAACGGGCGCATCGTGCCGCCCAAACGCTGAAGCTCGAGTTCGAGCACCGATTCACCGGCTACGGCGATCTCGAGCGCGTGCTCGTGACGTTGGAAGGAGGTACCTGATGGCCAATCTGATTACGGTCTACTGGCGGGATATACCCGCGCAGGTCATTGCCAAGCGCGGTCGCGAGACGGCCAAGGTGCAGCTGTCCGAGCGGTTCCAAAAAGCCATCGACCGCGCGGCCATGCGTGCCGGAAAGGGCAGCAGCGACAAGTATCTGGAGGATTGGCGCCGGGTGCGAAAAAACTGTGGCGGCGTGTTGGAGGATGAGGCGAAGGCGGAGGCCGAGCGGCTGGAAGCAGCGCACGACGACGAGCTGCTGGAGAAAATGGTCAAGGCGGGCGGGAAGGCTCTCGTCGACGTCACCGAGGGAGATTGAGTCCATTGTATCGAGTACGACGCTGGTCGGTGAGGCATGCGCGATTCTTCGAGCGCGTGTATGAAGGTTTCGAAGGCACACTCGTGCGCCTGGACCCGTTGTGGTCCGCCCTCGGCTATGGGCGGCTGGAGAAACCCGTGGCTGCCGTGGAACGCGCGGTGAAGGGATTTCTGTTCGACTGCAAGATGTGCGGGCAGTGCGTCTTGAGCTCTACGGGCATGTCCTGCCCGATGAATTGCCCCAAGGCTCTTCGCAACGGGCCGTGCGGTGGTGTGCGCTCCGACGGTAATTGCGAGGTGTTGCCGGCAATGCGTTGCGTGTGGGTGGACGCCTTCGAGGGAAGTCGGCGCATGCGCGGAGGTGACGCCATTCAGAGTGTCGAGGTTTGCATCGACAATCGGTTGCAGGGGCGCTCCTCGTGGTTGCACGAGGTGCGTGAGAAGGTACGCCAGCGAACAGGTGTTCAGGAGGCAGTCACATGAGTGACATGGGCGCGTTCGAAAAGCTGCTGGCAAGCGGCCAGTTTGCCGTCACGGCGGAGCTTTCGCCGCCGGATTCCGCGGACCCGGAGGAGGTGTACTCCCGCGCCAGGGTCTTCGACGGTTATGTGGATGCCATCAACGCCACCGACGGCTCGGGGGCGAACTGCCACATGTCCAGCATCGCCGTCTGTTCGCTGCTGGAGCGCCGCGGTTATACGACTGTCATGCAGATCTCCTGCCGTGACCGCAACCGTCTCGCCATTCAGGGCGATGTGCTGGGTGCGTCCGCTTTGGGTATTTCCAATATGCTGTGCCTTAGCGGCGACGGCGTGCAGGCAGGGGATCACCCGGGCGCCAAGCCGGTATTCGACCTGGATTGCATGTCGTTGATCGAGACGCTGCGCGGCATGCGGGACGAATCGCGATATTTGAGCGGGCGCACCATCACCACGCCGCCCCGCATGCTGATCGGCGCCGCGGCCAATCCTTTCGTTCCGCCGTTCGAATACCGCGTCCAGCGGTTGGCGAAAAAGATTTCTGCCGGCGCCTCATTCGTGCAGACTCAGTACTGCTTCGATATTGCGCAGTTGAAAGAATATATGGGTCAGGTTCGCGATCTCGGTTTGCACGAGAAATGTGCCATTCTGGTTGGCGTGGGTCCGCTGAATTCGCCGCGGGCGGCGCGCTGGATACGCGACAATGTTCCCGGTGTGCATATTCCCGACCAGGTCATCAAGCGCCTGGAGGGTGCCGAGCGTCCCAGGCTGGAGGGGCGGCGGTTGTGCATGGAAATGATTCAGCAGATCCGTGAGGTGGAGGGTGTCGCCGGGGTGCACGTGATGGCCTACCGGCAGGAGGAGGCCATCGCCGAGATCATCGATGCATCGGGGGTACTTGCCGGGCGGATGCCCTGGAACCCCGCCGGTCGATCCAGCCTGCCTCTGCAACAACGGGCAATGATATGACCGAAACGGTGCTCAGTTCCGAAAGAAGGGAAGTCGTGATCGGATTCGACCGTCCCTTCGTGGTCATCGGCGAGCGCATCAACCCTACCGGCCGAAAGGTGCTGGCGGCGGAGATGGCGGAAGGAAACTACAGTCGCGTGGAATCCGATGCCATCGCTCAGGTGGAGGCCGGTGCGCACATGCTCGATGTCAATGCCGGTATCCCGCTGGCCGACGAGCCCGCCATCCTGGCCGAGGCCATTACCCTGGTGCAACGCATTACCGACGTGCCCCTGTGCATCGATTCTTCCATCGTCGCCGCGCTGGAGGCGGGACTCGCGGCCTATAAGGGCAAGGCGCTGGTCAACTCCGTGACCGGTGAGGAGGAGCGCTTGGAAGCGGTGTTGCCGCTGGTAAAAAAGCACGGCGCCGCGGTGGTAGCCATTTCCAACGACGAGACCGGGATCTCGGAAGACCCGGACGAACGTTTCGCGGTGGCCAAGAAGATCGTCGAGCGCGCCGAAGACCATGGAATTCCCCGTAGTGACGTACTCGTGGATCCGTTGGTCATGCCGGTGGGCGCCATCAATCATGCGGGCCGCCAGATAACGCACATCCTGCACCGGCTGCGCGGTGAGCTCAAGGTCAACTCCACCTGCGGCGCATCCAATTTCAGTTTTGGTCTGCCGAATCGAAACGGCATCAACAGCGCCTTCCTCAACATAGCCATCGGCGCGGGCCTCACCTCGGCCATCACCAATCCGCTGCACCAGGAAGTGATGCAGGCGGTGCTGGGCGCCAACGTGGTGATGGGCCACGATCCCGACTGCCGGGCCTGGATCAAGAAATACCGCACGCCCCTGCCGGAGGGAATGGAAGGCGCGCGCGGGCGCCGCCCAGGGCCGCCGCCGACGTGCCTGACGAGGCCCTCGTCGTATTTACTCCTTCCGGGCGTCGCGGCCGATTCCCCACGGGCACGACATTGCTCGATGCCGCGCGCTCTCTGGGTGTGGACATCGACTCCGTATGCGGCGGTCGGGCGCTCTGCGGTCGCTGTCAGGTGCAACCCGCCATCGGTGAGTTCGCCAAGCACGGTGTCACATCCCGAGTCGAGAATCTGTCGCCGTTCAGCGAAACCGAACAGCGTTACGCCCATGAGAACGGCATCAACCAGGGGCGGCGCTTGAGTTGCTCCACGCAAATTCTCGGCGATCTGGTCATCGACGTACCTCCCGAGAGTCAGGTCCACCGGCAGGTGGTGCGCAAACGCGCCGAGGTGCACGACATCGAGTTGGACGCCGCGGTGCGCGTGTATTACGTCGAGGTGCAGGAACCCGACATGCACGACCCGGCGGGTGATCTGCGGCGTTTGAAAGAAGCTCTGGATTTCGAATGGCGTCTGCAGGATCTCGATTGCGACTTCGAAGTGCTGCACGGACTGCAAAGCGCGCTGCGTGACGGCGACTGGCGGGTTACGGTGGCCGTCTACGAGAACCGCGACATCATCGCCGTGTGGCCCGGATTTCACGATCGCCTCTTCGGTCTCGCGGTTGACGTGGGATCCACTACCATTGCCGCGCACCTGTGCGATCTTTCCAGCGGCGAAGTGGTGGCGTCCGCCGGCGTTATGAATCCGCAGATTCGTTTCGGTGAGGATCTCATGAGCCGTGTTTCCTACATCATGATGAATCCCGGAGGTGAAGTAGAGCTCACGGTCACCGTGCGTGAGGCGCTGCAGGCACTGGCCGCGGACGTCGCCAGCCAGGCCGGTATCAACCGGGAAGACATTCTCGATGTCTGCGTGGTAGGCAATCCCGTCATGCATCATCTGTTACTCGGGATCAACCCGGTGGAGCTGGGTGGCGCGCCCTTCGCGCTGGCCACCGACGAGGCCGTACGGGTGCGCGCCAGCGACATCGGACTGAGTCTTCATCCCGCGGCCAGGGTGTACGTGTTGCCGTGTATCGCCGGACACGTGGGGGCCGATGCCGCCGGCGTGATCCTCTCCGAAGCACCCTATCTGCGCGACGAGATGAGCCTGGTCGTGGACGTAGGCACGAACGCCGAGATCGTGCTCGGCAACAGGCAACGCATGCTGGCCTGCTCGAGCCCCACCGGACCGGCCTTCGAGGGCGCGCAGATAAGCGGCGGACAACGGGCGGCGCCCGGCGCCATCGAGCGTGTGCGCATCGATGGGCAGACCTTCGAGCCGCGCTTCAAGGTCATCGGCTGCGATCTCTGGTCGGACGAGCCGGGCTTCGACGAGGCAACGCAGTCCACGGGCATTACCGGCATCTGTGGCTCGGGCATCATCGAAGTGCTGGCGGAGATGTATCTCGCCGGTATTGTCGACCCGGATGGTTCCATCGACGGCAGCCTGTCGTCGCGCAGCCCACGTATCGTCGCCGACGGCCGCACCTTCAGCTACGTGCTGCATGACGGCGCCGTGTCGCTACGCATCACTCAGAACGATGTGCGAGCGGTGCAGCTCGCAAAGGCAGCATTGTATGCCGGCGTGCGGCTGCTCATGGATCGCATGCGCGTGGAGAAGGTGGACCGTGTGCGCCTGGCCGGCGCTTTCGGCAGTCATATCGACGTCAAGTACGCCATGGTGCTCGGCATGGTGCCTGACTGCGATCTGGCGCACGTGACTTCGGCCGGCAACGCTGCCGGCACCGGGGCGCGCATCACGCTGCTGGACCAAAAGGCCCGCAGCGAGATCGAGGAGGTGGTGCGGCAAATCGAGAAGGTGGAGACGGCGGTGGAACCCCGCTTCCAGGAGCATTTCGTCGAAGCCATGGCCATCCCCCATAAGACGGCGGCCTTTCCGGAGCTGTCACGGGTAGTCGAGCTCCGCCATCCCTGCGCCCGCTGCCGGCGCCCCCGCGCGCCCCCGCCGCCGGCGCCGCTAGCCAGGCAACCCGCGTCGCTGGAACCGGCCGGCACCGGGGGTGTATTCTCCTGTCACTGCAACACGGGAATGAGCCATGAGCGCACCGGCACAGGCGCTGGATCCGCTGATCGTCGAGCTTCGCGCGCTGCTCGGGCGTCGGCTGTCGACCTCGGAGGCCGTGCGCCAGCAACACGGCAAGGACGAGTCCTTCCACGAAGTGGCGGCTCCGGATGCGGTGGCATTCGCTACCAACTCCGAGGAGGTGGCGGACATCGTGCGGGCCTGCGCCCGGTACAAGACACCGGTGATCGCCTATGGCACAGGCACATCGCTGGAGGGCCATGTGCAGGCGCTGCACGGTGGCGTCTGCGTCGATGTTTCGCGGATGAACGAGATTCTGGAGGTTAACGCCGAGGATCTGGATTGCCGTGTGCAACCCGGCGTAACCCGCAAGCAGCTCAACGACCATCTTCGCGACAGCGGCCTGTTCTTTCCCATCGATCCCGGTGCCGACGCCTCGCTGGGCGGTATGGCGGCGACACGGGCTTCGGGTACCAATGCTGTTCGCTACGGCACCATGCGCGAGAATGTGCTGGGCCTCAGCGTGGTGCTCGCCGATGGGCGGATCATTCGAACCGGCGGCCGGGCGCGAAAATCCGCTGCCGGTTATGATCTGACGCGCTTGTTCGTCGGTTCCGAGGGAACGCTTGGCATCATCACCGAAGTCCAGCTACGTCTTTACGGCATTCCCGAGGCCGTCTCGTGCGCCGTCTGTTCCTTCCCCACTCTGGAGGGCGCGGTCAAGACCGTTACCCAGACCATACAGTTGGGCGTTCCGGTGGCACGTATCGAGTTGCTGGATGAAGTGCAGATGGATGCCATCAATCGCTATTCGGATCTCGCTTATCCCGTGCAGCCGACGTTGTTCTTCGAGTTCCATGGTAGCGACAGTGGTGTGCGCGAGCAGGTCGAGACGGTGGCAGAGATCGCCGCAGAATTTGGCGGTGGCGATTTTCAGTGGGCGACCCGGCAGGAAGATCGCAACAAGCTGTGGCAGGCACGTCACGACGCTTACTATGCGGCCATGGCGCTTCGCCCGGGGTGCAAGGGCTGGGCGACGGACGTGTGCGTGCCTATCTCGGAGCTGACCGAGTGTTTGCTGGAGACACGCAAGGACATCGATGCATCCGGAATACTGGCACCCATCGTCAGTCATGCCGGCGATGGAAATTTTCATCTGGTTTTCCTGGTCGATACGGACAACCCGGATGAGATGGCCAGGGCGCGCGCCGTCAACGATCGCATGGTAACCCGCGCGCTGGCTGTCGGTGGAACCTGTACAGGTGAGCACGGTGTGGGATACGGGAAGATCGCATTTTTGAAGGCCGAGCACGGGGAAGCCGTGTCGGTCATGGGCCAGATCAAGGCTGCCCTGGATCCCGACAACATCATGAATCCCGGAAAAATTCTATGAGCGATGACAAAAATTGACCGACTCGGCGGACTTCGAGCTCAGTGCAGATGACATGCGTGGGCTCGGCTATCGTGTCATCGACATGCTTGTCGAGCATCACACGACATTAGGGAGTAAATCGGCAACTACTGTAAGGCGGCGTCACCAGCTGGAGGAGATTCTTCGCGAAGCGCCTCCCAGGCAGGGCAGCGAGCCCCTCGAGGTGCTGGCCACTGTCGAGCGCGACGTGCTCGCGAACATCATGTACTGCAATCATCCGCGGCACTTTGCCTGGGTGCCCGGGCCGAGTAACTACATCAGCGTGCTGGCCGACTTGCTGGCTTCGGGGATAAATGTCTGTCCCGGTACCTGGCTGGAATCTTCGGGACCATCTCAGATCGAACTGATTACCACCGAGTGGCTACTGCAGTTGTGTGGGTTTCCGGAGTCCGGCGGCGGTGTCTTCGTCAGCGGCGGCTCCATAGCGAATCTCACCGGATTGGTCACTGCCAGGCAGGTGATGCTGGCAGGGGAAATGGCAGGCGCGGTTGTTTACAGCTCCGCTCAGGCGCATTCGTCGAACTGGAAGAACCTCCGCATTCTCGGTTTTCAGCCCGAGCAGATCCGATTGGTGCCGGTGGACGAGAGGCTCAGGCTCGATGTGGCGGCGTTGAAAAAAGCCATCGACGAAGATCGGCGTGCGGGCAGGCGGCCCTTTTGTGTCATCGCTACCGCCGGCACCACCAATACCGGTGCCGTCGACCCTTTGAATGCTATTGCAGACGTCTGCGAACAGCAGGATCTGTGGCTGCACGTGGACGGAGCATACGGTGCCGCTGCCGTTTTGACCGAGCGCGGCCGGGCGCTGCTCGGTGGCATGGAGCGCGCTCACTCGCTGGTGCTGGATCCCCATAAATGGCTGTTCCAACCCTTCGACATCGGTTGTTGCCTGGTGCGCGATGTGCGTTGGCTGGAGCAGAGCTTTTCCGAGCATCCGGAGTATCTGCAGGATACCAGGGACAAGATGGACATGACTCGGGAAGTGAATTTCTGCGATCGCGGTGTGCAGCTGACACGCGCCTTTCGGGCGCTCAAGTTGTGGATGTCCATCAAGGTTTTCGGGCTGGATAGATTTCGTTCGGCTATCGACAGGGGTATTTCCAACGCGGAACGCGCCCAGCGACTTTTAGAGGAGCAGGGAAATTTCGAGATCACGACCCCGGCGGAGCTGGCGGTGGTGACGTTCCGATTCCGGCCGCCGGATTATCCTGAGCATGATTTGGATCAACTGACCCGTTCGGTGTTCGATGGTATCGTCGAAGACGGGCACGCAATGCTGACCACGACCGTGATCAACGGGAAAACCGTATTGCGGATGTGCACCATCAATCCACGCACCACAGACGATGATCTGCGCAGCACTATCCAGATGATTGCCCGAGTTGGTGCCGAGAGGTTTGGCGTAGAGGCTTGAACGCGTGAACGAAAAAACCATCCAGTTCCTGCAGATGTTTCCGACCACGGTGTTGAGTGCCGCCTGCCCGACCATGCACGCCTGAACGCAAGTCTTCTGGATTACATTAACGAGCTGCACCGCGCCGCCCCGAAAGGACGGACACGTTCCAACGCGCTGGGATGGCAGAGCGGGAATCTCGATTTCGACGCCCCCGCCGTCGCCGAGTTCGCCGCTTTGGTGTTGGAGCGGGCACGTGAGTACGGACTCGCACACAGTTGGAGCTTTCCCTCGCACATGCAACTCGTCATGCGTGAGCTTTGGGCCAACGTAAGCGGCAAGCATGCGTATAACAACGTGCACAATCATCCCAACAGCCTGTTGAGTGACGTGTACTACGTTCAGGCGGAGCCGGAATCCGGAGACTTGTCCTTGATCGATCCCCGCAAACAGGCTTGGGTGACGCAACCGGATTTCAGCGAGCGCAATCAAATGAATTCGCCGGTGCAGTTCATCGTGCCCGAGGCAGGAACCCTGATTATATTCCCCTCGTGGCTGGAACACGGCGTCAATCAGAATCTGGGCAACGCTGACCGAATCAGTATCGCCTTCAACATCAATCTTTTCCACGAACGGATGGTGGGTAACCCGGACGGAAACCGGGTTCAGTCGCCGATGGCCAGATCTCCGGGCTCGACGGGGCGGCGCTGACGGCGTTCATCCCGGGGTGGGATGCCGTAGAAGTCGCGATAGCATTTGCTGAAATGCGGCGCTGAGACGAAGCCGCTGGCAAATGCCACATCGACGATGGACATGCTGGTCTGCAGCAGCAGTTGGCGGGCCTTGGCGAGCCGCAGATCCAGATAGTAGCGGGTGGGCACGCAGCTCAGGTGCTTCTGAAACAGGCGTTCCAGTTGGCGTCTCGAGAGCCGCACGTGCTGGGCCAGCTCGTCGAGACTCATGGGTTCTTCCAGGTTGGCTTCCATCAGCGCCACCGCTTCCATCAGTTTCGGTTGCCCTGTACCCAGATGCAGGCGCAGGGGAATACGCTGCCGGTCATGGCGTCCACGAATGCGTTCGCAGACGAATTCCTCGGAGATGGCCACCGCCAGCTGCGCTCCGTGATGACGGGATATGATGTTCAGCATCATGTCCAGCGGTGCGGTGCCGCCTGAGCAGGTGTAGCGTTCCCGGTCGATCTCGAACAGTTCCTGGGAGATGATGGCATTGGGGAACTCTTCGCGCATGCTCGCCATATTCTCCCAATGGATGGTGCAGCGGTAACCATCCAGAAGCCCGGCGCGGGCGAGCAGGTAGCTGCCGGTGCACATGGCGCCCAGGCCCACCTTTTTCTGTGCCAGCTTGCGCAGCCAGAAGAGCAGGGACTTGTCCGCCGCGAGATGCACGTTGTCACCGGCGCATACGAACAGAATATCCAGGTCGGTGGCGGATGAGACGTCTGCATCAGGGGTGATCGTCAGCCCGCTGCTGGAGGAAATCGGCTGGCCGTCATAGGTGAGAACCCGCCACTCGTAGATCTTCTGCTCGCGCATCCGGTTCGCCATACGCAGCGCGTCGAAGGCAGAGCTGAACGCAATCAACGAGAAATCGGCGACCAGCAGAAAGCCGATTCGACGTATCTTCGTTGTGGAGACGTCTTCGGGCATAGTGGCGCCTATTAGAGACCGTAGCGGCCGCCAATGCTACCTGGATACTCTTGTGATGTCCCCGCCCGGGGCTTAATCTGCGCCCCTGGAGCACCATAAGAACCGACGGTCATGGCTATCCACTTTCCACCATCCGAGCTCTCCGAAAGGCGTCGCTCGGCCTGCCGGACCATGGTCGAGCGCGGCCTGCACGGGTTGCTGATGTTCCGCCAGGAGAGCATGTACTACCTGACAGGTTACGACACTTTCGGCTACTGTTTTTTCCAATGCCTGTATTTGGGGGCGGATGGCCGCTTAGTGCTTCTTACGCGGGCTCCGGACTTGCGTCAGGCGAGGCACACGTCGGTGATCGACGATATTCGAGTCTGGATCGACGAGGCCGGTAAGAATCCTGCCGACGATCTCCGGGACATTCTCGACCAGCAGGGCTGCCGCGACCTGAAGCTCGGTATCGAGTTCGACGCCTATGGCCTGACTGCGTACAACTGGCGCCGGGTGGAAGTCAGCCTGGAAGAATTCTGCACCCTCGAGGATGCCTCCGATCTGGTCAGCCTCCAGCGTGTGGTAAAGAGCCCGGCCGAGATCGAGTACGTGCAGAAGGCAGCGGCACTCGCCGACGTCGCCCTCGAGGAAGCAATCAGGCTGACCGGGGAGGGCGTGTTCGACGGTGACATTCTGGCCGCCATGCATTCGGCGGTATTCAGCGGCGGCGGCGACTATCCCGGTAACGAATTCATCATCAGCTCAGGCGAGGACGCCCTGCTGTGCCGCTACCATACGGGTAGGCGGCATCTGGACAAGGATGACCAGATGACCTTGGAGCACGCCGGCGTGTACCGGCATTACCATGCCTGCTTGATGCGCACACTGCTGACCGGTAGCGCACACGCCGAGCACATCGCCATGTTCGGTGCCTGTGCCGACGCCATGCAGGCCTGCATCGAGGCGCTGAAACCCGGGCGGCCCATCGGCGAGGTTTTCGATGCTCACGCAACCGTGTTGGATGCGGCGGGCTATCGTGATCATCGCCTCAACGCATGCGGCTATAGTCTGGGCGCGACCTTCACGCCCACCTGGATGGACTGGCCCATGTTCTACGAAAGGAATCCCGTCGAGGCCGCGCCGAACATGATTTTTTTCATACATATTATTCTGGCAAATAGCGATACTCGGCGGGCCATGACACTCGGACAGACAGTTCGCGTTACGCAATCCGGATGCGAGCGATTGAGCCGAGTACCCATCGAACTGGTAGTGAACTGAGGAGTAAGCAGTGAGTGACTTGATTCAAATTCCCGCTCGAAATGGTAAAGCGGCATTCGTGTCCCAGGGCCAGTCGGTGAAACTCATCAATACCCACGGCTCCCAGGTGGTCGACACCTGGGCGTTCGCACGCCACGATCTGAAAGAATTCATGTCCATGGAGCACACGCGGGCGACACTGGTAAAAATCAATCCGGCTACCGGCGATCATCTGCATACCAACCGCCGCCGGCCTATTTTGACCATCAAAGAGGATACGACACCCGGTATCCACGATACGTTGATGGCGGCCTGCGACAATTATCGTTACGGACTCCTGGGTTGCACCGAGTATCACGACAATTGCACGGACAATCTCGCCGCCGGCTTGTACGAGCTGGGTCTGACTGCCCCGGAGACACCGAGTCCGTTCAACATTTTCATGAACATACCCTGGACCGAAGAGGGTGAGCTTTCCTTCGATCCGCCGGAGAGCAAGGCGGGGGACTATGTGCTGTTGGAAGCGCAGATGGACCTGGTGATCGCTTTTTCAGCTTGTCCACAGGACATTCTGCCCATCAATGGTCGCCAAAGGACGCCGGTGGAAGCGCATTTTCAGATCCTGAATTAGTTTCACCCGGGAGGGAGAGCATGCCCGCATATATCCTCGTCGAGGTCCACGTGAAGGATTCCGAACGTTACGCCGACTACCGCACGATGGTGCCGGCGAGCCTGGAGGCGTACGGCGGAAAATTCCTGGTACGTGGCGGCACGGTCGAGAATCTGGAGGGTGATTGGCTGCCGTCGCGCTTCGTCGTCCTCGCATTCGACAACGTGGAGCAGGCAAAGCGCTGGTGGAATTCCGACGAATACCGCGAAGCCCGCGATCTGCGCCAGGCAACCGCCGACACAAAAATGATCGTCGTGGAGGGCATCGACGAGTCGCGAGCCAGTCCCTGAACGGCAACTTTGGCTATTCGGTGCCCCACAGCCGATCGTGCCAGCGTCGCACGGCCGCTATGCCGATGGTCACCAGCAGCGCGACGATGATGAATACGGTTCCGATGGCGGCCTGTGACGCGTCGATGTTCAGGCGCGCGCCAGCGAACATGCTGACCGGCAGGGTGTGAAGAGCATTCCCGCCGAGCAGGAAGGACAGGGCGACGTCACCGAATGAGGTGACGAATGCGATGAGCACGCCCGCCACGATGCCCGGCATCATCAGTGGAATCGTGATAGTACGGAATGCGTCCACGGCATCGGCACCCAGACTCAATGCGGCGTAAAGAAGGCGCGGGGGAAGGCTGCGCAGGCTCAGGGAAACGGCGATGAATACCAGGGGCGCCGTAAGCACCGTATGCCCGAGAATCATGCCGATGAACCCGCCCAGCAAGCCCAGTTGCTCGAGCAGAAGCCGCAATCCCAGCCCCCAGACGACGGTGGGGAACACGATGGGTGCGAATACCATGGTCACCAGCAGACGACGCCCGGGAAGTCTTATGCGCGCCAGGCCGACCGCCGCCAGGGTGCCGAGAAGCGTGGCCAGCAGCGCCGAGGCGCTGGCGATGATGAGACTGAACCCTAAGGAGGCACGCCACTCCGGGGATTCGAGAATCTGGCCGAAATGGGCAAGTGAGAGCTGCGGTGGTGGAAATTCGATATCGGGGGCGTTGGAAATTCCCAAGATCACCACTATCACCAGCGGCAACATCAGCAGGAACAGCACCAGGTTGAAAAAGCCGCGAAAGCCGTAGTATCGGGCGTGGCCGACGGCGCCGCGCGCGATCATGGTGTGTTTCTCCGTCGTGAAACGCGTCTGGTGATGGTTCCGCGCAGCGGCGCGAATGTGCGCATATAGGCGAAATAAAACCCCGCCGCGATCAGCAACACGAACGATGCCATGCTGGCGGCCATGCCGTTGTTGGCGATGGTGACGGCAAACTCCACCAGCAGCATGCTGATGGTGGTCTCGGCGGCGCCGGCGGCCAGCGCCGGCAATGTGTAGTAGCCGATGCTGAGCACAAAAACCAACAGACAGCCGGCTGCAATCCCGGGTGTGGTAGCGGGTAGATAGGCGGTGAAGACCGCACGCGCGGGCGATGCGCCCAGGCTTACCGCGGCGCGTAGTTGATCCAGCGATACCTTCCGCATGCTCTGGTAGATGGGCAGAACCATGAACGGCAACAGCGTGTAGGTCATGGCAACCGTTACGATCGCCCACGATGGGCGAAAAGCGAGAGGTTCCTCGGTAAGCCCGCTACCCAGAAGCATGCCGTTGATAATGCCGTTTCGATCGAAAATAACCATCCAGGCGTAGGTCTTTACCAACACCGAAGTCCACAGAAGCACCAGCAGCCCGCTCAATATGATCCGGGCCGGGACCTTGCGCATGGTGACCAGGCGGTAGGCGAGGGGATAGCCGAGAAGCAGGGTGAACACCATCACCCAGAACCCCATTATCAGAGTGTTGCGAATCACCAGGCTGTAGCCCCGGCGTTCGCTGGGCTTCAGCCGCAGATTGCCGTCGGCAGTCAGGGTGACGTCCAGGGCATTGAAGAGGTTGTGTGTGGTATAGGGAGCCGAGACCCGGCGTATGATTTTCCAGGTATCGGGCTCGGCCCACGCCGGATCACTGCCGATGAACCAGGCTTTCGCGGATCCGAAGCCTTGCGGCGGCAGATTTTCCGCCGTGCGTTGCAGCAGCCGCCACAGTTCCGGATCCTGCTGACTGAAGGGCTTCAGCGTCAGCTTGTAGGCATCATCTTGCTGCTGGCGCTGCATCTCCAGGGCCAGGGCGTGAAACACGGGCTCGCCGGGCACGCCGTCGTGATCGGCGCGCAGGCTTTGGATGAACTCCGGCCACGCGCTGCCGACCACCGGATTGGCAAGAGCCGTGTGCAACACGTAGAGCAGTGGCAGCAGAAAACACGCCCCCAGCAACAGCAGCAGTGGCGCGCAAAGGGCGTAGGACAGCAGGGTCAGGCGCGATGGTCGATTCAGAGAGTGTGCAAGCGTGGACAAGCGCCGACCCAGAGTGTCGACGTCGGGCTGCGGTTGTTCAGTGGGAATAGTTTCGGCCGTCATTGCGTCAGCGCGCGCTCAAACTGGCGGATCCAGAGCCCGACAGTGTCGAGCCTGCCAGCCGACTTCGATTTCGTCATCGGTTCCGAAGCCGTCCTCCACCCGGGCGTTGGGAATTTTCGCCTCCAGATACGTTCCCGATGCCAGGCGCAGGTGCAGGAGCGTATGGTCACCACGAAAGTCCATGCCTGCCACTCTTGCCTTGTAGCGATTCGGCAATTCCCTCTCGCCGGGGTCGATGACGAGGCGCTCCGGGCGCACCGAGAGACGGGTGCGGGAGCCTGCGCCGGAGACGCTGACAGCCATGGCCGTGACCTCTTCTCCGGTATCCAGAGTCACCTGGCACAACGGCTCGTCGTGGCTGGTGACGGTTCCCTGAAGAATATTCGTTTCACCCATGAAGCGCGCGGTATAGATATTCTGTGGTTCCTCGTAGAGCGCCGATGGTGTTCCGGTCTGCTGCACGGCACCGGCGTTCATGATCGCGATGCGGTGGGAGAGGGCGATGGCTTCCGAGTGATCCTGGGTCGCGTAAACGACGGTGTTGCCGAGGCTCTCGTGAAGCTGACGGATCTCTTCTTCCATGCGAATCGCGAGATCCATGTCCAATGCCGCCAGCGGCTCGTCCATGACGATCACGTCGGGTTCGAAGACCATGACGCGGGCAAGAGCCACACGCTGCTGCTCACCGGCGGCGAGCTTGGCCGGGCGTTTTCCCACCAGCGGGCTCAAGTGGACCCTGGCAAGGGCTTCACGGGCGCGCTTGGTCGCTTCCGTTCGAGGCACGCCGCGCATCCTCAAGGGGTAGGCGACGTTCTGCAGGGCGGTCAAATGGGGAAACAGGGCGCGGGTCTGGAATACGACACCGAAATTCCGGCGGTGGGCGGGAATGTTCGCGATGGATTGCCCTTTGTAGAGTATGTCGCCGGAAGTCGGCGTGTCGAAGCCCGCAAGCATCATGAGCGCCGTGGACTTTCCGCCACCGGAGGGCCCCAGGAGAGTCAGGAACTCGCCGGCGCGAATATCCAGATTCATGCCGCGTAGCGCCGTGCCGTCCTCACCGAAGTCCTTGTGGACGTCGACGAAGCGCACCAGGCTGTCGTCACCGTCGTCCTGTGAAGCGGGTTCTCCCATTCCGCCTAAGCTGGCATCAGAGGATCGCGGGCGCGGGCCGCAAGGCAGTCGTCCGGCAGCGCTTCGATGGCGGTGAAGTCCCGGTGGGCAATCCATTCAGGGCCGTTTGAAGCGTCGAATATGATTGTCCACGTGGCACAGACTCAGGTACACGATGGTGCGGTTCCAGGGTGAGATATTTCCCGGAGACGCGTGCACCAGGTTGCAATGGAATAACAGCACCGAGCCCGCTTTGCCCGTGGGCGCCACTATTCCTCCCCGGTTCACCAGGTCGGTCACGGTTTCGCCGTCCAGCGTCCACAGGGGGTAGCTGGTGGTTTCCAGATCGTGGCCGGCATCCAGCTTGCCACCCTGGTGGCTTTTTGGAATGAACATGAGGGGGCCGTTGAATTCACTCACCCTGTCGAGGAAAACCGCGATGTTCATGGCCCGCGGCTCGGGCATCAGATCGTCCCTGGCCCAGGTGCCGTAGTCCTGATGCCACTGCCACACGTCGCCGTCGAAGGCGGCCTTGGCGTTGATTTTGTACTGGTGCATGTACACCGGCCCGCCCAGCAACTGCATGACGGGACCAATGAGGCGCGGGTGCTTACCCAGCCGTGCGAATACGTCGTTAAAGGTGTGGGCGGCAAAGGTCGTGCGTACCGCCCTGCCGTTCTTCTCGCGAACGTTTTCCGGCCGATCCTGAGCGAAAATGCCGTCCAGCTCCCCGGTCAATGCCGCGACTTCGTGGGCGTTGAAAACATCCGGCAGAAACACGTAGCCCTGCTCGTGGAACTCGGAAACTTGGGTCTCGGACAGATTCATGCCTTCGCGCGTGTCGATCAGGGGTTCGCCAGAACCTGTTTACTGCCCACGCGCAGGTCTGTCAAACCGGGATGGGTTGGCTCCGTCCCCGGCCCGCTCAATTGGCCGGGACCGTGCGTTGCGCTGCCCAGGCGCGAAGCGCGCCGACCCGCTCGGCCATGACCACCGACAGCGGGCGGGTGTCGCGAATTTCTTTCAGCAACGCCTGGGAGTCCAGGGGCTGGTTGTGGGCGTGGCTGGCATACAGGGCCGACACCACGGCTTGCTCGATCTCGGCGCCGGAGAATCCGTCGCAGGCGCCGGCCAGGGCCTCGGTATCGATGTTCTTCGAATTCAGATCGCGCTTGTGCAGATGAATCTGGAAAATGTGCCGGCGCGTAGCGTGATCAGGGAGATCGACGAAGAATATCTCGTCCATGCGACCCTTGCGCAGCAGCTCCGGTGGCAGCGTTTCGATATCGTTGGCGGTGGCTACCAGGAAGGCACGGGCGTCGTTCTCGGCCATCCACGTGAGCAGCGTGCCGAGAACCCGCCGCGAGGTGCCGGAATCGCTGCCGTCGGTACTGAGCCCTTTCTCGATCTCGTCGATCCACAGCACACATGGCGCCATGGTTTCCGCCTGCTCCAGTGCCTGGCGTAAATTGCGCTCGGTTTCGCCATGGTACTTGTTGTACAGGGTGCCGAAATCCAGGCGCAGCAGCGGCAGGCCCCAGGAGCCGGCAACGGCTTTGGCGGCAAGGCTCTTGCCACAGCCCTGCACGCCGAGGAGCAGAATCCCTCTGGGGATATCCAGTCCGGGCTTGTTCAGGGTGCCCGCGAACACCGGCTCGCGTAGCCGCAACCACTCCTTCAAACGCGCCAGCCCGCCCACGTCTGCGAAGCGCGCGGTGTCGTATTCGTAGGAAAGCACGCCGTCCTGACCGAGAAGCTGGAACTTGGCCTCCATGACCCTGGGCAGATCCTGCTCGGTGATGGCGCCGTCGTCCTCGATGGCGCCGCGGGCCAGATGTTTGGCATCGCGCTCCGGCAGTCCGCTGAGATTGTCGATGAGCCGGTCCAGAAGCTGCTTTCTGGTGGTCACGTTGCGTCCGCCCTGCCGGCGCGACCAGGTGCGTGCTTCCTCCAGCACGATGGCCTTGAGCTGGTCCCGATCCGGGACACTCAGGGCCAGGCGCGCGCAGCTTCGCGCCAACTCTGGAGGGATGGCGACGGCATGAGACACCAGAACCACCGTGTGCCCGAGCAGCAGCCGGTTCTGGGCGATATCCCTGAGCAGGCGAACGTGCACGGGGTCCTCCAGATAGGGGTGAAAATCCGACAAAAGGTAGATGGCCGGTTCCCGGGCCTTCTTGATTTCCAGCAACACGTCCGTGGGTTCCCGAAGCTCAGCTGGCCCGATGAAGCCGCGATCCAGGCGCCGCAGGCCATCGGTCACGGTCCAGTGAAAGAAAGGCCGGGGTGTGCGCACCAGGGTTTGGCGGAACAGCTCGATGACCCGGCCTTCCTCGTGGGTTTCGACCACGATGATGGGGATCGCGGAGCCCAGCAGCAGTTCCAAATCGGGCAGATCACGCATGGGTCGCGGCGCGCTCCCCGGGACTCAATGACTGATGCATCACAGTATCCGGTTGAATTCCATCACAGTTTGACCCCCCTGGCCGCCTGGCTACCTGGCCGGAACCACCATCGTTGTACACACTTCAACCATGCGCCATCGCCAGGTGCGAGAAGCTGCCAATACGATGATCGAAACACTCAGTAAAGGTTTGACCCAAAAGCCCGCCCTGATCAAGGGCCCGCCGCCGGTGACGCCATCCCGGGTATTCGCCCTGTGGCTGGCCTTGCTGATGCTGTACTTCCTGATCTTGCCCACCGCTGCCGAGACCACCGAGGGTGGCGTGCAAACGTCGGCCGGGGCCGATCAGACATTGAATACAACCGTGAGCGTCGCCCGCCGTTAGCCGCCCGCCGGCAGTTGCCGGTCAAGCGGGAAGGGCGGCAATCTCCCGTTTCGCCAGGCTGATCCACTGGTGGTGGAGCCGGGTAATCCTACGCGGTGCTTGGCCGAGGCGTTGCAGCAGGGCCAGATAGAGAGCCTTCGCTTCACCGGGGCGCCCCAGGTTGGTCAGCAACAGGGCCCGGCGACAAAGCGCTTCCGGCGCCGGCGAATAGGAGGTCAGAACCTCGTACTCGTGCAGGGCATCCTGCACTTCCCCCAGAGCTTCCAAGCTGCGCGCGTAGAGCAGGTGCCCGATCTCGGAGCGGAAGTTGGGATTCGCGGCGATGAGCCGGTCCAGGGATTGTTTCGTCCCCTTGAATTGCTGCAAGCCGAATCGCGAGCGGGCCAATCCCAGGAGGATCAGCGGGTCGTCGCGGCATTCGTCGGCATCCAGCGTCTCGAACATCTCGGCGGCTTCGCCGTAACGGCCGTGCTTGAGGCAGGCAAGCGCCAGGGCCAGGCGATTGAGCAGATTGTCGGAAACTGCCAGGGCCGCACGCCGGCCATGCAACTCGCGTTCCGGGTCCGCGGCCTGGCGTGGACCGCCCACCGCCCGTGCCGGAACCCGGGCCCGGCGAAGAAGCGTATCCCATGCGCCCAGCAGCAGGTACAACAGGGCGCCAACGCCCGGCAGCATGAGGATCAGCAGCAGCCAGCCGTCCCGGCGGTGGCGGTGAAGCGCGTGCACCACCAGCACGACTTGCAGCGCTAGGCACAGTATGAGAATTGCTGGCACGAAAAGACTCCCACAACCAGGTCTGTGTGTTTCATGAGTCTTATCGTGGACTTGCAGGGGGATCTTTAACGCTGCCAGGGGGCCGGGCGCCGGGTCTGCGGCGTCGTTCACAGTTAATTCGGGACAGATCTATTTATTCCTCTGGCGCAGCGCGCCAGAGGAATAAATAGATCTGTCCCGAATTAATTGGGCCCGGCACGAGCAGGGTGTGGACGGCCACCCTCGCGGCGAGAGCTGCTGGTCAACTCGCCTGTGGGACCCGGTGCCACCAACGTGCGGAGCTTCTGAGGCAGGGACTACCGAGCGCCGTTCCACAACCCGTCGTGCCGGGTACAGGGCACTTGCAAGTTCGGGGCCAGCCCGGGTGCTCGCTACGAATTCAATGACTTAGTGCCAACGCCCGGTCGCCGTTGCCTGTGGGTGTAAAGAATACCGACATTCCTATCCCTGCCCCGCCCTGTGTTTAAGAGATAATGTTTTTGTAAATTAGAGTGTTGCGAAATATTCCAAAAATGTTTCTCAGGTAGTTAAGCGCCTCGACAGGTGGTGTTGCTACTGGGCTAACAGGGCCAGGGCACGCTCCAGGAGCGCCCCCTCCCGGGCCAGCTTCTCGAGGATGGTGAAATGGTTGGTGCCGGGCACCTCCAGGACCTCCACGGTGGCGCTGCGGTCCTGCCAGCGCTCGGCCAGGGTGGCGGCCTGGCGGTGAAATTCGGCGCTCTCCAGACCGCCCACGGCCGCGATCAGGGGTGCGTCGCCGGTCGCCGGCAGCAACGCGGGGCTGTTGCGCCCGGCGGTCTCGGCGTCCATGGCCAGCGCCTCATTGAGGCTGGTGTGGCGCAGGGGGGCCAGCTCGTAGAGGCCGCTGATGGCGAGGCCGCTGTGGATCAGTCGGGCCGGCAGATCGCCACCCTCATCGGGCCAGTGGGTGGCCATGAGCATGGCGGTGAGGTGACCGCCGGCGGAATGGCCGCACACCTGGATTCGGCCGGCATCGAAGCCCAGCCGTTGCGCGTTTCTCCACAGCCAGGCAAGAGCGGCGCGCACCTGGCCGACGATATCGTCCAGGGTTACCGATGGGCACAGGTCATAGCCGACCATGGCCACATTGACGCCGTGGGCACACAGGCCCTCGGCGACGAAGTGATTGGCGCGCCGATCGCCGCGTTGCCAGTAACCGCCGTGCAGGAACATCTGCAACGGTCCGTTGCCGGCATCGGTGGTGAACAGGTCGAGCTTTTGGCGTTCGCCGGGCCCGTAGGCCAGGTCCAGTTTGCAGTCCCGACTGGCACGCAGCCGTTCGCTGCGGCGTTGCCAGTCGGCCTGAATTTCCACGTGCTCGGGAACCGCGGCGCGGGCATTGTACTGGGCTTCCAGATGCGCATCGATAGTCAATGATTCAATCCTCGATCGGTAGACATTTCCCGTTCGAGCAGGGCCGGCAGCTCCTGCATGCGGGTGAAGATTCGGGCGCCGGCGGCAGACAGTGCGCGGGCGTCGCTGAGGGCCGCGTATCCGAAAACCGTCATGCCGGCGGCGATACCGGCCTGCACGCCCACCGGCGAGTCCTCGACCACGGCGCAAGCTCCGGGCTCGGCGCCCATTTCCCTGGCTGCGTGCAGGAAGATATCCGGGTGGGGCTTGCCGCGCGCCATTTCTGCGGCGCTGAACAGGCGATTCTCGAAGCGACTCAACAGACCGGTAGCGCCCAGGGTGGTGCGCATTTTCACCAGCTGGCCGCTGGAGGCCACGCACATGGGTACCGGAATGCGTGCCAGCGCAGCCGCGATGCCCGGCACCGGTTCGATTTCCTCGCCCAGGGCGGTCAGGGTGCGTTGGCGGACGTGGTCGGCGAAGTCCGTGGCGGCCGTGTGGCCGAATCGGGTCGCCAGCAGGCCCACACAATCGCTCATGGTGCGCCCTAAGAAGTGCTTCATGCAGTCTTCCGTGGTCATGGGCAGGCCGTTCTCGGTGAGCACATCCGCCATGATGCGGTTGGCGATGGCTTCACTGTCCACCAGCACACCGTCGCAATCGAAGATGATCAGTTGCCAGTTCATATCAGACGCCCAGGTAGCGGTTCTTCCTGCCATGCCACATTGAAATAATTTTCATGACAGCCGCTTCCCGCCAACTTCGAAGGCCCGGCGTTGGGGCTGATGTAAAAGACGTCGCTGCGTACCACCTTCGGTACCACGGCCACGTTGGAGAAAACGATGCCGGTGATGATCTTGATGTTTTCACGTTTGATATAGCGCTCGGCGATCTGCTTGCCACGCTCAGGCTTTCTGGCGTCGTCTTCCACCAGCAGCTCGACCTCGACGCCGCCGAGCTTGCCGCCCTGGCCGTCCATGGCGAGACGGAATCCATCGCGGATCTCCTCGCCGAGATATCCGGCCTTGGTGGAAAGGGTGGTGATCATCCCGATCTTGACCCCATCGGCCGCCACCGCGGCACTGACCGAGCAGATTGCGAGCACGATTATGATTTTCAGTTTTTTCAGCATGATGGCTCCTCCCGCTATAGTGACGCCTAATCTAGCGGCCCGGGCGTGGCGCGAGAATGGCTGTGGGCATGTTCCTGGAACACGATGACGGCGTCGAAGCGCAGAAAGCTTCTGGTCAGGGCGGGAAACCAGGAATAGATCAGCCCATCGAGGGCCCCGGTGTCGGCGATCAGGAAGTTTCGGCGGGGGATGCCGACGGCGTGCAGGAATGTCAGAAACGCCTCCAGGGGCCCGTCCTGATGCTCGCCGATGACGTTGATATTGCGTATTTCCTCACGCTCGACGCGATGTTCGCCCAGGCGCACCCGCCGGTACATCCAGTTGGGTTGGTCGGCGCAGTGCAATGCGCCGAACAGCACCGCGTGGCGCTTGCCGCGCCGGATTTGGCTGCGCAGGTTGCCGCTGATGGAAATGTCCCTGGAGCCCTGCTTTCGGTGCAGGCGCTGAGCTTTCTGGGCAGCCGTCTCGTCGATGCCGGCGATGACGACAGTGGGCCTGGTGGCTCGCACCGAACGCACGATGGCGGCGATGTCCGCGTCCAGCAAATTCACTTGGGCGAGGCCCGTGTTTATTTGACGGATGATCTCCGGCAGCGCGTCGCTGGGCGTCTCCAGGAGTAATACGTCGATGCTCAACGCGGGCAGCATGACCTGGGCGAGAAATTGCCGTGTGGTGGTCATGTGGCGCTCGCCGATGCACAGAATGGTCAATGGGGATGCGTCGAGCTGCTCGAGATTTTCGGCCAGATCGCCGAGATTGGCGCGAAGATTTTCCACCAGCGCCCGGCGCCGGTGGGCGGGCAAGGCGTCGAATGCGTCGATAGTCTTGGTCGCCAACCGCCCGTAGCCTGCGTGCCGTACGAAGGCGTCGGCAGGGATGGCGGCCGGGGTTGGCGAAGGCACGAAGTTGAGCCGTGCCCACTGGGCGGTAATCCATGCCAGGGCCAGCAGAATCGACACCGACGCGACGATCAGCGTGGTGCGGATCATCGAACAAGGGGACAGATTTCAAATCTGTCCCCCAAGGGTTCAGCGAATGATCAGGCAGCTGATGTGGGACAGGTTGGTGACCTTGCGCGATACACTGCCCATGAGCATACCCTTGACCTGACCGAGCCCCCGGGTGCCTAGAACGATTAAGTCGATCTTGCGTCGTTTCGCGTAGCGCAGGATGACGGTGGCCGGGTCGCCGTGCTCCAGAGATGACTTGACCTTGGTGGCACCCTTCTTCAGGGCACGGGCCTCGGCCTCGCTGAGTATTTTCCGGCCGACGAAGTCCAGGACATCGGATCGGGCGCCGGCGATCTTTTCCACCTCCGCCATTTTCTTGAGCTCGGGCGGTAGCTGCATCTCACGTACCGCGTAGAGTAGATGCAGAGTGCCGCCGTACTTTGCGGCCATGTCGGCGGCAAGATTGATGGCGCGATTAGATGCGGGCGACGCATCGGTCGCCACTAGAATATTTTTCAGCATATGGCCTCCCCTTGTCAGCCCGGTGTCAATCCACGCATGCGCTCGTTGCGCCTTCTCAACATCTCCAGCGCAGTCAGGAGGCCAATGGAGAGAATCACCAGAATCGTCGCCACCGCCAGAATGGTCGGGCTGATCTGCTCGCGAATGCCCGAGAACATGCGTCTGGGAATGGTGTACTCTTCGGCGCCGGCCAGGAACAGCACCACCACGACCTCGTCGAAGGAGGTGATGAATGCGAACAGGGCGCCGGAAATCATGCCCGGTAACACCAGCGGCACGGTGATCTTGAAAAAGGTCCGCAAGCCGTCCGCCCCCAGGCTGGCGGATGCGCGGGTCAGGCTCTGATCGAAGCCCACCAGGGTCGCGGTGACGGTAATGACCACGAAGGGTGTGCCCAGTGCGGCGTGGGCCATGATGATCGGCAGCAGGTGCAGGCCATCCCAGACCCTACTCAGCTGGCGCGGCGTAAAACCGAGCTGGGAGTAAAAAAAGTACATGCCGACGGCGGTGATCACCAGGGGCACGATCATGGGTGAGATGAGAATCCCCATGAGCAGGGTCTTGTAAGGCAAGCGGCTGTTGCTCAGAGCCCACCGCCGCGACGGTGCCGAGGCTGACCGAAATCAGGGTGGCGAAAATGCCGATGATGATGCTGTTCTTGATGGCCAGGTGCCAGACACTGCTTTGCTCACCGATGAAGAAATCTTCGTACCAACGCAGGCTGAAGCCGGGCATGGGGTAGGTGAAGTAGGGCTCGGCGTTGAACGACAGCGGAATGATCACCAGGATCGGGTGTGATCAGAAACACCAGGATGGCGCCACAGATAACCCGAAAAGTGATGAACCAGGTCCTGCCCAGAGGACCCACGTAGGCGGGGCAGGGCCTTGAGGCCCCTGATGGAACCGCGCACAGCCACCGCCAGGCCGATCAGTAGCAACCCATAGACCAGTAGCTCGACCATCTGCCTACCCCAGCTTCATGTTGTCGATGCCCACGATCTTGTCGTAGACGACGTAAACCACGAGCACGCCCGCCAGCAGGAATCCTCCCAAGGCCGACGCCAGGCCCCAGTTCAGGGAGCGGTTGGTGTGATCGGCGATGAAGTAGCTGACCATCTGGTCGGTGGGTCCGCCCACCAGGGCGGGTGTGATGTAGTAGCCCAGCGCCAGGATGAACACCAACAGTCCGCCGGCGCCGATGCCTGCCACGGACTGGGGGAAATACACGCGCCAGAAGGCGGTCCACGGGGTCGCGCCCAGGGATCGCGCGGCGCGCTCATAGCTCGGTGGTATGTTCTTCATGACGCTGTAAATGGGCAGGATCATGAACGGCAGCAATATATGGGTCATGGCTACCAGCACGCCAAAGCGATTGAAGATGAGTTGCACGCGCTCGTCGATAACATTCAGAAATATCAGCAGATCGTTCAACACACCCTGGGTTTGCAGCACCACCACCCAGGCCGTGGTGCGCACCAGCAGCGAGGTCCAGAACGGCAACAGCACCAGGATCATGAGCAGATTGCTGGAGCGCAGGGGCAGATTGGCCAGCAGATAGGCCACCGGATAGCCGAGCAGCACACAGAATATGGTCACCAGGGCGCTGATCCAGAAGGTGCGCGCCCAGACGGAATCAAAGCCGGTGAGAAAATACAGCTGCCGCATCTCGGGCTCGGCGACGATCTTGCCCTGCTCGTCTCTCGACATATCCAGAGCCTTGAGAAAGAAAGAATCCGTGTAGGGTTTTCCGACCTGCTTGAACGTTACCCAGACCTCGCGATCCCCCCACTTCTTTGAAATCTTGAGGAATGCGTCTTTCCACCGGCCCTCCATGAAGGGGCCGGTCTGCATGCGTCCGACCTTACGGGCCGTCTTGGTCATCAGGCTGCGCATGCCACCCATGTCGTAGTTGAGCCGCGTGGCGGCCCTGCCGACGGTGCGGTTCTTGCCGGCCCTGGCGATTTCCTCGGCCAGCGCCGCGTAGGCCGCTTCCGGAGGAGTGGGTGCGCCGGCGGGGTCCCAGTCCTCCAGAGCCGCCAGGGTCTTGGGGAAGGTCCCGTGGACCACTGGATTGTCGAAGCTGTAGACCATCATGCGCACGATGGGCGCCAGGAAGGTAAGGCCGATGAACAGCAAAAGCGGCGCCACCAGCGCCATGGCGCGCAGCTTGTTCCTGCGCTCGGCGCGCGCCAGGGCATCCTTCAAGGATGCGCCGCCGAGTACCTCGACGGGTTGCGAATGTTGTGCCGTTGCCATGCTGTCTGGTCCTGGATTATTCGTTGTCTAGGCGGTGCCGGGGGCCTGGCCCCTTCAGCGGGCCAGCCATGCGGTGAAGCGTTCGTCCATCTCCTGCTGATTATCCGCCCACCATTGGTAGTCGTTCTGCAGGGAGTTGGCAAAGTTGTCCGGTGACGTGGGCAGGTGCGGCTTCATTTTCTTGTTCGCTTTTGTTTCATGGAAGAACGGCGCACCGGGCCATAGGAGATGTACTTGGCCTGGTTGGCCAGGCGGGTGGTGTCGGTGGCGAACTTGATGAATTCCAGGGCCGCCGCCTCATTGGGGGTGCCCTTGACGATCCCCCACAGATCGATGTCCCAGACCTGCCCGTCCCAGATGATGACGAAGGGCTTCTTCTCCTTGAAAATGGCGTTGAAGAGGCGGCCGTTGTAGGCCGAGGTCATGGCCACCTCGCCGTCGGCCAATAGTTGCGGGGGCTGCGCACCGGTTTCCCACCAGATGACGTGGGACTTGATGGTATCGAGCACGCCAAAGGCCCGTTCCACGCCTTCGCTGGTGGCCAGTACCTCATACACTTGATCGTTCGGAACCCCGTCGGCCATCAGGGCCCACTCGAGGTTTACACGCGGACTCTTGCGCAAGCCCCGTTTGCCGGGGAAGTCCTCGATATTAAAAAAATCTTTGATGGTCCAGGGGCGCTTGTTCTTGAACTTCGTTTTGTCGAAAGCCACTACCGTGGACCAGACGATTTCGCCCACGGCACAGTCGGTCAAGGTGCCGGAGATAAAGTCTTCGATGGCGGGCGTGCCATCGGGAGCCGGCGGCAGGATGCTGTGATCGATTTTCTGCAGCAGGCCGTCATCGCAGCCGCGCACGGCATCGGAAAGCTCCAGATCCACCAGATCCCATTTTACGTTTCCCGATTCCACCTGCACGCGGACCTGCGCCAGGCCGCCGTTGTAGTCTTCCGAGCTTATCCGGATGCCGGTCTGCTTGGTGAAGGGCTTGTGGTAGGCCTGCACCTGGCTGTTGGTGTAGGCGCCGCCCCAGGAAACCACGGTCAGCGACTCCGCTGCTTGTGCCGAAACCGCCGCAAGCGCGAGTAGCACGGCGCCAACTGTCTGCGTCGCAAAGGCACTGACTGGATGCGTATTCATCGGTACCCCTCCCGTTGTCTCGTCATGCAGTAGCCGGGGGCAGGCAGGTGCCTGCCCCCGGAGAGTAACGCTTGTCTGATGGGCCGCTTACTTGGCCAACCAGGTCGCGAAGCGCTCGTTCAGCTCGTCGGTGTTATCGGCCCAGAATTGCCAGTCGTTCTGAAGGGCATTCGTGAAGTTGGCCGGGGAAGTGGGCATATGAGGCTGCATTTCCGCGGTCAGCATCGCCTGGGCCGACTTGCGCACCGGACCGTAGGAGATGTAGTTGGACTGGTCCCAGTTGCGCTTGGTGTCGGTGGAGTAGGCGACAAATTCCAGCGCAGTGGCCAGATTGGGGCTGCCCTTGGGAATGACCCACAGGTCCAGATCCCACACCTGGCCGTCCCACACGATCTCGAAGGGCTTGCCTTCCTTGACGATGGCATTGAACAGACGCCCGTTGTAGGCGGTGGTCATGGCCACCTCGCCGTCGGCCAGCAGCTGCGGCGGCTGGGCGCCCGCTTCCCACCACACCACGCTGGACTTGATGGTGTCCAGTTTCTTGAAGGCCCGGTCGACACCGGCAGCCGTGCCCAGCACCTCGTAGACCTCATTGACGGGCACGCCGTCGGCGATGAGTGCGAACTCGAGTTGGGGTTTCGGGCCCTTGCGCATGCCGCGCTTGCCCGGGAACTTCTTCACGTCGAAGAAATCGGCGAACGTGGTTGGCTTGGCACCCGGGAATTTGCTCGTGTCATAGGCATAGACCGTGGACCACACGATCTGGCCGACGGCACACTCGGTCAGGGAGCCCGCGATGAAGTCATCCTTGGCCGGGGTGCCATCGGGCGCCGGCGGCAGGATGGAAGGGTCGATCACTTCGAGCAGCCCCTCGTCGCAGCCACGTACGGCGTCGGATAGCTCCACGTCCACCAGGTCCCAGGCGACGTTGCCGGACTCGACCTGAGCTTTCACCTGGGCGAGGCCACCGTTGTAGTCCTCAGAGTTGATCTTGATGCCGGTCTTCTTCTCCCACGGCTTGTAGTAGGCCTGGACCTGGCTGTTGGTGTAGGCGCCGCCCCAGGACACCACGGTCAGGGACTCGGCCGCCAGCACGGGCGTAGCGGCGATGACCCCGACGGTGGCCCCGGCTACGGCCAGATAGAGTGTTTTGCGGAAGCTCTTCATATCGATCTGTCTCCGTTGAATTTCACATTATTGTTGCCGCCAGCGACGGCGATTTGCAGTCGTATTCCCTCGTCTTCTTTTAATCCTCGACTTCCTGGTCTTTTTCTCCGTGCGCTCACAGATAGTCGAGCGCGCGGCAGTCTTCTGCCTGCCACCCTACTTTGACGGTTTCTCCCGTCTTGAGGTGTTGATGGCCGGCGGAATTCGGAACCTTGATGACGAAATCGTCGTGGCCCAGCAAGCTGACCCTGGTGCGCACGTGATCGCCGAGATAGATGAGCTCTTCCACGGTGGCCTCGAAGATGTTCGGGCAACTGCCGGGCTCGGGCCGCACGAACACGCGCTCCGGGCGCAGGGACAGCGTGGTTTTCTCGCCCGTGTTGCGTACGTTGACGGCCAGGGCCTCGATGAGGCTGCCGTCCTCCACCTGGATGGTGCAGTTCTTGCCGGAGAAGTCCGTGACCGTGCCCACCAGCCGGTTGTTCTCACCGATGAACTGGGCGACGAAGGCGTTTTCCGGTAACTCGTAGAGTTCCTCCGGCGGCGCCAGCTGCTGAATGATGCCGTCGTTGAATACCGCAATGCGGTTGGACATGGTCAGCGCTTCGCTTTGATCGTGGGTGACGTACACCACGGTGACCTCCAGGGTCTCGTGGATGTGCTTGATCTCGTACTGCATCTGCTCCCGGAGCTGCTTGTCCAGAGCACCCAGGGGCTCGTCCATGAGGACCAGCTTGGGCTCGAAGACCAGCGCCCTGGCGACAGCGACGCGCTGCTGTTGGCCGCCGGAGAGCTGCCCGGGGCGCCGATTGCCGAATGCGCCCAGCTCCACCATGTCCAGAGCGCGCTGCACGCGTGTCTCGATGTCGCTCTTGGACATCTTGCGCACGTCCAGAGGGAATGCCAGATTCTCCGACACCGTCATGTGCGGGAACAGCGCGTAGTTCTGGAACACCATGCCGATGTCGCGCTTGTGGGGTGCGACATTGTTGATGGGTTTGCCGTCCAGGAAGATGTCGCCGTGGGTGGCGGTTTCGAATCCCGCCAGCATCATCAGGCAGGTGGTCTTGCCCGAGCCCGACGGCCCGAGCATCGTGACGAATTCACCCTTCTCGATGTCCAGGTTGAGATTGGTGACCACCAGCGTCTCGCCGTCGTAACTCTTCTGCACTTCGACGAATCGAACAAATGCTTGGGAATTCTCAGACATCGGTTGCGAACCCTTCTGTTGTTATATCGGGCGTACCTGTTTCCAGTGCCGACGGACGCAGATCTGCGATGGCCTGGAAGTCAGTGGGAGCGATGTGTGGTGAGTCGGACGCCGCGTTCGGCCCGTGTCGCAAAAGGTCGCGTCACGGGTAGAACAGTTTGACTGCGCCGTATCTACCAGGCCTCCTCCATGGCGCCTTGCCGTCGCGCTCCTTCGGGTCGCGTAGTTGGCGCTCTTAGATGTTTCAGGTGTCGTTATCGCCTGGTGTTTCCCAGGCGTATGCGGGCCGATTGTAGTCCGACCAGTCCCCGGAGTTCAACAGCCCTGCGCCGCCGAGGCTGCTGAAATCGTTTGAATTTGCAGACTTTCCTGGCTAATTCAGCTGTTTCAGCAGGGCCTGGGCGGCCGTTTTCTCCGAGAATTCCTTGCCGGAGTCCAGCAGCGCCGTCAGCTCGCGCCTGGCCCGGGACTTCTCGCCGACCTCGGCGAGCCCGGCGGCCAGGTGATAGCGAATGTCGCCGTTCTTCGGCGAACGTCTGGCCGCTTTCTCCAACAGGCTCAGGCCCTTCTCCAGGCGCCCGCTTTTAATGAGGAGCCAACCGTAGGTGTCGATGATCTCGGCGCGTTCCGGGGCCCGGTCGTAGGCCCGCTCTGCCAGCTCGACGGCGCGTGCATCCCCCTGTTCGAAGTACAACCAGGCGAGATTGTTGAGCGCCAGCACGCTGCCGGGCTGGGACTTCAGAACCTGCTGGTACTCGGCAACCGCGCGGGTCTTGTCGCCGCTCTGGTGCAGGGTGGACGCGTAGGCCAGGCGCACCGCGGCATCGCCGGGATGGGCGCTCAGCCAGTCGCTCAGGGTGGCGACGGCATTGGATTCTCCGGCCCGGCTCCTGGCGGCATAGAGCTTCAGCACCGTGGCCGACGCGGGGGCCTTGTCCAGGGCCGTGCCATAGGCGGACACGGCCTTGCGCGGCTCGCCTTTCGCCATCAGAACGTCCCCCGCCAGGCTGAATCCGGCCGGTGATTGTGGTTGATCCTGTTGCAGTCCGGTGGCGACGCCCATGGCCTCGTCGAGCTTTCCCGTGCGCAGGGCCAGATTGCCGAGCCCCAGAGTCGCCAGGGGATTGCCGGGCTGCAGCGCCAGCACCCGATCCAGCGCCCGGCGGGTGTTGGCGACGTCGCGCTTTTGCCCGTAGGCCAATGCCAACTGCATGTGGACGTCGACGGAGTTCGGATAGCGCTCGGCCAGCTCACTCAAGGTGCTGATGGCGTCGTCGGTGGCGCCGCTTGCGATCTGGGCCCGCCCCAGAAGCAGGGCGGCGGCCGGCAGTTGCGGCGAGATCCCGTAGGCTTCATCGGCCAGGGCCAGCGCCTCGGCGGTGTTGCCCCGGCGAAGGTGGTAGTTGGCCAGTATCAGTCGCGGCTGGATGGCGCGGGGATTCTTGTCTCTGGCACGCTCCAGCAACGCGATGCCTTCCTGGGCGCGACCGTCGTCGCTGGCCATCTTGGCAAGCGCCACCAGCGCCACCGGTTGATCCGGGTGGCTCTCCAGTATCGCCTCGTAGGCGGCACGGGCCTCGCCACGCTTTCCATCGCGAAGATCCAAGCGCGCCAGATTGAGGGCTGCCGTGGCATAGCTCGGATTGAGCTCCACCGCCTTGGCGTAGCTACGGCGGGCCGAGGCGTAATCCTTCTTTCCCTCGTAGGCGGCGCCCAGCAGGTTGTGCACGCGTGCATTGGACGGTTGTTTCTCTACCAGCTTGCGGGCGGCGGCCAGAGCTTTGTCGAATTCGCGATTCTGAAAGTGGGTGAGGATCAGCAGCACGTCGGCGCGGGAGAATTCCGGATCGCTGGCGAGCGCGGCTTCCAGCTCGCTGATGGCCTGGTCCGACTCACCGGCCGCCAGATGACTGACCGCCAGCTGGGTACGGATGGCGGCGGCGTCCGGCGCCAGCTCCGCGGCCTGGCCCAGATAGCGTCTGCCGGTCTGAAAGTCCCGCTGGCTCATGTGCGCGGTGCCGAGCATCGCCAGCAGCTGGGGATCGTCGGGGACCTGGGTTGCCAGGGGCCCCAGCAGATCCACCGCCTTCTGGGGCTGCTTGAGCTCGATGTAAACGGCGGCGAGCAGCTTTTTCGCGCCAAGATTATCGGGCAGCTGGCCGAGATAGCGCTGCAGCACGTCCCGGGCCTGCTCGAATTCCCGCCGCATATAATGAATTTGTCCGGCCTGGAGCAGACTGGGCGCATGGTTGGGAGCTACCCGCAGCACTTCGCGCAGCGCCGCTTGCGCACCGTCGAGATCGTTGCGCTGTCGCGCCGCCAGCGCTTTCAAGTAGTTCACCAACGGGTGATTGGGGCCGGCCTTGGCAAGAATATCGATATGCTCGCTGGCTTCGTCGCTCTTGCCCTGGGCGAGCATCGCCCTGACGACACCCATGCGCGCCGCGGCGCTGGTGGGCGACAGCGCAAGCGCCGTCTCGAAGGAGGTTTGCGCGGTCTCCGGCTTGCCCAGGGACAGCTCCAGCTCGCCCTTGAGAATCCAGGTCTGGCTGTCGTCCCTGGCGGACTCCAGCGCCTTGTTCAGCTGTTGCTCCGCCGCCTGAGTATCGCCTCCCATGAGTCCGATGCGCGCCAGCCCGCGGCGCGCGTTCGCATTCGAGGGGTCGCTTTTGAGCGCGGCCTCGAAGGCTTGCCTTGCATCTTTGACGTTCTGTAGCCCCAGCTGTGCCTGCCCGCGCAGCACCAGCCAGCCGGCGTCGAATTCGCTGTCGGAAGCTTGCTCGATAGCGGCGAGGGCGGGGTCGAATTTTCCCTGCAGCAGCAGAGCGCGTACCGTGGCGCGTTCCATCTCGGGGCTGGTAAAGCCGAGATCCCTGGCGCGCGCCAGCTCTTTGCCGGCGCTGGCACCGTCACCCAGAGCGACATAGGTGCGTCCCAGCAACCACCTGGCCTGGGCGTGGTCGGGATCGATCTGCAACACATTCTTGAGCTCGATGACCGCGGCACGCATGTCGCCGTCGCTACGATATTCCAAGGCACGATCGAAGTGCTCCTGGAGCTCCTTGCCGCTATCGCCGCAGGCCGCCAGGCTGAGCGCGGCCATCAGGGCCAATGCGATGCACGAGCATCTACGAGCCGAATTTGTCATGGGATTGAACTTCCTGCTGGGCGTGTGCTGATCATTGTAATCGATGGCGGGGCAATACCCACACCCGAGCAGCCGCTGGAAACGGGCCGGCACGAGAGAACGGAAACCGCGACGGTCAGTTGATACGGAACGTGGTGTTGCCGTTTTCGTCCATGAGGCGCATGGCGGGCGCGTCTTCTTCGGTCATCTCGAAGGTGGCGCGGGTGCGGCCGCGGCCGTCGGAAAGATCGATGAAGGGTGTGTCGTCGAAGCGCAAGCCCAGCGACATGCGCGGCCTGCCCGAGGCGTCCAGCACCTGCAGCACCGGAACGCGCGAATACATGCGCACGAACAATCGTGCATTGCCGTCGTTGTCGATTAACTTGAGCTCCTGGGACTCGATCAGCGTCTGCCTGACGATCACCTGGTCGAGATCGAACCGGTCCGAAACGGCATATCCGCCCAGCAGCAGCAACAGCAGGAAACCCAGGCGCATCCAGCGATTCTGGCGCTCCACCCGTTCCAGGCGCCGGCGGATGGACTCCACCGGCAGGCCCAGGCCGTGCTCCACGGGAGGACGCCTTTGTTCGGCGTGCCGGTATCCCGGTTGGGTGTCGTCGGAGCCATGCTCGCGACTGGCATCGTGCCTGGCGTCGGCGGCCGCCGACGGCGGCCGGGCCTCTCGGGAAGATGATTTTCGCGCAGCCATTTTTTGCTCCAAGGTCTCTGCCGGATCCCCGTTGCTGCGACCGTCCGATGTTCGCTGAGTCATGGTCCGCCTCCCTCTCCCGGGGCCTCGATTTCCTGTCGAGTCCAGCCCCCGGGGCGCATTACCTCATGCTTACAAAGTCATGGTACCCGGATCCGCAGCAAGATTCTTCCTTCGGGTGCGAATCGGGAATTTTACCCGAGATGCCAATTGGGGAGTGTAGACGCTGATTACCCGTAGTGACGAGCTGGGAATGGCGCAGCAGGCGCGGTGATACACTCGCCGCCAGCCGCCATGGCAGCCGGTGGAGTCCCGTGCCCGAAAAGGTTCTGCTCATACAACACATGGCCGATGGTCGCGATGACCGGGTGGCGAGCCACCTTTCTCGCCGTGGCTTTGCCCTCCAATGGTGCAACCCGTCCCTGGGCGACCTGCTTCCCGCGCTTCACCATGAGTATGCCGCGGTGGTCGTTTACGGCGGGATCCAGAGCGTCAACGATGCCGAGCGCCACGCCTATATTCGCGCCGAGCTGGACTGGATCCAGCGCTGGATAGCCGACGACCGCCCCTACCTGGGACTGTGCCTGGGCGGTCAGCTGCTGGCGCGGGCCCTGGACGCGCGCATCGGACCCCACCCCGAGGGCCTGCACGAGATTGGATTCGTGCCGGTGGAAGCGACCAAACAGGGCAGGCGGTATTTCCCCCCTCGACTGCACGTCTACCAGTGGCACCAGGAGGGATTCGCGATCCCCGACGGCGCCCAGCGGCTTGCCACCGGCCGGGTCTATCCCAACCAGGCTTTTCGCGCCGGCAGCCGCGCATTCGGATTGCAGTTTCATCCCGAGGCCACGCCGCGAATGCGCGACGAGTGGCTGGATGCGGCCGGTCACATGCTGACCGAGCCGGGCGCCCACGGACGCGCGCGCCAGCAGCTCGATGCAAAGCGCTACGAGCAACCCATGGAAGATTGGTTGTTGACGTTAATCGACAATCATCTATTGCCCCGCCGTTGACGCCATGGGTCTGGTATACCGGATACTGTATACTGCGCGCGCCCGCCGCGGTTGCGCCGGAGCATCACCGGGAGGGTTGCACCAGTGGCGACAATAAAAAGCGACATCGAGATTGCCCGGGCAGCGAGCCTGCTACCGATCCGAGTCATCGGCGAGAAGCTCGGCGTTCCCGAGGACGCGATGCTGGCTTACGGGCCTACCAAGGCAAAGTTGAGCCACGATTTCGTCGCCTCGTTGCAGAGTCGGGCCAACGGCAAGTTAATCCTGGTCACGGCCATCACGCCGACCCCCGCCGGCGAGGGCAAGACCACCACCTCGGTGGGATTAAGCGATGGTCTCAACCGCCTGGGCAAGCATTCCCTGGTGTGCCTGCGCGAGCCGAGCCTGGGACCGTGTTTCGGCATGAAGGGCGGGGCGGCCGGTGGCGGTTATGCCCAGGTGGTGCCCATGGAGGACATCAATCTGCACTTCACCGGGGATTTCCACGCCATCGGCACGGCCAACAATCTCCTCGCTGCCATGCTGGACAACCACATTCACTGGGGCAACGCGCTGGGGCTGGACGCACGCCGCATCTCCTGGCGCCGGGTGGTGGACATGAACGATCGCGCCCTGCGCAGCACGGTGTGCGCATTGGGTGGTATCGGTAACGGATTTCCACGCCAGGACGGATTCGACATAACAGTGGCGTCCGAGGTCATGGCGATCTTCTGCCTGGCCGACAATGTCGAGGATCTGCAGCGGCGACTCGGCAATATCGTGGTGGCTCAAACCCGCGATCGGTCGCCGGTGACGGCCCGCGAGCTGAAGGCCGACGGGATCCATGACGGTGTTGTTGCGTGACGCGCTGCAACCGAACCTGGTGCAGACTCTGGAGAACAACCCCGCCATCATCCACGGCGGACCCTTCGCGAACATCGCTCACGGCTGCAACTCGGTGGTGGCCACCAAGACATCGCTGAAGCTAGCCGACTACGTGGTGACCGAGGCCGGTTTCGGCGCGGATCTGGGGGCCGAGAAATTCTTCGACATCAAGTGCCGAAAGGCGGGGCTGGAGCCCAGCGTCGTGGTGCTGGTGGCAACCCTGCGGGCATTGAAGATGCACGGTGGTGTCGCCATGGGCGATCTGAAGGAGGAGAACATCGACGCGGTGCGCGTCGGTTGTGCCAACATGGCCCGCCATATCGAAAACTTGAAGCGTTTCGGTGTGCCGGTGGTGGTCGCCATCAATCAGTTTATCTCGGACACGCCGGCGGAGATGAGGATTGTCGCCGAGATCGCCGCCGAGCATGGCACCGAGGCCATCGTCGCTTCCCATTGGGCCGACGGTGGCGCCGGCACCGAGGAACTGGCGCGCAAGGTCGCGGAGCTGGCGGATTCCGGCGCGGCGTCGTTCAAACCGCTTTATCCCGACGACATGAGCTTGTGGGATAAAGTGAAGACTATTGCTACGGAGATCTACGGTGCCGCCGATGTCAGCGCCGAGCAGGCGGTGCGCAATCGTTTCAATCTGCTCCAGGAGAATTACGGGCACTTCCCTGTGTGCATGGCGAAGACTCAGTACAGCTTCAGCACCGACGCCAGTGCCAAGGGCGCGCCTGAAGGCCACGTCATCCCCATCCGGGAGCTGCGCCTGTCCGCCGGCGCCGAATTCGTGGTGGCGCTGTGCGGAGAGATGATGACCATGCCGGGGTTGCCGCGGGTTCCCGCCGCGGAAGCGATCCACGTCAACGAGAAGGGCGAGATTGACGGGATTGTTTTAGACGGGGGACAGATTTCAAATCTGTCCCCTCTCTACATCGGCCTCCCACTTCCCGCCTTTCTGCAACTCCCTGATGCCCTGATTCAACCCCGCCAGTGTCAGCGGGAACATGCGCTCGTTCATGATCTTCCGCGTGATACCGATAGAGGGTGTGTATTCCCAACGCTGGACCGGTTCCGGATTGAGCCAGATGGCAGAGGGATAAGTGTGCAGCAGTCGCTCCATCCACACGGCGCCAGGCTCTTGGTTCCAATGCTCGACGCTGCCCCCGGGATGGATGATCTCGTAGGGGCTCATGGATGCATCGCCGATGAAAATCAGCTTGTGATCGCTGCCGTAGGTGTGCATCAGATCATAGGTGAGAAGGCGCGCGCCCATGCGCCGCCTGTTGTCCTTCCATAGGGATTCGTAAACGAAGTTGTGAAAGTAGTAGTACTCCAGATGCTTGAACTCCGAGCGGGCCGCGGAAAAAAGCTCCTGGCATGCGTTCACATGCTCATCCATCGAGCCGCCCACATCGAGAAACAACAATACCTTCACGTGGTTGTGCCGTTCCGGCAGCATCTTCAGATCCAGAAATCCGGCGTTGCGCGCCGTGCAGCGAATCGTGTCGTCCAGATCCAACTCTTCGGCCGCGCCCTGGCGGGCGAATTGACGCAAGCGCCGTAGTGCGATTTGTAAATTTCGCGTGCCGATTTCTACACTGTCGTCCAGGTTCCTGAACTCGCGGGCGTCCCAGACTTTCACGGCACGGCGGTTGCGCGAGCCGTCCTGGCCGATGCGGATTCCCTCCGGGTTGTAGCCGTAGGCGCCGAAGGGTGATGTGCCGCCGGTGCCGATCCACTTCGAGCCGCCCTGGTGGCGCCCGCTTTGCTCGGCGAGGCGCTCGCGAAGTGTCTCCATGAGCTTTTCCCATCCACCCAGGGCTTCGATCTGTTGCTTCTCTTCTTCGCTCAAATGGCGCATGGCCTCGACGCGCAGCCATTCTTCGGGTATTTCCCCGGCGATTTCATCGAACAGTTCCTGTGAGCCCTTGAAGTGCACGCCGAACACGCGATCGAATAGATCCAGGTGACGTTCGTCTTTTACGAGGCTTGCCCGTGCCAGGTAATAGAAGTCATCGACACTGTGACCTGCGACGCGCCGGGAAAGTGCGTCGAGCAAAGTCAGAAGTTCGGTCACCGAGACTGGAAGCCCGGCGCTTCTCAGTAAGAAAAAAAAATCGACGAGCATCCTTCGAGTCAGCTGCGTCTGCGGTTCAGGAATACCAATCGTTCGAATAGATGGATGTCCTGCTCGTTTTTCAGCAATGCGCCGTAGAGAGTCGGAATAAGCGTGCCATCGTCTGTCGCGCGCAGGGCGTGCGCCGGTATGTCCTCGGCAACCAGCAATTTTATCCAGTCCAGCAGCTCCGCCGTGGAAGGTTTCTTTTTCAACCCCGGCACGTCGCGCAGCTCGAAGAACGACTCCAGGGATTCTCGCAGGATGTCCTTTTTCAGATCCGGAAAGTGAACACGCACGATGCTCGCCATGGTTTCCTTGTCGGGAAAGCGGATGTAGTGGAAGAAACAGCGCCTCAAGAAGGCATCCGGGAGCTCTTTCTCGTTATTGCTGGTAATGAAAATTATCGGGCGTTGTTTTGCCTTGACCAGCTGCTTCGTTTCGTAGACATGGAACTCCATGCGATCGAGCTCCAACAGAAGATCGTTGGGAAATTCGATGTCGGCCTTGTCTATCTCGTCGATGAGCAGAACCGGCTGCAGCTCGCTCTCGAAGGCTTCCCACAGCTTTCCCTTGACGATGTAGTTGGCGATGTCGTGGACGCGCTCCTCCCCGAGCTGAGAATCCCGCAGCCTCGCCACGGCATCGTATTCGTACAGACCCTGCTGTGCTTTGCTGGTGGATTTGATGTGCCAGGCGATGAGCGGGCGGCCCAGGGCCGCCGCCACTTCTTCGGCCAGGCGCGTCTTGCCGGTACCGGGTTCGCCTTTGACGAGCAGTGGCCGGCCCACGGTGATGGCGGCGTTGACCGCCATCATCAAGTCGTCGGTGGTCACGTAGGACGCGGTGCCTTGAAATCTCGATTCATTCATGGGCGCTATTGTAATGTATGCAGTGCAATTTTCATGCTGCCCCTCTAACATCCAGCATCATGAGCAGTTACGAAAACTACACCGCCACCTCCGCCCACTACGATTCGACCCGGGAGCCCATCGGCATCGAGATTATTCTGGGTTGCCTGGCCCGCGGCCGCCGGCCCCTGGCGGAACAGATTCTGGTGGACGCCGGCTGCGGGACCGGCAGCTATTCCCTGGCGCTGGTGGACCGGGTGGCGCGCATCGAAGCCGTGGACATGAACGAAGGTATGCTGGGGGTGGCCAGGACGAAGCTCGCCGATGCCGAGGCGGCGGGGCGGATCAGCTTTCACAGTGCCGCCATCGAAGGCCTGCCTCTGGACGATGCCAGCGTGGACGCGGTCATGATCAATCAGGTGTTGCACCATCTGCCGGACGATGGCGCTCAAGGATGGCCTCTCACCCGCAAGGTGATCGGTGAGTTCGCCCGGGTGCTGCGTCCCGGGGGCGTCCTGGTGGTGAACAGCTGCAGCCACGAGCAACTGCGCCGTGGTTGGTGGTTTTTCCCGCTTATCGAGCCCATCGCGGAACGCATGATTCAGCGCCACGTGCCATTGTCGGAATTGGAAAGCATGATCACCGGGTGCGGATTCGACCCGGGCGGCCGCTTCGTTCCCAGCGATGCAGTCCTGCAGGGAGGCAGCTATCTCGATCCGCGAGGACCTCTGGATGCGACCTGGCGTGCCGGCGACTCGGTCTGGGCGATGCTGAGCCCGGAAGAGCTGGCTCGGGTGGAGGAACGTGTGCGAGGCATGGACGCTCGAGGCGAGCTGGAAGACTTCGTCAGCGACAACGACGCCGAGCGGGTGCACGTAGGGCAGACCACATTTCTACGCGCGGTGCGCCGCTAGAGTTTCTCCGGGACCAGCAGCGTTGCCGTGGCCATCAAGGGAATTCTGTTCGACAAGGACGGCACCCTGCTGGATTTTCACGCCACCTGGATGCCCGCCTATCTGAGCGCGTCGAAGATCATCAGCCGCGACGCCGGCCGACCGGAGCTTGCCCATCACTTACTGGAGATCGGCGGATACGATCACGACAGCGGGCGCTGTGATCCTGGGTCGCCGTTGGGCTCGGGCAGCAACGAGGACATCGCCCGCCTGTGGGCCAAGGCCTGTGGTCTCGAAGATGCGGCGCCGTTGGAGACGAGCCTGGCGGAGACATTCGCCCGTGAAGTGATGGCCTGCGCAGTGCCGGTGGGCGACCTGGCAGGGTTGTTCACGCGTTTGACCAAGCGCGGACTGCGTCTCGGCGTAGCCACCATGGACAGCGAGTCGCTGGCCCACGACACCGTGTCGATGCTCGCCATCGGCGGCTACCTCAGCTTTGTGTGTGGCTGCGACAGCGGCTTCGGCATGAAGCCCGGGCCCGGGATGGTGGAGGCATTCTGCCTGCGGCTGTCACTGCAACCCGCCGAGGTGGCGGTGGTGGGCGATACGCTTCACGACCTGCACATGGGAAGGGCCGCCGGCGCCGGGCTGGTGGTCGGTGTATTGAGTGGTGCCGGTACCCGAGAGGTTCTCGAGTCCCACTGCGATCATCTTCTGGAGGATGTGCTGGCGCTGGAGTCGGTGATCCCTCAGTAGCGCATATTCGGCAGCACCAGCTGCTCGATCCAGTTGCGCACCTCGGCCTGGCGCACGTCTTCGTTGGTGAGATCGGCGTCTATGCCCAGCAGCCAGGCAAGATCCCGCCGCTCGGGGTTCTGGTGCAGGGCTTCCAGCTTGTTGACGTAATCGTGGGCGGCGTCGGAGTCGGCGAAGAATCCCATCCTGGTCAGCCGTTCGATGCGGCAGTAGGTGAGGCGGGCGATCTCGTGCAGATCGTATTCCGGGTGATATTGCACCGCCCAGATGGTGCCGCCTTTGTGGGTGATGGCCACTGCCTGGACGTTGGTGAAAGCATTGCCCGCCAGCGACACGGCGCCCGGCGGCAGGTGCGTGCATTCGTCCTCGTGGCTGATGAAGGCGTCGAATACGGTGGGTTTGCCGATATACAGAGGGTGGGCGCGACCTTCGGGGGTCAGCGTGATCTTGCGGGCGATGCCCATTTCACGGCCGCGGGGATTGGCGGCACACAGGCCGCCGGCGGCGACCACCCCGATCTGTGCAGCCCAGCAGCTTCCGAAGCTCGGCACTTTCGCCTCGAAGGCGGCGCGGGCCAGGGCGATCTGTGGTGTTACGGCCGGGTCGTCGGCGTATACCGTGAGACTGGATCCGGTCCAGGCCAGACCATCGTAGGCTTCCAGCGCAGCCCCGCTGGGGAGCGAATCGCCGGGGTCTGCCGGATAGACGATGTCCACGCTGCAGCCCGGGTGGCATTTCATGAGCATCTGCGAATAAAGCTCACCGGCCGGGGTCGCGCCGCCCGCCTGTAGTTCCTCGCGCCCGTCCCGCCGGTATCCGTCGATGACCAGAAAGTTCGGATGATTGCTCATTTCAATAGTCTAGCCGCCGTCCACGCGATGAACGGTGTCAGGCAGATCCGCGGCCCGCTCGCAAACGGCATCGGCCGTCGTGTCGTTCTTGTCGTGGTCCCGGGTAGCGGTGAACAACACGGCCTTCATGCCCAGGGCGTGGGGGCCTTTGATGTCGTTGTGATCGCGATCGCCGATGTGCAGCATGTCGTGGATCTCTACACCAAGCTGCGATGCCACCGAGGCGAACATGTCGCGATGGGGTTTCGAGTGACCGACTTCGTCGGAAAATGCGAAGCCGTCAAAATGCTGTATCAGGTCGTGCATCTCCAGCCATTGGCGCAGGCAGCGCCCCGGGGAATAGATGGCATCGGAAACCACCCCCAGTTTGTAGGAGCCGGCGAGGGCGGCGATGGCCTCGGCGATACCGTCGATGGGGTTGGGGGGCACCGTCACCTCCATCTCTTCCAGTCCGCGCACCAACTCTTCGCGATCGGTGCCGGGCAGCGTGCGCCCGAGGCCGCCCAGCAGTACCGACACCCGTTCGTCCACCGTCCAGGTCACGTGCTGTTCGTGCCACACGTGATTGAATGCGGCCTCCATGGTGTCGTAGGCGACGCCCAACGCCGATTCGTCCACCGGCCCGTGGCGGGCGAGCACCGCCAGTGCCAACTCCCGTCGAGCGTTCTTCTTCGACGACAATCCTTGTGCCGCGCGTTTGGCTTCATCGGAATCATCGTGGATGACCGTATCCCACAGATCGAATGTGATGGCTTTGATCATGAGCGCGTGCGGACTCCGAAATAACAGGGCGATGACGCTAATCGGCGCGCAGCTTACGGCAAAGCGTGATCGGCAACAAGGCGTGGTACATTGCGGCGTGCTGGCATCAGCAGGGGAGCCCACCCATCGGTAATTTCGACAACGTTTCGCAAGGCACCAGACGCGAGCGCATTGTTTTGCCCACCATGAGTCCGGGTACCGAGCGCAGCCTCCAGGTGCTGCGTTTCGGGGCCGAAGGGGCGCGGCCCAAGGCATACCTCCAGGCATCCATCCACGCCGACGAGCTTCCGGCGATGCTGGTGTTGAATCATCTGGTCGAGCGCCTGTCCCGGGCTGCCGGGGACGGTGCCATACGCGGTGAAGTGGTGGTTGTGCCGGTGGCGAATCCCATCGGGCTTGCGCAGTTCGTCCAGGGCCGCGCCATGGGCAGGTTCGCCCTGGCTGGCTCGGGAAACTTCAATCGCCACTTTCCGGATCTCGCGCAGTCCCTGGACGAGGGCATCGCCGGGCGCTTGAGCGACGACGCGGCGGCCAACGTATCCGTTTTGCGCGCCGCCATGGGCGACGCGCTGAAGGCAATGCAGCCTGCCGATGAGGTCGCCTGGTTGCGCCACGTGCTTCTGGGCCTGGCACTGGACGCCGATATTGCGCTGGACTTGCATTGCGACTCCGAGGCGGTGTTGCATCTTTATCTGGGGACGCCTTTGTGGCCCCAAGCGGCCGACCTGTCGGCTCAAATCGGCAGCCAGGCGACACTGCTGGCGACCGTCTCCGGAGGCCAGCCATTCGACGAAGCGGTGGGCGGTCCCTGGTGGGCACTGGCGGAACGTTTCCCCGGCTATCCGATTCCAGCCGCCTGTCTGTCGGCAACGGTGGAGTATCGCGGGCGCAGTGACGTGAGTGAAATCACGGCGGCCGCGGACGCCGATAATTTGTTCCGATTCCTGCAGCGCCGCGCTGTCGTGGATGGCGATCCGGGGCCGCTGCCCGGCGCGATCTGCGAGGCGACGCCTCTGGACGGTGTCCACATGATCCGATCGCCGGTGAGTGGCGTTATTGCCTATGGGAAGGAGCCCGGTGACGCGGTCGCCGCCGGCGAGGTGGTCGCGGTGGTCGTGGATCCCATGAATGCCGATTTCACCGGGGCACGAACCGATCTCATCAGCCGATGCGATGGCATCCTCTATGGTCGCAGCGCCGATCGCCTGGCGCGCCCGGGAAAAGTGCTGTGCAAGATCGCCGGCACGGAGAGTCTGCCCGATCGCCATGCCGGCGCGTTATTGACCGACTGAGTTGATGGCGGATGTGACGGGCTCGGAGCAAAAGAGTCTGCGCGCCGGTGAGCCCACGGGGCTCGACTCCGGTTCACGTCGCCTGCGCTCCAAGCCCGTCACCCTGCTCGGCTCAGCTCTTTGAAGTCAGCTTTTGATACTCTGCTTTGGAAAGCAGCCCGTCTCGGTCCGCGTCGGCCTGATCGAATGTCGTCATCAGGCCCTGGTGGCTGGACGCTTCCTGCATGCTGATCTTGCCGTCACCGTTCGTATCCACCTCATCGAATGTCGGCAGTGCGGCCATGGATGCGGCGGCAAAGACGGCCAGAAACACGGCTAGTGCTGTTTGCTTTCCCATTGTTTTCTCCTCGTTCCTTAAGTTGCAATGATCATCACACCAACCTTTTGCCGTCTGGTGAGATGTCCACCCGGAGAGGAGCAATATGCATGCCAGCAACGCCACCGTGGCGGCGAGAGCCAGTGACTGCGTGGCATGTGCAGGGGTTCGTGCCGCCCGGTTCCGTACCGGGGCAGCCGTTGAATTCAAACTCTGTCGGGATTTGGTGACGTCGTTGCCATCTGAGTCGATGGTCTGCGCATCTCCCTGTCGCTGCCAGCCGACACGCCGTGCTGAAAGCAGAGGCTGGTGTCAGGGAGATCCGGCGAGGGCCCGTCTACCGTTCTTGAACTGCTTGATCAAGGATTGTGTCAAGTCGCGTAAATCCGACTTCGGACCTTCTTCCGCATAGATCGTGCGTGTTTGCAGGTCGACCAGGTAGGCATCCACGTGAACTTTGATGCACTGGGTGCCCACTGCGCTGTACCAGTACAGCAACCCACCGTCGAGCTTCACTTTGCGGCCGAGAACGTACAACCGCTCCGCGCGCGGTTCCTTGTTGATGCCGGAAGCCTGCCAGCTATCATCCAGATTCGAAAACGTAGGAACGAATTTCAGATCTGTGTCCCGTTGCAAAAAGCCGGTGCCGAAATTCTCGACCTCGGGCGTCAGGCCGTCGATGCCACAGGTATTGGCGCCGGTCACCGGTAACATAGTCATCCGGTACGGCGGATTCGCATTGGGACGTCTGCCGTCGTAGGCGGCGCGGCCGGCGCGCAGCTTCTGTCTCGCCGACGCGATCCCGGGAAGGCCGGCGTAGATGGTGTCGGCTTGATCGAGCAACGACTCGGCCTGGTCGAATCGATAGGCCGTGACTTCTTCCATTGCCAGCTGCACGTGGCGATGGGCGATGCGTTGAATGCCGGCGTCAGCGTCTGCATGACGCGGTTCGATGGCGAGCACGGATTTGTACCGTGACAGCGCATCGTCGCCGCTCGGCGAGGTCAGGCGATTCGCCTCGAAGGCTTCTTCCGCCGCCCCCAGCAGTGCGGCGATCTCCTGGGACTTTTTGAAGTCCGCCTCGAGCTTGGCCGTTACGATGGCTTCCTGCTCGAGTCGTCGTCGTTCGATCTCGGCCTCGCGTTCGGCCGTTATTCGGCGCCGTTCCTCTTCCGCCGCCAGTCGCGCGGTTGCCAGACGTTTTCGTTCCTCTTCGGTGGCACGGCGAGCTGCCTCCATGAGTTGGCGCTCTTCTTCCGCCGCCTGGCGCGCTTGCGCCTGGACCCGTAGTTGCTCTTCGGCGTTGGCCTTCTGGCGATTGTCGAGCGCCACCCGCGCAGCCGCGATGCTTTCGGCGCCGGGGCTGACGGCACCGGCCTTGTCCAGGTATCTGCCGGCAAGATCGAAGTTATTTTCGTTGGCCGCCCCCTTCGCCAGCACCAGGTAGCGGGTCAGAATGTCGTGCAATCCTTCCAACGCCGCGTCGTTGGTGGGGTCCATGGCGAGCACCGCGCGAAATCGCGAGAAAGCGTTCTCGTCCGCAGGCGTAGTAAGCCTGTCGGCAGCCAGATCCGCCGTCGCTTCGCGCAGCAGCCGTTCGACGTCTGCGCGATTGCGCTCGAACTGCGCTGCCGCGCGCGCACTGGCCAGTTCCGCCGCCTGCTCAGCCCGCTCGCGGGCACGCTGCTCGTCAACCCTCGCCTGGTTTTCGGCGGCGGCTTTTTGCTCGGCGATTCTGGATGCGGCAAGCAATTCCGCGCTCGGCCTGTTCTCCGTATTCTGGCTGTCGTCCACCTTTGCAACGGCTTTTTGCGGGCGAGGCCGATGAGACGGCTGGGTAAGAAAATACCATGCGCCCATGGCGCCGATAATCAGCACGACGGTGGCCACTTGCGCCATGCGGCGACCAAGGCCGGCGCCGGCACGACGTTTCTGCCCCTGGTCGCCATTGCCCCTGGGTGGTGCCGGAGGTGCGATACGGTCGGTGGCGACCAAACCGGCCGTGCCGCCGCTCTTCGGCGTGAGCGACGCGCCAGCAGATCGCCCGGACGAGGGAGGCGCGCCGGACTTCCCGGAGCCGGAGCCCGAGCGGTGGCCGGCAGCGCCGCTGACACCCCCGCTGGCGGGATCTGCGATCTGGGTGCGAACCTCCGTGGGCGCGGCGCGGGCAAAGTCCGTGGTCACGTTGGGGAGCACCGTCGGCGCCGGACGCGTGGCGCGACCCGCCAACACCACCCGCCACTGGTCGACGGATTGTGGCCGGTTCTCCGGCAGGAACTCCAGCGCCCAGTCGATGGCGGCGAGAAAGCCCGGGGAGAAGTCTCCCGATGCCGCTTCGCTGGCAGGTTTCAGAATATCCGTGCCCCCCATGACCGCGTTGACTCGGCCCATGGCGTCGGGCGGACCGGCTCCCGTCACCGCGCGGTAGAGGGTCGCGCCCAGGGAATAGATGTCGGTCCACGGCCCCTGCTTTTTCTCTCCCGCCGTGGACGTATCGTACTGCTCGAAGGGTGCATAGCCCGGCGTCACCAGCGCCGTCAACGTCCGTGTCGCGACGCCGATGGCTTGCCGTGCGGAGCCGAAATCCAGCAGCACCGGGGTGCCGCTCTCACGCAGGTAAATGTTGTCGGGCTTGATGTCGCGATGGATGAAGCCGGCCTCGTGCACGACCTTCAAGCCGTCCAGCAGCGGCATGACCAGAGAGCGCAGCTTGGCTTCACTGGTGATTTTTCCGGCCTTGAGAAGCTTCTCCAGGCTTTCTCCGCGTTCGTACTCCATCACCATGTAGGCGGTGCTGTTGGCTTCGAACACGCTCATGACGCGTACCACATTGGGATGGCGGAATTTCGCCAGAGTCTGGGCCTCGGTAACGAAGCGACTCGAGCCCCCAGCCGTAGGTATCGCTGTGATCCTCGGAGATCGGGTGCACGTGGCTGTTGTCGCTGCGGGTAGCGAGCTCCACGGGAAGGAATTCTTTGATGGCGACGCGCTGGTCGAGATTCGTATCCAGGGCCAGATAAGTGATCCCGAAGCCGCCCTTGCCGATCACCGAACCGATCACATACCAGTGCAGCTTGTAGCCACTTGGCAGAGCGTTATGGTGCCTCTCTCGGGCCATGAAGATTCGTCCTGGATGCCGCGATGTGCGCCGAGAATGGCTCCACGGGCGGCCGGATCCCTGTTCTGTGTCGGTGGTTAGCGGTATGACACCGAGGTTAGCAGACTGAGGATGGCCCCGAGGTTAATCCGCCCATAGTGCTATCGGCCCGTTGCCGGCAACTCAGGAGGTTGCCGGCGCAACCTCGATCGGCTGGCGCCTCAACCGGCCTGGCGCAAGTGGCGTGCGAAGAAGCCCCGAGCCGCGTCCACCACCCGACCCACATCGTCATCACTGACATCCATGTGAGTCACCAGACGCATGGGACTGGTGCCGGGAATGATGATGTTCTGCTCGCGCAGATACTGGCAGAAGCTTGTCGCGTCGCCGTTGTGGACTTTAAGGAAGACCATGTTGGTTTGCACTGCCGATGGGTCCACTTCCAGCTCTTCGATGCCGGCAAGTCCCTGGGCCAGCCGTTGGGCATTGCCGTGATCGTCGGCCAGGCGATCAACGTGCTGCTCCAGGGCGAGCAATCCGGCGGCTGCCAGCACTCCGGCCTGGCGCATGCCGCCGCCGAGCATCTTGCGCCCGCGGCGCGCGGCAGTGATGAATTCCGGTGTCCCGCACAGCAGCGATCCGGCAGGCGCTCCGAGACCCTTTGACAGGCACACGGACACGCTGTCGAAGGGCGCGGTGATGGTGTCGACGGAAACGCCCAACTTGACCGCGGCGTTGAGCACCCGCGCCCCGTCCAGGTGCAGGGCCAGCCCGTGCTCATCGGCGAGCCGGCGGGCCCGTGCCATGTAATCCAGGGGCAGCACCTTGCCCGATTGGGTGTTCTCCAGGCACAGGAGCCGGGTGCGCGCGAAATGGAAGTCGTCGGGCTTGATGGCCAGGGCCACCTGATCCAGGTCCAGCGTGCCGTCGTCCTGAAAATCCAGGGGCTGCGGCTGGATACCGCCCAGCACCGCGCCGCCGCCACCCTCTGCCCGGTAGCAATGGGAACGCTGCCCGGCGATGTATTCGTCGCCGCGCTGGCAGTGGCTGAGCAGGGCGAGAAGATTTCCCTGGGTGCCGGTGGCGACGAACAAGGCTGCTTGCTGGCCGAACATTTCGCCCGCCAGCGCTTCCAGGCGATTGACCGTGGGATCTTCGCCGTAAACGTCATCACCGACTTCCGCATTCGCCATGGCCTGGCGCATGGCGGCGGTGGGTTGGGTGACGGTGTCGCTGCGCAGATCGATTCTTTTCATGTTGCTGCTTTTCATCGTGGCGGGATGATAACAGTTGCTATGCTAGGTGTCTGAGGGTCCCCAGCGGGCCATGGCCACGGTCGGGAAAATGGCAGACGAACAGAAAACCAGCAGACGCACACTCATTCTTACGGGGGCCAGCCGCGGTATCGGTCACGCGACGGTGAAACGCTTCTCCAGCGCCGGCTGGCGGGTGATCACCTGCTCCAGGCAGCCATTCCCGGAGGACTGTCCCATGGGAGGCGGGGCCCGGAGGATCACATACAGATCGATCTCGCCGACCGGGACGACCTGGAAGCCGGAATCGCCGAGATGCGATCCCGGCTCGCAGGATGGTGCCTTGCACGCGCTGGTGAACAATGCAGGGGATCTCGCCAAAGGGCGCGGACGGGCAAAGGTTGGGGACGCTGGACTGGGACGCCGACATGTGGCAGCAGGTGTTCCAGGTGAACCTTTTCGCGTCCCTTGCCCTCGCCCACGGCCTGCTGGAAGAGCTGAAGGCCGGGCAGGGGCACGGTGATCAACGTCACGTCCATCGCCGGCAGCCGCGTGCATCCCTACGCGAGCAGCGCCTACGCCACCTCCAAGGCGGCGCTGGCGGCGCTCACCCGGGAGATGGCGGCAGACTTCGGCCCCCCTGGGTGTGCGCGTGAACGCTATCGCCCCCGGAGAGATCGATACCGCCATTCTGTCGCCGGGCACCGAGGAGTTCGTCAAGCAGATCCCCTTGCGCCGCCTGGGCTTGCCCGAGGAGGTCGCGAGCACCATCTACTTTCTGTGCTCACCCCAGGCAAGCTATGTCACCGGTACCGAAGTCCACATCAACGGCGGCCAGCACGTTTGACGAAAAAGGGGACAGATTTGAAATCTGTCCCCTCCAAGCTCGCTCCTACAGTAGAATGCCAGAACCGTTCATCGAGGACCTGTCATGACCCACGCCCCGAATTCCGCTGCCGCCAGAGACGTGGCCTATACCATGCATCCCTACACCAACCTCGCGCTCCACGAAGAACGTGGGCCGACTATTTTCACCCGCGGCGAGGGCATTTACGTCTGGGACGACGAAGGCAATCAATACCTGGAAGGACTCGCGGGGCTGTGGTGCACGGGTCTCGGCTTCAGTGAGCAGCGCCTCATCGATGCCGCGGTGAAGCAGCTCGGCACCTTGCCCTTCGCGCACACTTTTGCCCATCGATCCACCATCCCGGTGATCGAGCTCTGTGAACGGCTTATCAGCATCGCCCCGGGGGACATGGGTAAGGTGTTCCTGGTGAACTCCGGCTCCGAGGCGGTGGATGCCGCCATGAAGATGATCTGGTACTACAACAATGCGCTGGATCGACCGGCGAAGAAGAAGATCATCTCACGCAAGCGCGGCTATCACGGTGTCACCATCGCGGCCGGCAGTCTCACGGCGATCCCCCTGATGCAGAACGACTTCGATCTGCCCATCGATCGCATCCTCCACACCGACACCCCGTGCTACTACCGTTACGGCGCGGAAGGGGAGAGCGAAGAGGCGTTCGTGACCCGTCTGGCCGATAATTTGAACGACCTGATCGAAGCCGAAGGCCCGGACACCGTGGCCGCTTTCTTCGCCGAGCCCGTCATGGGCGCGGGTGGTGTGCTGGTTCCGCCGGCCACCTACTTCGAGAAGGTCCAGAAAGTGCTGAAGCGCCACGACGTGCTGATGGTCGCCGACGAAGTGATCTGCGGATTCGGGCGAACCGGCAACATGTGGGGTTCGCAGACTTACGGTATCAATCCGGATATGGTCACCTGCGCCAAGCAGCTGTCGTCGGCCTATCTGCCCATCGCCGCGGTGATGATCTCCGATCCCATTTACCAGGCGTTCGTCGAGCAGAGCCGCAAGCTGGGTGCCTACGGCTCCGGCCACACCTACGGCGGCCATCCGGTATCGGCGGCCGTCGCCCTGGAGACTCTGAAGATCTACGAGGAGCGCGACATCGTCGGCCACGTGCGCGACGTCACGCCGCGTTTCCAGACCCGCCTGCAGTCCCTTGCCGGCCACCCGCTGGTCGGCGAGGCGCGCGGCGTCGGCCTCATCGGCGCGGTGGAAATCGTCGCCGACAAGGACAGCCGCGAGCAATACCCGGCGGACGTCAAAGCCGGCGCCATCGTCGCCGAGAAGATCTTCGAGCACGGCCTCATCGTGCGCGGGCTGCCGGGGGATGCCGTCGCCACCTGCCCGCCGCTGATCATCGACGAGGGCCAAGTCGACGAGTTGTTCGACAAATTCGAACGCGGTTTGGACGATGCGGCGAAGGCGTTGAAAGCTTGAGTTAGTCGGGCATTCCTGCCGTGCGCAGATCGTCGAACAGGCGATCGCGCATTCCTGGAAAACGGTGTAGGTTCGAAAGGGAGAATCCCGGCAC
>PVMK01142895.1_pt1 | contig 99505 bp, 95 predicted proteins | sample 1853481 | NCBI WGS metagenome assembly PVMK01 (sample SAMN08533507, study PRJNA380276) | Marine sediment metagenome, whole genome shotgun sequencing project.
CCGAAGCGAGAGATTTGCGCCCCGACGATTCAGTGCCGTGCAGAGCATTCAATGGAGTCATTCCGGTTATTGTGCTAATCGCCGGTGTCGCTCTCGGCCTGTACGCAACCGGTGAAGGCGAAACATTTCTGGATATTATCGGCAGCGCTGATCCCTACAAGGCACTGATGTGGTCATCGCTGATTGCCGTCATGGTGGCTGGCGCGTTAACCATGGCACAAGGTATTTTGACGCTCGAACAAACCGTGATGGCCTGGTACGCCGGAATGAAAATGATGTTTCTGGCGATGATCGTTCTGGTGCTGGCCTGGGCACTGGCTTCGCTGACCGAAATCCTGCACACGGCCGATTTTCTCGTATCGATCCTCGGTGATGCGATACCGATAGGCCTGGTGCCGTTCAGCGTATTTCTGATCGCTGCCCTGACCGCATTCTCGACCGGCACCAGCTGGGGCGCCATGGGAATCCTGGTTCCGGTGGTCGTGCCGCTGACCTGGGCGATCCTCGAAGCAAATTCCGCAGCGGATCCGGCCCACTATCACATCATGTATTCAGCGATTGCCAGCGTTCTCAGCGGCGCCGTCTGGGGGGACCATTGCTCCCCGATTTCGGATACGACGATACTGTCGTCAATGTCATCGCGTTGCAATCACATCGATCATGTCACGACACAAATGCCGTACGCGCTCGTGGTCGGCACGGTTGCGCTGCTCGTCGGAACCATCCCCGTGGGATACGGGATGCCGTGGTGGCTGGGACTCATGATCAGTGCGGCGGCCCTGAGCGCACTGTTTTTCGCCATCAGCCGCGTCGCGCCGACCGACGAGGCTGCCTCCGACTGAACGCCTACCTCGGCACGACGCTGGCGAAGAAATTCAGCGTGAGTCGCCCAATGGCGACATCTTTCGACAATAGTTCCGGCGCACTGATACACGCGCTGTGTGGCTAGTACTCCGCCGAGTATCGTCACCCTCAGATAAGCCCGTGGATTCATTTATTTATTCCTGCAATCGCCTATTATAGTTAGCAATCAGTTTATCGATGAACCAGGGTCGAAGGTACCCTGGGAAAGCGCGTCTCCGGCCTGATGATTCGCCGGTCAGACGGAGGTGAATCATGAGTGCATCACAACATAAAACAACGGGTGCGTGGCAATCCCGCGATCGTCGCCATTACCTGCACCCGTTCACCGATTACAAGGAACTGGGGAAGAAAGGCAGTCGCATCATAACCCGTGCCGATGGTGTATATATCTGGGACTCCGACGGTAACCAGATTCTCGATGCGATGTCGGGCCTTTGGTGCGTTAATCTCGGTTATGGCCGCAAAGAACTGATCGAAGCTGCTTACCGGCAGATGCAGGAACTGCCTTATTACAACAGTTTTTTTCAGACGGCCCACCCACCCGCGATAGAACTGTCCGAGCTATTGGGCGAGGTCAGTCCGGATCAGTTCAGTCATACTTTTTTTACCGGCTCGGGTTCCGAAGCCAATGACACGATCCTGCGGCTGGTGCGTCGCTACTGGGACCTGCTGGGTTATCCGGACAGGCAAATCATCATCAGCCGCAAGAACGCATACCACGGCAGCACGGTCGCCGCAGCCAGTCTCGGCGGCATGGCCGAGATGCACGCCCAGGGCGGTTTACCGATTCCCGGCATCGTGCACATCGAGCAACCTTACTACTACGGACTCGGCGGAGAGCTGACTGCCGAAGAGTTCGGTTTACAACAAGCCCGGTTGCTCGAGGAAAAAATACGCGAACTGGGCAAGGACAAGGTTGCGGCGTTTATCGGTGAACCGGTGCAGGGCGCCGGCGGGGTCATTATTCCACCGGATACTTACTGGCCGGAAATACAACGTATCTGTACGGAAAACGATATCCTGCTGGTGGCGGATGAAGTCATCACCGGATTCGGCCGTCTCGGTGAATGGTTCGGTTCAACTCATTTCGGCATCGAACCGGACCTGATGCCCTTCGCAAAAGGCGTCACCTCCGGCTACCTGCCACTCGGCGGCGTGCTCGTCGGTGATCGAATTGCCGATGTCATCGTCAGCAACGGGGGAGAATTCGCACACGGGTTCACCTATTCAGGGCACCCCGCCGCCTGTGCCGTGGCCATCGCAAATATCAAGATCCTTCGGGCGGAGAATATTATCGAGCGCGTGAAACAGGAAACCGCACCGTACTTTTACCAACAGTGGTCCAGCCTTGCCGATCACCCGATCGTCGGCGAGGCGCGCAGTCTGGGGCTTGTGGGAGCCATTGAAATCGTCAAAAACAAATCCAGTCGCGAGCGCTTCGCAAAACAGGACAAGGCCGGGGCACGCTGCCGCGACTTCTGTTTCGATAATGGTCTCGTGATGCGCGCTGTCGGCGATGCCATGATCGTCGCGCCACCGCTAGTTATGGAGAAACAGCACATCGATGAGTTAATCGACAAGGCCAGGCGGTGTCTCGACCTGACCGCCGAATCGCTGGCATGATGTTTAGCAAATGGATCGACCATGACTGACACGAAAGATTGGGATAACGCGTTCACCGGGAAAGGCTTGCGAGGAACAGTCGAGCACGCACCGAGCTATGGGGGCGCGCTCAGTTTCATGCGCCGCAAATACACCCGGAATCTCGAGGGCGTCGACGTGGCCGTGACCGGCATTCCGCTCGACACGGCAACCACTAATCGTCCCGGCGCCCGTTTCGGTCCCCGTGCGATTCGGGCAGCCAGTACGATCATCAGCTGGTCGCGGCCCTGGCCGTGGGATTTCGACCCGCTGGACCGGCTGTCGGTAATCGATTATGGCGACTGTCAATTTGATTTCGGCAATCCGGAGTCCGTGACACCAACGATCGAGAAACATATCGACGCTATCTTGCAGGCCGGTGCCGCCACGCTCGTATTTGGTGGTGATCACTACGTGACCTACCCGATTTTAAAAAGCCATGCCAGGCGTTCCGGAAAATTATCACTGATTCATTTTGACGCCCATTCCGATACCTGGGCCGATGAATCAAAACGCGTGGACCATGGCACGATGTTTTATCACGCAGTGAAAGAAGGGTTGATCGATGACCAGCGCTCGGTGCAAATCGGCCTGCGTACGACCAACGACAACACGCTCGGTTTCAATGTGCTCGATGCCCGTTGGGTACACAGCAATGGGCCGACGGCGGTCGCCGAGGAAATTCAGCGTATCGTTGGTACGAATCAGGCCTACCTGACCTTCGACATCGATTGTCTCGACCCGTGCTTTGCCCCGGGCACCGGCACGCCCGTCTGTGGCGGCCTGTCAACGCACCAGGCACTGGAAATCATTCGCGGCATCGCCGGCATCAACCTGGTCGGCATGGATCTGATGGAAGTCGCGCCGGCTTACGATGTTGGCGAAATTACGGCGCTGGCCGGCGCTAGCCTGGCTGCCGAGTTTTTGTGCCTGTACGCGTCAAAAACGACGTGATCAATCTGCGTGACAGCAACTAAGGCTGCAGCGGGCGGACCCTGCCTGACTATTCGGACAGAGGCTATTCGTGCGCAATGGTTTTATCGGTGAACAGGTAATCCTTCAGTTCCCGGTCAAAGCTCGGATCCCGCCGCCGTATCCATTCCAGGACCATGGCCGCATGTTCTTTTTCCTCGTCTCTGTTATGCGCGAGGATTGCCTTCAAATCCTTGTCCTGGCATGCATCGACGCGCTGGTTGTACCAGTCCACCGCCTCCAGTTCTTCCATTAAGGACGTGATGGCGCGATGCATGTCGCGGGTGTCGCTTGATAGTTCTTCTATTGGCTCATGATAGCCTTCGTTCGCCATTCTTTTTCTCCCGTGCTTTAAAAAAGCAATATTTTGCGTGCTGAATGATCGATTTTGCCATCGACTCAAACTTAGAGGATTGAGGCGAACTCGCTTATTTTCCGATAGCTGAAAAAGTTTTATCCAACAACCAGAGCGGCCCAATCAGTAAAAACTGGATGTCCTTGAAAAATGACGGTCTTTTGCCTTCGATCTGGTGGCCGATGAATTGGAAGACCCAAGCCACGATGAAAGCCATCGTCAAAATCGAAACCATTGGTAGCTGTGCTGATTCCATTAGCCTGATGGCACCGACGAACAGTGCGAATACGACGAGCATGCCGAGTCCGTATGGTGGGCTCAAGCGAAAATAGTAGAGCAATGAGGCAAGCATCGCGAGCGAACCAAAGTTCAGGCCCCAATACGCTTGCCAGGCCGTTGGCGTCGGAATTATCCAGAGCAGACCGACCACACAAAACAAAATGACCGGAACCGCAACCCAATGAATTCGTCTGTTGATCGGGTGCGTATGACTCTCACTGTATTCGAGCAGATAATCTTGCAGTGTATCCATCATCGCCCCAGGGTCGGCATATCCAGCCCACCCGACTCACCCGGCAAGCCCTCGGGCCAGCGCGACGTAATCGTTTTTAAACGTGTATAAAACCGCACGCCTTCGGCACCGTGTACATTGCTGTCACCAAAAATTGATCGTTTATTGCCACCGAAACTATAAAACGCCATTGGCACCGGAATCGGGATATTGACTCCGACCATGCCGGCCGTAACCTGGCTGCTGAACTCACGCGCTGCCTTCCCGCTGCGGGTAAATACCGCGGCACCGTTCGCATATTCGTGGCCGTTTACAATACCCAGAGCGTCATCGAGATGCTCGGCACGCAACATCGTCAATACCGGCCCGAAAATTTCGTCCTGGTAAATTTTCATCTGCGTCGACGCGTGATCGAATAACGTCGGTCCGAGGAAGAATCCGTCTCCCCAGCTTGAATGCTGAAGCTCACGACCGTCCACGACCAACTCGGCCCCCTCTGCCTGGCCCGTCTCGATATATGAGTTCACCTTATGCAGATGCTCTCGCGTAATCAGCGGCCCCATGTCCGCGTCCGGTTGGTCACCCGGACGCACTTTTATCGCGGCGATTCTCGGCAACAGTGCTTCACGCAAGCGATCGCCGGCATCACCGACGGCAACAGCCACGGAGATAGCCATGCAGCGCTCGCCGGCTGAGCCGTAAGCGGCACCGATCAGGGCATCCGCTGCCTGCTCGATGTCGGCATCCGGCAGAATCACCATGTGATTTTTCGCCCCGCCCAGCGATTGGGCACGCATCCCCTGCTCCGCCGCCTGACGATATACGTATTCGGCGACCGGTGTTGACCCGACAAAACTGACGGCGCTGACACGCTCATCGTGCAACAAAACATCGACGGCTTCCTTATCACCGTGGACGACATTCAGGACACCGGGCGGCAATCCCGCTTCATGCAGTAACTCAGCCAGGCGCACCGCGCAGGACGGATCCTTTTCAGACGGTTTCATGATAAACGTATTCCCACAGGCAATCGCCAGCGGATACATCCACATCGGCACCATTGCAGGAAAATTAAACGGGCTGATACCCGCGCACACGCCTAGTGGCTCGCGTACCGAATGACAGTCCACTCCGCGTCCGAGGTCACTGCTGAAATCACCCTTTAATAAGTGTGGAACACCACAGGCGAATTCCACGACCTCCAGGCCACGCTGCAGTGAGCCGTCAGCATCGCTGAGCACCTTGCCATGTTCAGCGGTAATCAATCCGGCAATCTCTGCGCGGTGTTGCTCGATCAGTTCTTTGTAACGAAACATCACACGCGCCCGCTTTACCGCCGGTGTGGCCGCCCAGCCGGGAAATGCCGTACTGGCAGCAGAAAGGGCGGCATCCATATCCGCACCGTTGGCCATCGGTACACTTGCCGCCTGCTCCCCGGTCGCCGGATCGAAAACGGGTCCGTGCCGCGTAGCTGTGCCCGGTTCGGCCTGGCCGTTTATCCAGTGGGTAATTTGTCTGGTATCGGTCATATCTGCGCCTATCTTAATCGATTGACCGCAGGGCCTGACCGATGGTCGTGACAATCTGATCGATTTGCGGCTCATCGATAATCAACGGTGGCGTCAATGCAATCGTGTCGCCAGTCGTCCTGACCAATACCCCGGCATCGAAGCAACGACGAAATGCGTCCAGGGCACGCAACGCCGGCGCTTCTGCCCGCGGCTCAAGTTCGATCGCCGCCATCATTCCGATGTTACGAATATCGACGACATTGGGAGCGCCCTTCAACGAATGCACCGCGTTTTCGAATACGGGAGCCATTTCACTCGCCCGTTCGAATAAACCTTCCTCCCGGTAGATGTCTATGCTGGCAAGTGCCGCTGCCGCGGCAAGCGGATGACCCGAATACGTGTAACCGTGGAAAAACTCAACGGCTTGCTCAGGACCGGTCATGAACGCCGCGTAAATATCCGTGTCTACCAGTACGGCGCCCATCGGCACGGCGCCATTCGTCAGTCCCTTGGCGACCGTAATCAGATCCGGTTGCACGCCAAAGGTTTCGGCGCCAAAACTTGCTCCGGTTCGCCCGAACGCGGTAATGACTTCGTCAAAAATCAGCAAAATACCGTGCTGATCGCAGATTTTCCTGAGTCGCTGCAGGTAGTCCCGGGGCGGCACCAGAACGCCGGCTGATCCGGCCACCGGTTCGACGATCACGGCCGCAATCGTTGACGCATCATGCAAGGCGATGATGTTTTCCAGTTCATCGGCCAGATGAGCGCCCCATTCGGGCTGGCCCCGACTATAGGCGTTTTCTGACAAATTATGCGTATGCGGCAGATGATCGACGCCGGGCAGGAGAGTATTGGCGTACATTTTTCGGTTCGGTGACATGCCGCCAACGGAGATCCCGCCGAATCCGACCCCATGGTAGCCCTTCTCGCGGCCGATCAGGCGCGTGCGTTGCCCCTCGCCTCTTATGCGGTGATATGCCAGGGCTATTTTCAAGGCTGTATCAACCGCCTCGGAACCGGAATTGGCAAAAAAAGCATAATCGAGATTACCCGGCGCCATTTCGGTCAGTTTTTCCGCCAATTCGAAAACGCCCGGATGCCCCATTTGAAAAGCCGTGACGTAGTCCAGGCTGGCGGCCTGTGTCTGTATTGCCGTAACGATTTTCGGGTGGCAATGACCAACATTGCAGCACCATAGACCTGAAATGCCATCTAATATTTTTTGGCCGGCCGTCGTTGTGTAGTACATACCTTCGGCGGCCGCCATCATCATCGGATGAGACTTGAAATACCGGTTGCCGGTGAACGGCATCCAGTAAGGTTCGAGATTTTGTGTCGCACTCATAACTCGGGGTCCTGGCAGAATTTATTTATGTTTGCCGAAGTAAGTTAACCTGATCAGAAATTCTAAACAATATATATACGACGGTGGTCTCCCATGCCGTTGATGCACGACTCTCCTCTGGCATTGGGTCGTAAGGTCTGGCAACGTATGCTCGATTATGCAGCGGAAGAAACCTTTAATCGGCGTCGTCTCTGATCGACGTCTGGTCAAAAACCACCATTTCCATATGGTTGGTGAGAAATACCTGCAAGCCCTGATCGTTGGCGCCGGCGTATATCCAGTTGCAATGCCGGTTGCAATGCCGTCACTTTCCGATGACTTCGATGTGCTCGATATCCTGGATCGTCTGCACGGGCTGTTTCTGCCCGGAAGCCCGTCGAATATTGCACCGGAACAGTATAACGGCGAGGCCATCCGGCCTGGAACCTGGCTTGATCCGGAGCGGGACGAAGTGGCGCTGCCACTGATTCCGGCTGCAATCCGTGCCGGAATTCCATTATTTGCAGTCTGCCGGGGTTTTCAGGAGGTGAATGTCGCTTTCGGCGGAACACTTCATCAGCACATTCACGAAGTACCCGGTTATCGCCACCACAAAGAAAATTCTGATGATTCGCTCGATGCTCAGTATGGGCCAGTTCACGAAGTAAACTTCGTGCCTGACGGTCTGCTCGCGAAAGTAACCAACCAACAAAGCACGGTGGTGAATTCACTGCATTCACAGGCCGTCGATCGGCTCGCCGATGGTCTGGACGTCGAAGCCACCGCTGATGACGGTCTCGTAGAAGCATTCGTGGTCAGAGATGCACCGGGATTTACTCTCGGAATTCAGTGGCACCCGGAATGGATGGTTCAGGACAACGAGGTATCGCTGTCGATTTTTCAGGCCTTTGGCGAGGCCTGCCAGACCTATCAGTCAAGTTAATCCCGGCCGGCGTAAGATCGAAGCTCTCTGTTATGCGGCCAATAACTCATGGGCGACGGCTTCGTGCATGATCTTGCCCTGGTGCACATTGACACCATTTGCCAGATGCGGGTTTTCCCTGATCGCCAGATCATAGCCCTTGTTGGCGAGCGTCTTGATGAACGGCAGGGTGACGTTATTCAACGCAAACGTCGAAGTACGCGCCACGGCGCCCGGCATATTCGTCACACAATAATGAACCACGTCATCGACGATATAGGTCGGATCAGCATGCGTTGTCGGTCGGCTTGTTTCGAAACATCCACCCTGGTCGATAGAGATATCCACCAGTGCAGAGCCTGGCTTCATGTTGCGGACCATTTCCCGTGTCACCAGCTTTGGCGCCGCTGCGCCTGGAATCAATACGGAGCCAATAACGAGGTCGGCCGTCTTTACTAATGCTTCGACACTTTCTTCTGTCGAATAAACAGTCTTGACAGCATTACCAAATTGTGTCGCCAGCTGTCGCAGTCGCGCGACCGACAAGTCAACTATCGTAACGTCCGCCTGCAAGCCGACAGCCATCTCTGCCGCGTTGGTTCCGGCAACCCCACCACCCAGAATCACGACCTTTCCTGGTTCGACACCTGGAACGCCACCGAGCAATACGCCGGCACCGCCGTTTTCTTTCTCCAGACAGGCTGCGCCGACCTGAATCGACATGCGTCCTGCGACTTCACTCATCGGTGTCAACAACGGCAGTGAGCCGTCGTCCGCGGTTACCGTCTCATACGCGATCGCCGTCGCGCCAGATTTACAGAGCGCATCAGCCTGAGCTGGATCAGCAGCCAGGTGCAGATAAGTAAACAGCAATTGCCCAGGACGCAACATGGCACACTCGACAAGCTGCGGTTCTTTGACTTTGACGATCAGTTGCGCTTGTGCAAAAACAGCTTCGGCCGTATCGACAATTCTTGCCCCGGCCGCCTTGTAATCGGCATCCGTGATACCGATTCCAGCCCCAGCCGTTGTTTCAACCAGAACTTCATGACCTGCCGCGATCAGTTCACGAACACTGGCGGGCACCAAACCTACCCGGTACTCGTGGATCTTGATTTCCCTGGGAACACCGATCTTCATGTCTGCTTCCTTCCGGCCGAGGCCGACGCTGTGTCTCGATATACTCCAGAATAGCCAATAATCCGGGGTGAAATATTGCTAATTTACGTATTATGAACGCAAAAACGACGGATTACGTCTATTTTTTTAAATTATCTAACGTATAATTGTGCTAATTATGATTAATCAATTTGATCGCGCCATCCTCAGAATCCTGCAGAAAGAGGGTCGCATCAGTAATGTAGAGCTGGCCGAGCGCGTCAATTTGTCGGAGTCGGCTTGCCTGAGACGGGTCCGCGTTCTCGAAAAAATCGGGTTTATTAAAGGTTACGCAGCGGTGCTCGATCAGCAGAAACTGGGCCTACCCGGCAACGTATATGTGAATATCACCCTGGAGCATTCAGACATGGCTGATCTCAGCGCATTCGAGGAAGCCATCCAGGGCATGCCGGAGGTCATGGAGTGTTATCTGATGACCGGCGAGTACGACTACTTGTTGCGGCTCGTTGTTTCCAACGTGGATGATTTCGAACGCATCCACCGCCAACACCTGACCCGTTTACCGGGTGTCGCTCGACTTAATTCGAGTTTTACGTTGCGGACCGTTCGAAAAACCGGCCAACTGCCCATAGATTAAATGTACCCGTCGGCGACCCGGCGCTGTCAGACGTGATTTCATCTGAATGGTAAGGACGGACAATTTGTATAGCATCGACTAACTGCTGCTCGGGAGAATTTCGCGCACCGGGAGCACGTACCAGACGACGGCGAGGAAATGGCAAATGCCACCGGCGAGCACGAAGAGATGCCAGATTGCGTGATGGAACGGCTGTCGCTTCGCCATGTAGAACAGGGCGCCCACCGTGTAGCTGACACCTCCCGCAACCAGCCAGGTCATGCCGTTGGCGCCAATGGCTTCCGCCAGCTGCGGCAACGCGACCACGACGAGCCATCCCATGAGGAGATAACTGGTGAGCGACAACCATGGATAGCGATGCCGAAACCAGAGCTTGGCCAGAACCCCGGCCGCTGCCAATAACCAAATGGCCCCAAATAGCCACCAACCGGTGTCAGTTCGCATCGCCACGAGCAGGAAAGGTGTGTAGGTGCCCGCAACGAGAAGATAGATCGCACAATGATCGAACAGCTTGAGCAAATGTTTCCGGGGCGAGGCGTGAAACGCATGGTACAGCGTCGAGGCTAGGAACAGACCGATCAGGCTGGCGCCGTAGACGCCGCTGGCGATGATCCGCCATGGATCGGAAGTCCCGATCGAGAGATAGAGCATCCACACCAGGCCGGCGATGCTCAGCATCACGCCGACGCCGTGGCTGACCGCGTGGACAAGCTCCTCTTCAGCGGTGTATTGAGACCTTGTGTCTTGCATGGTGCCCTGTCTCGGCGGCTTTATTGCTGGCTCGCTTCAAGCGCGACCGACGGGATGGCGCCAAAACCAGAGTACCTTACTCCAATTTGGCGCAACAGGATGGCGGGCTGTCTGACACTGACCGTTAATTGCACGGGTACGGCCGATTGCTGGGGTTCGACTCCCGCCTGTGGCAGGGGCGATTTTCTGGCGATTTGTCCGACCGGTTGAAGTCGCAACCCAATAGCTGCCGCTCAATCCGGCAAATCGAAAATCCTGGTCTGTGGGGCTGGTTTGGAGCTGCGACCTCAACTGGTCGATGCAACACCTAATCTCTAACTATAGAGCGGAGGATGTTGCATCGACCGGTTGAATCCGCAACCCAAAGCGGTCATTCCGCCTAAACCCAAATGTGGCAGAATTGGTGCCTAGAAATCAGGCTGCAGTCGGCGCAGACGAGATCGCGTTAACCTTGGACCCACCTATTTAATTCGGGATTCCAAATTGCACCCTCCCCGATATAGCCGTACTGAATCTCCAGATAATCCTGCACTCGGGCCGGGCAGGGGTAAATGTTTCCTTCGAACGCGATCTGATTGAGGGGAAAGATCACCTCCTCTGGAATGAAAAACCTATCGACCCCGAACCCTTGGTATTGTTGAACGAAGGTATTTACGTCGTTGTCGTATTGGTAAAACATCACATCACAGACTACCAGTGGCCATTGGATCTCTTTGCCGTCGAACGTTCCGTTGAAGGTGCCGCCGGACTTCAGCCAGACTCGGTATCCCCTGCAGTGGCTTCCTTTTCTCTCCCACTCGTAGACGCTCGGCAACTTGGAGTCAAACAATTTCGACAGAGCTTTGAACTGGTTTTCATCCTTAATCGCAATGTCTACGTCGGAATCGCGTGCGATGAATTTTCCGTGCCGATAAGCGCCTAGAAGGGTACCTTGATCTATCCAGTATTCGATCTTGGCTGAGCTCAAGATATCAGTGAGTATTGATAGCAGTTCCTCTAATTTCGGATGGATGATGCGATTGGCTGCGATGACATCCTTTTCGTTTTCGGTCGTCACCTCACCCCAACAACTCAGTAGAGCCATGATATCTCCTCAAGAAACGAACACGGTGTACGGCTGATCGATAGGTCCGACTCTTCGCCGCGCCCGTACCGTAACACAGCGGCAACCAATCCATATTAAGGCCGTACCACTTCGGCTGGCTTCTTTCACCACAGCTTTTAAAAGAAGTTGAATGTCCGCAGCCGCGAGTTGCCCTTGGCTGAGGACCAATCCTTAGGATTTGAGCGACTGCTTACCACTCCGAAGCGGACCGCGCTGATAGTCAACACTAACAGGCGGCTGTGACCGGTTGAATCCGCAACCCAGCGCCGCCATTCAGACCCGAGCGATAAGTGACCCTGCCTGAATTCCTTCCAGTGGCACCATGTGTTTTAATGGCCACGATTTGCCATGGTAATGTCAGAGTTGTCTGAGCACATTTATTTACGCCTAACATCCCCGCAATCAAAACAAGTAACGAGGAGGTGCCCACGCATGATTGGTGCAAAAGTCAAAGTTTTTGTGGCCTCGGGGTTTCTGTCATCACCGTAAACCTTGCTCTGGCTCCGATCGTCTGCGCGCAAGATCAGATTCCCGACAAGGATGCGGTTGCGGACAGAATGATTAAACCCGAGTTTTCACCCTACGTTGGCCGTGAGTATCCGACGCAGGTTCTCTGGGGGGATACGCATCTGCACACTGCTATTTCGGTGGATGCCGGCACCATGAACCGGATTGGCCAGGAGGACGCCTTCCGCTTTGCCCGCGGCGAAGAAGTGGTCACCACCCATGGCCTGCGAGCGAAGCTTTCGCGACCGCTGGATTTTCTCGTAATCACGGACCACGCAGAGATGTACGGACTCATGCCGCAACTTCTCAAAGGTAACCCGGAAGTTCTTGCCACCGAAAAGGGGCGCCGATGGTATGAAATGCTGAATACGGGTGACCGGGATCAGGTATTTGCGGCAGCAATGGAAATCGTTGCATCCTTGTCTGAACCCGATGCGCCGATCGCCAGCGATCAATTGGTTAAACATGCCTGGAACGCCTACACCGCCCTTGCTGACCGTTACAACGAGCCAGGGGCGTTTCACAGCGCTGATCGGCTACGAGTGGACTGCGCTGGGCGGCAACAACATGCACCGCAACGTTATTTTTCGCGGTGATGCTAGCGTCGCTAATCGCACCGTGCCTTTCTCACAGTTCGACAGCCAGAATCAGGAAGATTTATGGCGCGCTCTCGACGGGTTTATGCGCGCGACGGGCGCCGAGTTGCTCGCCATTCCGCACAATGGCAATCTCAGCAATGGCCGGATGTTCACGGTAGAGACTTTCGGCGGCAAGAAGCTGACGAGAGAACTGGCTGAGTTGCGAGCGCGCCTCGAGCCAATAATTGAAGCCACGCAGATCAAGGGAGACAGCGAGGCACACCCGCTTTTGTCTCCGAACGATGAGTTTGCCGACTACGAAACCTGGGACCGTTCCAATCTAGACGGTACCGAACTCAAAACTGAAGATATGTTGCAGCTGGGAATACGCCCGCGAAGCGTTGAAAACTGGCCTGCTGCTGGAAGAAAAATTGGGGGTTAACCCATACAAATTTGGCATGATCGGCAGCACAGACTCCCACACGTCCCTTGCCACTGCCGGGGAAGACAATTTCTTCGGCAAGCACTCCGGCGTGGAACCCGAGCCGAACCGCTGGAAACACCTCGTGATCGGGGCGCCTGATCCAGAATTGAATGTCTACGCTGGCAGCAGGCTGCGTCCGGTTACGCTGCGGTATGGGCAACTGAGAACACTCGCGAGGCGATTTTCGACGCCATGAAGCGAAAGGAAGTTTATGCCACGACTGGATCTCGCATAATGGTGCGCTTTTTTGGCGGCTGGGATTTCGCGGCGGAGGATGCGGAATCCCGACTTGCCGGCCGGAGTCGGCTATGCCAAAGGCGTTCCCATGGGCGGTGATCTGCGCAATGCAGCGGCAGGCAAGTCGCCAAATTTTCCTGGTCGGGGCGTTGAAAGATGCGTTGAGCGGCAATCTCGACCGCATTCAGATTATTAAGGGCTGGCTCAACTCAAAGGGTGAGGTGCGGGAGAAGGTCTATGACGTCGTATGGAGCGGCGACCGGGTGCCAGTGTGCAGACGGGAAACTTCCTGCCGTGGGTAATACGGTCAATATTGAGAAGGCCTGGTGGTCCAATAGCATCGGTGCCGCGGAGCTCATTACAGTTTGGGCCGACCCGGATTTCGATCCTGATCAAAAAGCTTTTTACTATGCCCGTGTCATCGAAATCCCGACGCCACGCTGGACTGCCTATGAAGCCAAGCGGTTCGACGTAGAAATGAGTCCGGAAGTGCCGATGATTACGCAGGAGCGAGCGTACACCTCGCCTATCTGGTACACGCCATAGATTCCACGGTCACCACTTTCACGAGTATGAATATAAAAACCTGGCCACGGCCCGTCTGATGGGTGTCTCCATAATCCGTTGATGGCACGGGCAGCAGCAGCCGATGAAGGGCTACTGGGTCACGTCGAGTTCCAAGTGTCGTGCAATCAGCGCGCGCAGGCAACGTTCAATATGGCTGTCGCCTGGCTGCATTCATTTGAATATGAACGTGCCGGGGCTACTTTCGACGAAGCCCCGGACCGTGATCCATCTTGTGCCATGGCGTATTGGGGCATGGCGCAGAGCTTATGGCACCAACTGCGGACGACTCCCCCAAACTCGGCCGACCTCGTAAAGGGTGCTGATCCATGGTACTCATTGGGGTGCGTTGCTGTAGCGATCCTCTGATGCAGAAGTAGCCGTTCGATCGAAAAACTTCGACACCAGCTATTCATCGCGAGCGACATTCACCTTCAATCTAAGCAGTGCCAAAATTGCGTCGATCAGTGGCGTTGGCACACCTACCAGCGGCCGAGTTCTGCAACAACCGACACCAGAGCGTCGATCTCAAGTGGCCGTCCGTGTTTCCAGATCCTGCAGCATCGAGGTCTTGTGGGCACCTACTCGCCCCGCTCCCCTCGATCCGGGCTTCGAGATCGACCGGAAACCTGACCCCCAGCTTGCTCGCGACCTGTTCGCACTCGAGCATCATTTCGCGGATCAGCGCACGCACATCGTTATCCGCTGCCATCTGTTCCAATGTCGCCGAAGTCAACGCGCTGATGGGATTGAAAGTTGCGTTGCCCCAGAGCTTGAGCCAGATATCATCGCGAATATTCGTTCTGACCGGCGCCTTCAGACCCGCATGGGTCAGGACTTTGGCCAGCGCCAGCACACGCTCGGACTTCGAACCATCAGGCTCGCCCAACATGAAACGATTGCCGGAGATATGCCGCACGACACCCGGTGCAACGATTTCACATGACGGGTAAACGACGCAGCCGATCGCGCGCTCGGGCCCGATAGCCTGCCAGATCCGGCCACCCGGATCCGCCGCCTTGAGATGGTGGTTCTCCCACGGGCCCCGCAATCCATAGAAATACCACCAGAGTATTCCGTTTTGCGCCGTGACGATGGCCGTGTCCGTACCCAGAAGTGGCCCAATCTGCTCGACGATCGGCGCCACGGAGTGGGCCTTTAGAGTAAGAATTACGTAGTCTTGTGGACCGATTGTCGCCGGATCATCTGTACAGGCGATAGCTACGTTCTTTTTTTCATTCGCCGATTAACAGCGTCAGACCATTGTCGCGCATAGCCGCAAGATGTGGGCCGCGTGCAATCAAGGTGACATCACAATCGGCCAGCGCCAATTGAGCGCCCAGATAGCCGCCGATTGCGCCGGCGCCATAAATACAAATCTTCATCGCATCATGATCCGGCAAGGCCGAGCTTTTCCGCAAGCCCGATTCGCGCCAGCTTGCCGGTTGCGCCCTTTCGGAATCTCGTCAACAAACAGGATGACGCGCGGCACTTTGAAATCAGCCAGTCGTTCAGCGACGAAACTTTGCAATTCTTTTTCCTCCAGCGCCGCACCGTCATTCAAAACCACGGCGGCGGCAATATCCTCGCCAAGTTTGTCGTGCGGTACGGAAAAGGTAACCACTTGGGCGATATCCGGATGATCGAGGATGATTTCGTCGACTTCCCGCGGAGAAATTTTTTCCCCCCCCCCGGTTGATAATCTCCTTGAGTCGGTCAGTCAGACGCAAATACCCATTTTCGTCCAGCACTCCCTGGTCACCGGTGCGGAACCAGCCATCCATATAGGCCACAGCATTCGCTTCCGGGTTGCTCTGATAACCCGCCGTTACATTCGAACCGCGGATTACTATTTCACCGATACTGCCGGCCGGTAGCCGTACCCCCGCCTCGTCCATGATGGCAATCTCAGGGCCCAGCCGCCACGCCGACACTGCCGGGTACACGATCACGTGGGGGCAGCGGGTTGCTTGCCATCTGATGCGCCGCCTCGGTCATACCATAGGCTTCAATTATCGGCACACCGAAAGTCTTTTCGACAGCATCCATCACCTGCGGTGGCAGCGACGCCGACGATGATCTGATCAACCGCAGCCGGCCGGCATCAATGATGTCCCGATTACGCGACGCTCGTGCCAGGATCGCCTGATGCATCGTCGGCACAGCCGTGTACCAGCTCGGATCGAACTCTCTCATCCACGCAAAAAACCGCAATGCGTTAAACCCCGGGGGACAGGTGACAGAGGCACCCGCGCACAGCGAACTCAATACAGCGGCGATCAGCCCGTGAATGTGGAACAACGGCATGATGTTCAGGCAGCAGTCTTCCGGAGTCAGCGCAAGACTGTCCGCAATATTAGCGGCCGAAGCACAGATGTTTCGGTGGGTTAGCGGAACGATTTTTGGCCGCGAAGTCGTACCCGAAGTGTGCAGAACCAGCGCCACATCATCGGTTTCGGCAACACCCGCCCGGTTTGCGCTCCGCCCCGCTGACTCACCGACGAGTTCGAAAACACCCGCCGGGTCGGCGGGGTCGAAGTGCAGATGTGCAATTTTCATCCCAAGCTTCTTTGCAACACCGATCGCCGGCGTATCGACATCTCGCTGCACAAGTAAAAGCCTGGCTTGTAAATCGTTCAAATAAAATTCGAATTCCTTCGCTGTATAAGCCGGATTGAGAGGTGCCGTCGCCGCCCCGGCAGCAACAGACACGAATGCGCTGGCCATCTCCGGGCCATTCGGCAATACGATAGCTACCGGATCGTTACGGCCGATACCCATATCATTCAGCGTCCCTACCGTTTTCTCCACCTGCTGCCTCAGCCCGGAATAATGCAACGACTTACGCCCCGGAGCCGATATCGCCGTTGCATCTTCCAGCCCAGCCTGCAGCAATTCGATTATAGTTTTTGAATATGGCATACGGCTGAGTTTGTTCTATTCGGTACCGCGATGTCTCGATGTACAGACAGAAAATCAATCAACTCCGCTGAAGCATAGATATTTGATTTCGAGATAATCATCGATGCCATACCTGGATCCCTCACGTCCGAGGCCTGATTCCTTGATGCCGCCGAACGGCGCTACCTCCGTGGAAATAATTCCGGTGTTCAAACCCACGATTCCGTATTCGAGCGCTTCAGAAACTCGCCAGCTCCGGCCCAGATCGCGAGTATAAAAGTAAGCGGCCAGGCCGAACTCAGTGTCGTTCGCCATTTGCACGGCTTCCGCTTCAGTCTGGAAACGAAATAATGGCGCCAATGGTCCAAAAGTTTCTTCACGAGCGACATTCATGGTGGGTGTGACCTCCGACAGCACAGTGGGCTCAAAAAAAGTTCGGCCCAATGCGTGACGGTTGCCACCGGCTAACACTTTCGCGCCCTTGTCGATAGCATCGGCGATGTGTTCCTCGACTTTCTCCACTGCTGCATCGTCGATCAATGGCCCTTGATCAACATCGCCCTGGAGCGCATCGCCAACCCGGAGATCCGCCACAGCCTCGGTAAACCGTGATGCAAATTCAGCATAGACGGCGTCCTGTACAAGAAACCTGTTAGCGCAAACACATGTTTGTCCGGTATTGCGGTATTTTGCAGCCATCGCGCCTGCCACGGCGGCGCCAAGGTCGGCATCCTCGAAAACGATAAAAGGTGCATTACCGCCCAGCTCCATCGAGACCTTTTTCACGGTTGCCGCGCATTGCTCGAGCAACAACTTGCCAATCTGCGTGGAGCCTGTGAATGTCAACTTACGCACTAACGGATTCGCCGTCAGTTCAGCGCCAATTTCTCGGGCAGGACCGGTAACGACATTCAATACCCCGGCCGGTATTCCCGCACGTTCGGCGAGTTCGCCCAGAGCCAGGGCAGAAAATGGCGTTTGTGACGCCGGCTTACAGACAATCGTGCATCCAGCAGCAAGAGCCGGCCCGACTTTCCGTGCAATCATGGCCGATGGAAAATTCCATGGAGTAATACTTGCCACAACACCAACTGGCTGTTTGAGAACGACGATCCGCCGATCCGGCTGATGGCCGGGAATCACATCACCGTAAATGCGTTTCGCTTCCTCGGCGAACCATTGGATAAACGACGCAGCATAAGCAATCTCCCCGCGAGATTCCGCCAGAGGCTTGCCCTGCTCCGCCGTCATGAGCACCGCCAGGTCTTCCTGGTTCTCCATCATTAAAGAGTAGAACCGCATCATGATGGCTGAACGCTCTTTACCGGTTTGCGATCGCCAGAGGGGCAAAGCGGCTGCAGCGGCTTCAATAGCTGCGCGCGTTTCATCAGCGCCAAGGTTTGGAACACTGCCGAGAATCTCACCGGTGGCCGGATTGGTCACATCAAGCGAGTCACCCACGGTGGTCGCCACCCATTTCCCGCCGATATAGCATTGCTGGCGAAACAGATCGGGGTCGGTTAGCTGCATAATGTGAAAAGAACTGCGGCACCGCCTACGGCTTCGCCGATAGCTCCCCATTCCTGAATAGTCATTCCACTACTCCGCGTCCCATCCGGCGTCCGCTAGCGAATGAATATAGATAACAAAGCGATCATCGCAGGCAACCCTTGTACAAGCACGATCGAACGCTTTGCGGTCAGCCCGCCATAGATGCCCGCAACGATGACACACAACAGAAAAAAGATTTGCACCTGAATGCCGGTTTCCGCCACCGGATGCATCAATCCCCATATCAGGCCGGCAGACAAGAAACCATTATACAGACCCTGGTTGGCTGCCAGCACTTTGGTGCTCTCGGCTTGTTCGGGCGTCGTCCCAAAAGCCTTCATTCCCTTAGGCTTCGTCCACAGGAACATCTCCAGGACCAAAATATACATATGTTCCACAGCGACAAGAGCAACCAGCACTATACTTATAATTTCCATCTGACCCGTCCTCCATTAACTATTCATAAGGACCCGGTGTTGGGCAGCCTGATTAGAACTCACACGAGAATAATTTGACGTCCGATTCATCTGCAGACAAGCTGACCATTTTCTCAAACCTCAATCCGATCTTTTCGATAAGCCTTATGGAGCTCTGATTGTCAGCCGTGGTCACGGCTACGATGCGCTTGAGCCCAACAACATTCTTGCCGTAGGCGATTACGGCTTCAGCCGATTCGTGGGCGTATCCCTTAGCCCAATACTCCGGCAAGAACGCAAAGCCAATATCGACATCTTCAATGGATTCCCTGTTTACCAGGCCGCAGATCCCGATAGGCGCACCATCCTCTTTAAGTTCAGTCAAGTACAGCCCGTAGCCGAAATTCTCATAGCTATCCACCGGGCCATTCAGGATGTATTCATGGGCGTCCGCTATGGTTTCGATGCCCTTATCCCCGATGAAGCGCAGATAGGAAGGCTCATTCATAAGCATATGTATAAATGCCACATCGGCTGTGGTGATCCAACGCAGAATGAGTCGTTCAGTTTCGAGAACTTTCAAAGTAATAGCGCCTTGTGTTCCATGCGCGCAGCGGCCCCCAAACTTCGGCAAATATCCTCCAGATTCGTCCCGCCCGGTAACCAAAGCGTGCTCACAACTCAACGCCCTACGCAGGCAACTTCAAGGGATGAGACAGGTTTGCACCGGAAACGTGAGATATTCACATATTTCGAGCTAAAATAGGACAATCTCGGGAGGGAAGGCTCCCTCGATCAACAATAACGAATAAGCGGGAGTACCTACATGAAACTGATCACGGCAATAATTAAGCCGTTTCGACTGGACGATGTTCGAAATGCGCTGAATGAAGAAGGTGTTCACGGAATGACCGTCACCGAGGTAAAAGGGATTCGGCCGGCAACGCGGACACACGGAACTCTACCGCGGCGCGGAGTACGTCGTGGATTTCCTGCCGAAATCAAAAATTGAAGTGGCCGTCGATGACGGTCTTGTTGATCGGGCTGTCGAAGCAATCACGAATGCAGCAAAAACCGGCAAGGTTGGCGACGGAAAGATATTTGTAACGAATATTGAGGAGGCGTTGCGTATTCGAACGGGCGAGACTGGCGACAGCGCTTTATAACAGGTAACCGGAAAGACCATTCAATCCGACAACACAAGGTTTTACCACCCTTGATGCATGGCGAACCCGACGGCGGGTTTACAAAAGCTGGAACCCGTGCTGCAATCGCTCACTCTAACACCTTATTGAGCGAGCATTCCTGTCCGCTATTAGGCACTTGGCAAAGCAACGCTAATCTGGAAAATATCCGGGTTCTGGCAGCGGGCGGGCCTCGTGGAGGGCCAGTCCGTCAAGCATGGATATGCAACAGATATTCAGAGAGTCGCGATGACACAAGAAGCAATATTACAACTCCAGAGCTTCGTGAGCCGATTTATTATCGGCCAGAAAACACTGGTGAACCGGCTGTTGATTGCGCTGCTCGCAGATGGGCACCTGCTCGTCGAAGGTGCGCCGGGGCTGGCAAAAACCCGCGCGATCAAAGTGCTGGCCGACGGCATCAAGGCGGATTTTCACCGCGTGCAGTTCACGCCCGACCTGTTGCCGGCAGACCTGACCGGCACGGATATATACCGACCACAGGACGGGAGCTTTGTATTTCAACAGGGTCCACTGTTTCATAACCTCGTACTGGCCGACGAGATCAACCGCTCTCCGGCTAAGGTACAGTCGGCGTTGCTCGAAGCGATGGCCGAACGCCAGATCACGATCGGACAGAATACTTATCCGTTGCCGGATTTGTTCCTGGTCATGGCGACGCAAAACCCGATCGAGCAGGAGGGCACATATACGCTGCCCGAAGCGCAACTCGACCGGTTCTTGATGCATGTGAACATCGGTTATCCGGATGCCGATGAGGAACGTGAAATATTGCATCTAAATCGAGCCGAAGCCAATCGTTCGCGGCAGCAGGACGAATTGCCACTGCCAATTTCACAAGATGCAATTTTTGCCGCGCGCGACGCCGTGCTGAACCTGCACCTGGCCGACCCACTCGAGGAATACCTTATTCAGATCGTACTTGCGACCCGCAATCCCGGCGCCTACGGTGACGACCTCGACGGCTGGCTGCATTACGGCGCCAGTCCACGAGCAACGATTTCCCTCGATCGCTGTGCACGCGCACATGCATGGCTCGCCGGTCGCGATTACGTTGGTCCCGAGGACATCCAGGCCGTTGCCTATGACGTATTACGCCACCGGTTGATTCTGCGCTTTGAAGCCGAAGCGGAGGGCGTTACGCCGGACCGCGTGATCGGCGAACTTATCGCGCGTATTGCTGTCCCGTAGGCTCATGACTGAATCCCGCGCAGATACTGTCGAGGCCGTGCGCGTGTCCGTGCCAGCGCTCGTCAAGCTCAACCGGGCCGCCACCGGGCTGAGCCTGCGTAACGTCCGGGCGCGGGCGCAGATGGCCGGCGAGTACTTGTCACGGTCCAAAGGGCGCGGTATGGAATTCGCCGAGTCACGTCCGTACCAGCCAGGTGACGAGGTGCGAAACCTGAACTGGCGGGTCATGGCCAGAACCGGCAAACCATTCACGAAGTTGTTTCGCGAGGAGCGCGAGCGGCCGGTGTTTGTATGGGTCGATCTGCGTGACCGGATGTTCTTCGGCACGCGTGGTGCATTCAAAGCAGTCGCCGTAGCGCGCGCCGCGGCCCTGATCGCGTGGGCTGCGAACCAGCACGGCGACCGGGTTGGGAGCGTGATCTTCTCGGACGGTGTGCACTACGAAATCAAGCCCGGGCGTGGCAAGGCAGCGGTACTCTATTTAATAAGGCGTCTCGTGGAACACCCGGCATGGGATCAGCACGGACACGCCGAGCACGATGAACGTTCGGTACGCGAGGCGATGATTCGCCTGCGGCGTGTCGTACGTCCCGGCAGTCTCGTATTTCTGCTCAGCGATTTTGCAAACCTCGATACGGTGACCGAAACAAACCTGAAGCAACTTGCACGACACAACGAATTGATGCTGATGCTGATCTACGACGAACTCGAACGCGAATTACCGCCCCCGGGCCATTACCGTCTTAGCGATGGTGATGACGAATTCGTACTCGACGCCGCTGACCCGGCGTATCGTCAGTTGTACGCGCAGCGTTTCGCGGATCGTATCGAGCAGGTTCACGGTATCGCCCGGCGCAACGCGATGTCTTTTCTGATGTGTCGCACCGATCAGGATCCGTTCCAGGTTCTGCACCAGGCGCTCGGCGCGGACAGATAACGATGATCCCGGAAGATCTGTTGTTGCGTGATATTCACCTACCCAACCCCGTGTCGTGGTGGCCACCGGCGATCGGTTGGTGGCTGCTGATCGGCACCGTTCTCGTGGCCACCGCTGCGGTAGTCTGTTGGTGGCGCCGGCGGCAAGCGCGACGCAATGCACCGGCTACGATCGCCCGGCTTGAACTGGTTCGATTACGCGCTGCCTGGCTTGAACACGGCGATGTACGCAGCCTCGTGAGTGAGTTGTCGACCTGGCTGCGACGTGCCGGCATGTCCATGTCTTCGCGTCAACAGGCTGCAAGCCTTACCGGGACCGACTGGTTGGATTTTCTCAATGACGTCGCTGGGGAACCGGTTTTCCGCAACGGTAATGGACGCTTCGTCGTGGAAGCGCCATACCGGGCGCTTGCCAACCCGGATGGCGAGGAAATGCTGACGCTTTGCGAGCGCTGGCTGGGCGCCGTATCACAAGAACAAATGAGCGTACGCACATGATTCAGTTCGCCTGGCCATGGATGTTTCTGCTATTGCCACTGCCATGGTTCGTGCGCAGGTTCCTGCCGGCGGCCGACCCCGCCCGCGGCGCCGCGCTGCGGGTGCCTTTTCTAAGCGAACTCGCGCGCCCCGGCGAGGTGGCACGGCTTGGCCATCGGCACTGGCCGCTATGGTTAGCATTGTCGGCCTGGATATTGGTCGTCGTCGCGAGTGGCCGCCCGCAGTGGCTTGGGGGGCCGGTTTCCCTGCCCGTCAGTGGCCGCGACCTGGTGCTCGCAGTCGATTTATCGCAAAGTATGCAAGAGCGTGATTTTCAGGTGCAGGGGCAATGGGTGGACCGCCTGACAGCAACGAAGTGGGTCGCCGACGATTTTATCGCGCGACGCGAGGGTGACCGGATCGGCTTGATCCTGTTTGGCGAACAGGCTTACCTGCAGACGCCGCTGACGTTCGATCGAACGACCGTATTGACGTTGCTCAATGAAGCGCAGATTGGTCTTGCTGGTCGGGCAACCGCAATCGGTGACGCGATCGGTCTGGCCGTCAAACGTCTGCGCGGCGACAAACAAACCAATCGGGTTCTAATACTGATGACCGACGGCGCCAACACGGCCGGTGCGGTCGAACCATTGCAGGCAGCCGAACTCGCCGCTCGCGAAGGATTGACGATCTACACAATCGGCATCGGTGCCGACGAAATGCTGGTACGTGGCTTACTCGGGACGCGGCGCATCAATCCTTCGGCAGACCTCGATGAGAAAACGCTGCGGGCGATCGCTGCACAAACCGGTGGACAGTATTTTCGCGCCCGGGACACTGCCGAACTCAATGAAATCTATGCCCTGCTCGATGAACTCGAACCGGTCGAGAGCGATGCGGAAACATTCAGGCCCGTCGCGGCATTATTCCACTGGCCACTCGCCGGTGCACTCGCGCTCATCTCTTTGCTAATGCTCATAAAAGTGCGGGAGAGGGTAATCTGAAATGCTGAACGAATTTCATTTTCTACGGCCAGCGTGGCTGCTCGCGTTTCTGCCATTGATCGCCTTCCTGATCTGGTTTGCCCGACGGCGGTTCGCGATGCTCCGCTGGCAGAACATCGTCGATCCGCAGTTGATGCCGCATGTTCTGATCGGCACAGGCTACCGCACCCGGCGCCGCATAACGACGGTCCTGGCTCTTGCCGGCGCTCTGCTCGTATTAGCGTTGGCCGGACCGGCCTGGCAACGCCAGCCACAACCCGTGTATCGCGGTCAGGATGCGCTGATCATTGTGCTCGACCTGTCCCGCTCAATGGATGTTGCGGATATCAAACCTTCGCGCCTTGCACGCGCGCGTTTCAAGATAAACGATATTCTGGCGCGCCGCGCCGAAGGCCAGTCAGCGCTGATCGTCTATGCGGGCGAACCGTACGTCGTAAGCCCATTGACCGATGACACGCGAACGATCATCTCGCAACTGCCGGCGCTGACGACCGACCTCATGCCAGCGCAGGGCAGTCGCGCCGACCGGGCACTGAAAAAAGCCGCCGAACTCCTGCAACAAGCCGGAACCAGCACGGGAGATATACTGTTGGTTACCGATGGTGTCGATGCCGATCAAGCCGTGGCGACGGCCGTGGAGTTGCATGATTCGGGCATTCGCGTCTCCGTGCTCGGTGTCGGCACAGCCGATGGTGGACCGATTCCCGGTCCGGGTGGTTTCGTGAAACGGGTCGATGGTTCGATCGTGATCGCGAAATTTAATGCTTCCAGCCTTCGCAGGCTCACTACAGAAGGTGGTGGGATATTTCGACAACTGGCGGTGGACGAGACCGATATTGACCAGTTACTTGCGCGGCTCGGCACCGACATCGATGAATCCGAAGACACGGGCCTCAAAATCGATATCTGGCGTGAGGAGGGACCGTGGTTGTTGCTACCGCTGTTGCCGCTAGCCGCCCTCGCCTTCCGGCGTGGTGTATTGGCAACCTGGTTGCTCGTATTCATACTGCCAATGAATCCGGCCGAGGCATTTGAATGGTCAGAGCTCTGGTCGCGGCCCGATCAACGTGCCAGTCATTTATTCGAAACAGGCGATGCGGTCGGCGCCGCTGATCTCTTTGACGACCCCGCCTGGAAGGGCGCCGCCCAACATCGGGCCGGCCGTTACGATGAAAGCCTGGCTGCACTGGAGGGCCTCGATGACATCGAGGCTTCGTATAACCGCGGCAACTCGCTGGCAAGACTCGGCCGTTATGATGAAGCTATTGAAATCTACAGCGACGTTCTCGACCGCGCGCCGGACCATCACGACGCACGCTATAACCGGGACTTGTTGCTAGAGCAACAGCAACAGCAACAGCAACAGCAACAGGATAGCAAGGGAGAATCGGATCAGCAGTCCGGCGAACAGCAAAACTCGGCGGATAAAAGCCAGGAGCAGTCGGGGCAGCAGTCCGCTGGAGAACAACACCCGGCCGATGACGACATGAGCCAGGAAAATACGACCGCCGACCGGCAAAACGAATCCGCAGAGCAAGATCTGCCGGCCGACAATCAGTCGAGCGCTGGTGCCGAGCAGGAAACTGAAACGGATCCAGCCATGCAGGAATCCGGACATGAGCCGGATGGCGAAGCGGAAGACCCGCAGGCAACCGCACTGTCGGACAATTCGATGTCTGATGAGGATGCCCAGGCAACCGAACAATGGTTACGCAAGATTCCCGACGATCCGGGTGGTTTGTTACGGCGTAAATTTATTTACCAGTACCAACAGCAACATCGCGGACCACAGGAAGGCGAACCATGGTGAGGAGCCGAATTCTTGTCCGGCTGTTTGCGATCGCATTACTTGTTATCACGACAGCTAATGCTACGGTGACAGTCCGCATTGATCGCAATACCGTGCAATTTTCAGATTCGATCCGTGTCGTCTTCGAAACCGACCAGGACGTTTCATCACGTCCGGATTTTTCCGTGTTCGATACGGACTTCGATGTGCTCGGCACGTCGCGGAGCACCAATGTCAATATCATCAACGGAAAAATGCGGCGGTCGGCCAGCTGGACGGTCGATCTTATGGCGAAACGCGAAGGCCAGCTGACGATTCCGGCAATCGTGATCGGTAACGAGTTTACCGAACCTGTCACGATCACCGTTAAACCGACTGCCACGAACCCCGACAGTACACCGGCCGGCGATGTTTTCCTTGAAGTCGAGGTAGACACGGACAAACCCTTTGTCCAGGGGCAGGTCATTTACACAGTTCGCCTGCTCCGCGCCGTACCGATCGGCAATGCGAACCTGACGGAACCTAAAGTCACGGGCGGTAATGTAGTGATTGAGCGACTCGGTGACGATGTCGGGTACGAGACGCAACGTGGCGGCCGGACTCTGGCCGTCGTAGAGCGTCGCTATGCATTGTTCCCACAAAGCTCGGGGAAAATTGTCATCGACCCAGTGTTGTTCGAAGGCCGCGTAACGCGTGGGAGGCAATCATTTTTTGACCCATTCGCACGCGGCAATGTCGTGCGCATTCGCTCCGAGATAGTCGAAATCGACGCGCAGCCAATCCCGGCCGCGTTCAGTGGTCGTATCTGGCTGCCCGCGCAACAGGTCTTTCTGATCGAAAGCTGGCCGGATAATAGCCAGGAATTTCGCGTTGGCGAACCCGTGACACGTACGCTGACACTGCGCGCCAATGGGCTCGGGTCCAGCCAGTTGCCGGAGATCGGTGCGGGTGTGCCGGACGGCGTCAAGCAGTATCCCGACCAGCCGATATTCGAAAACCGTGTCGCCGATGCGGGCCTGGTGGCGATCCGGCAGGAGAAAGTCGCGCTGATACCATCTCGCTCGGGCACGCTAATTTTGCCGGAAGTCGAGATTCCCTGGTGGAACACGCGCACCAATGAACTCGAATACGCTCGCCTACCGGCCCGGCCGATCGATGTATTGCCGGCCACCGGTGCACCAACCCAGCCGGCACCGCAAACTGACACGCCGGCAGTCCGCGCAACTGATGAGACGGAAGCTGCACCAACTGCCTGGCCCGAAACACCGAATCGCTGGGCCTGGCTGAGTTTTGGCCTCGCGCTCGGCTGGCTCGCGACGAGTTTACTCTGGTTATGGAATCGCCGGCGCAGCGAACAGATGCCGGTACGGCCAGCACCGCCGAGTGAAAAAACGCTGGTTAAAGAAATTCAGAAAGCCTGCGTCGCAGATGATGCCAACGCTACCAAGGACACACTATTGTCCTGGGCCGAACGCCGATGGCCCGGCAGCCACGTGCACAGTCTCGGTGACCTTGCGGCACAGATTGACGGCGACCTGCAAGTGCAGATTCATGGCCTGAGTCAGACACTTTATAGTGAACCCGCATCCGCATGGGATGGCGCGCCCCTATGGCAAGCTTTCTGCGAGCGCCAAGCGCGAAAAATCAGCAAAACCGGCAAGTCGGATCCGCAGCTCGAGCCCCTGTATCTTTAATTGCATCACGGAGACAGTCGTGCAAAGTCTATTTTTGACATCCGCTTTGTTCTCTCCGTCAGCATCAAGGCTGACGGAATTGACTTCGGTAGCGCAAATGGGCAACGGTTTCACGGCTGAGGGGGAGGGGCTTAATACTTAAACGGAATTTAGTGAATTTCCGTTCCCGCCTCATTCACCTCGCCGTCGCAGGAAAGCGGGTACCTCAAGGAATTCAAAACTAGGGCTTGAGAAGAAGAACTCAAATAGACTCTATTTTTGCTTCGCCGGAACCGTTTGAGTCCGATCAGTACCCAGATTCAGGTTAGCATTCGGCATGAATTCTTCGTTCTCAATTTATACCAGGTTGCAAGATGTGCCGAGCCTGCTCGCGTGCCTCGCCGTGGTCTGCGTCCTGTCGATAGATGCGAGCGCCACGGCGCTCATCAAAGGCGTCGAAGGGAATTTACTCGACAACGTCCTGGCCCATTTGTCGATCGACGATGAGACCTGCGACGCGCCGGACTGGAAGGTCAGAAGAGCTTATAAAGATAGCGATGCCGAGATCGCGACCGCGCTGGAAGCCTACGGGCACTATGCATCGGAGATCGACAAGGCGCTCGACACGGAAGAAGACTGCTGGGTCGCGACTTTGACGATCGATCCCGGGCCGGCCGTGACGCTTCGTTCCATCGATGTTCGATTCGAAGGCAAAGACGACGAATTATTCCGGGACATCGTGATAAGCGTTCCATTGCAAGCTGGCGAGGTCCTCATTCATTCGGAATACGAAGCGTACAAAAACCAATTCGTCACGCGCGCGAACCGATGGGGTTATTTCAGCGGGGCTTTCACCGAGAGCCGGATCGATGTTTATCCGGACCTTCTCGCGGCCGACATCACACTGGCTTATGACCCGGGCCGCCGCTATCGCTTCGGCGACGTGACGATCGAGCAAGAGGTGGTGTCTGAGAAACTCGCGCGGGGATACGTCGATTTTTCGACCGGCGCGCCATATGATGAATCCCGTATCAGCAGGCTCTACGAAGCACTACTCGAGAGCGGATATTTCAGCAGCGTCGATATACGCACAACCCCACGCGCTGAACCTGACTTCGATGTGCCGATCACGATCCGCCTCGATGCGGCCAAGCACCGATCTTACTTCGGTGGCGTCGGTTTCGCGACGGACACGGGACCGAAAGTTCGCCTCGGTTACATCAACCGGCTGCGCAATGAGCATGGTCACCAGCTCGAACTCAAAGGGAGTTATTCGCCGGTCATTTCCGAGATCGGCGCCAGCTACAAGTTTCCACTGAACAATCCCCGTCAATTCTGGCTTAACGTCGATGCCGGTTTCAGGTCGGAAGATACCGACACCGTTACGAGCGAGACGTACAAGATCGGCGTCAAGCGATTCAATCGCCGCACGGAAACCTGGCTCGAGACCTGGTTTCTCGATTACTCGTTGGAAGAGTACGAGGTCGGCATTACGGACGATGGCCGCAGCAGGCTGCTGACGCCCGGAATCAGCTGGGCGCATATGCCGATCGCCGGACCACCACGACCCATGCGCGGTTTCCGGGCACATCTGCGTCTGAGCGCGGCCGCCGATTTCCTGTTCTCGGATACGAGTTTCATTCAGGCGCACGCGACCGGCAGGATGATCAGGCCGCTCTGGAGCGGCGCGCGTGTTATCGGGCGGGCCGAATTCGGCGCGACCCTTCGTGAGAACTTCGTCGAGTTGCCCGCATCGGTGCGTTTCTTCGCCGGCGGCGATCAGAGCGTCCGCGGTTACGCCTACCAGTCGCTGGGGCCGAAAGACCCGTTCGGAGCCGTCGTCGGTGGTGGGTACCTGGCCGTGTTCAGCGTCGAACTGGACCAGCGCGTGTGGGACAACTGGTCAGTAGCCGCGTTCGTCGATACCGGCAATGCGTTCGACAAGTTCGACGACGTCAGATTCGAGACCGGCGTCGGCGCGGGCATTCGCTGGTATTCGCCACTCGGCCCGATCCGTTTCGACGTTGCCGTGCCGCTGGCCAGCGATGCCGACGATTCCTACCGCATTCACGTGACGCTGGGACCGGACCTGTGATGCGTGCGCTCAAACTTGGCCTGGCACTATTCACGATCTTGCTGATCGCAATGGCCGGTGCGATCGGGTATGCCATCGGCACGAGCCACGGCACGGCCTTTTTGATCAGACAGGCCTCGAAGTTGTTGCCGGATGAACTCGTCGTCGAAGGATTGGCCGGGACCCTGCTGGATCGCGTGTCGGCCGAACGGGTGACATATACGGCCGCGAATTTTGCGCTCGAGGGCACAGATATTGATCTGCGGATTCGCCTGAATGATCTGTTCAGCGGCGTCGTCACAATCGAACGATTCAAAGCGGCCAACGTGACCGTTACGGCCGACGAGTTCGATCAGAGAATAGAGCGTGTCGAACTGACCGGACGGGCGACGACGCAGGGATTATCGATCGACCATTTATCGGGTTCACTCGATGGTATCGAACTCACATTGGTCGTCGACATCGCTTTAGGGCCGTTGTTGCCGATCACAGGCATGATCGAGTGGTCCGATGCGGATGGAACCATTGCAGGGTCAGGCAAAGTGTCGGGCGACCTCGAACATTTAGCGTTCAGTCATACGCTGAAGATCTCCATGAGCGACCCGCCACAGACGGTCGAACTCGATGGGTGGATTCGATCTATCCTGACCGGGCCGAGTATCGAAGCGAACGCGGCCTGGGAAAGTATCACTCCGCCTATAGAACGTCTCTATGGGTTGGAAAGCCGCATGGGCCGTGCGCGCATCGAAGGTACACCGAATGACTATCGTATTCTGCTCACAACCGGGCTGTACCTGAAACCGGATATGTCGGCTGACGCGCGAATTACCGCACATGGCAATCTGCAGTCGCTGACCATCGACGAGGCGATGCTCACCGGCTTCGGCGGCAAAATCCAGACCTCGGGTAACATCGAACTGGTCGCAGATCCAGCATTCAGACTTGCCGTGATAGCTGAAGGTCTGGACTTGGGCCAGTGGCAACCCGGGTTCACGGGCACCCTCGGGTTCTCTGCCGCAATCGACGGAAGATTCGGTGAAGAGATTCAAATCGATTTGATGCGCGCTGATGGAACGCTCCGGGAAGTACCGTTCGAGGCAAGTGGAACCGCAACAGTCACGGACGGGTCGCTCAAGCAGTTGGATATGAATATCCGTTCCGGCGCAAACGAGATGCAGTTTTCCGCGTCGATGCACCCGATCCTTGCCGGCAGATTTCGGCTCGACGCGCCTCGGCTCGCGGGTTTCTGGCCTGGACTCGCGGGCAAATTGACAGGCGACGGATCTATTTCCGGTACCATCGATCGACCTGTCGTATCAGTACGGCTAACAGGTGACGATCTCGCATTCGAAGAGCAGCGCATAGCGAAGCTGTTTGTCGACGGCAGGATCGAGGCTGACGGCCGTCTCGATTGGATCGTTTCGGCACTCGGTCTGCAGACCGCGTCGAACCGTATCGGCGATTTAACATTCACAGTCGGCGGCGACCTCGCGGAGCACCGCATCGATGCGACCCTGACGGGCGGCCCAGCAGATTTACATATTCGCAGCAGCGGCACGTGGGTGGATGCGGCGCTCGTGCATACCGTTTCGGCGTTGTCAGTCGACCTCGGCGTGCCCGGTGTCTGGACGCTTCGCGATCCGGCAGACGTCGAGATTGCGGGCGACCGTGGGTTAGTCAGTGCGTTCTGCCTCGATAATGCGCCAGCCTGGATCTGCGCCGACGCGACACGATGGAACAAAGATCTTCTGATCACCCGCGCCAAGCTCAGCGGTTTTCAACTTGAAAGCTTTAATGCGTGGCTCGGCACGGATCTGCAATTGACTGGTACTGCCGATGCCGAGTTAGCCGTGCGCTGGCGACCCGATGATATCGAAGCTGACTTGCTATGGCGTCAGCAGGACACGCGACTGATGCACGGCGACGAGTTGGAAACCGCTCTGCACGAGGTAACGGTCAGGCTGACGGCCATGAACGACGAAGCCGTTTTGCACGCGGGTATCAGTGGCGATTACGGATTGCGGCTCGAGGCCGACGTCACTCTGAAAGACCCCTTGGCCGATGACGGCGTTTTATCGGGTCGATTGCGCGCGGAGATTCCAGACCTTGCGGAACTGCGCGTATTGATCAATCGATTCGTCGATACGACGCAGGTCTCCGGCCGGTTCGATGCCGAGATCGACCTGGCGGGAACGCGATCGGATCCGATCGTGCGCGGCCGGGCCTCTCTGCGGGACGGGGCCGCCGGGATCGCTGTAGCCGGCATCGAGTTAACGGACGTTGAGGTCGACATCGTCGGGCATGATGACGCTACGCTGAACGTGACCGGTTCCGCTCGCTCCGGTGACGGGCATGTCAGTGTTGACGGCACGCTGAACCGGTCCGAGGCCCTGGGCCTATTCGCCGACATCAGTGTGCGCGGTGAGGACTTCGAGATCCTGCGGCTCGCGGATCAATACATACAGATATCTCCAGAATTCACTGCACGGCTCGATGAAAATCGAATTATCGTGTCCGGCCGGGTCGTCATTCCGCGGGCGCAATTTGTGATCGAAGAACTCGCAACGTCGGCCGTCGACACGTCCGCAGACGTCGTCGTCCACGGTCGCGAAAACGACGCACAGCGGGTTTTGTTAGCCGGTTTCACCGGTGAATTGGACGTCGAACTCGGCGACCAGGTCACGTTCGAGGGCTTCGGTGTCGAGACACGGCTGGCCGGTGGCATGAAGGTTACCCGGCAACCAGCAGGTTCGGCAACGGGCGAAGGGAGTCTGCAACTGATCGATGGTCGATTCTCGATCTACGGCAAAGAACTGACGATCGAGCGCGGCTCGCTGAACTTTTTCGGCCCGCTCGACGACCCCGTCATCAATGTTCGCGCGAGCCGGCAGCTCAGGTACGAAGGCCAGGAGATCACTGTCGGTGTCGTGCTGAGTGGGCAAATCTCGAAGCAACTCGAATTCCGGGTGTTCTCGGAGCCGCCGATGTCCGAGGCGGATACCGTGTCTTATCTTGTACTCGACCGGCCGGCATCGACCGCCGAAGGTGGCGAAAGCCAGGCCTTGTCCGCGGCTGCGCTGAACCTCGGGCTACAATCGTTCACGCAGCAGGTCAGCCAAGGGCTTGGCCTGGACGAGGTCGGCATTGAAGGTACCGGGGGTTCTGACACAACCGTGGCCGCGGGAAAACGGCTCAGCGAGGACTTATATGTTCGCTATACCTACGGCCTGTTCAACAAAATCGGAACATTCATCGTACGTTACTACATCGGAAAAGGCGTCAGCATCGTTGCCGGATCGGGTGAACAGCAGTCATTGGAGCTGGTCTACTCGATTGAACGATGAATCCTGATAAACATAGTCGTAGTATATTAATAGCTTAACAAGCACCAGCTAACTCTCTAAATACCAAGTTTATCTGGACTTTTCACAGACAGCTTCTCGTCTTTCCGAGTACAAACTCTAATCCATGCGCCTTCTTATCTTATACCTCTTAGCGTCTGCGTCATTTTTTACGCCAATTGCGAATGCCCAGGAAGAACAAACCGGCGTTGCAAATTACGCGTACTCCATATTCATCGGTACCGGTAAATATAGAATTGGTGACCGGACGATCTACGTCATTCGCGCTCCACTGGCCTTTAACCTGACAACACCAGACTACGAATCAGGCAAATTTGGTTATAAGTTCCTACTGCCTATGGCTATTGGCATAACTAATTTCGATAAATTTACGGACCTACCAGAGCTCAACATCGACAGCCTCCAAACCATGAGCGTCACACCCGGTGTCGAAATGCAAATACCAGTTAAAGCCAACTGGCGGATCAAGCCTTTCGGGCAAGCGGGCCTCGGGTGGGATATGACATCCAGCAGCAATAGTTTCATCTGGGGCGCCGGCGCCCGCACCCGGGCATGGTTTGGCGACGATGAACAATGGTTGGTTGGTGGCGAATTTCTCTGGTCAGGCAATAACCCAAAGCGTGCAGACGAACCGGATTCTACTTTCACCCGATTGGGCATTGGCGCCGAGTACAAATGGCAGACTAACTGGTCGCCATTTGGCTACCGTGTTTCCTGGCACACCCGACTCGTCCAATACTATTTCACTCATCGGGTAACTCTCGAGCCCCCGCCAAAGGAGGAGAAAATAAGAAACTCGACCGAGGTAGGTTTGTCATTCAGCATAGACCCGCCGCTCAACATTTTTGGTTACAAATTTCGTCAGGCCGGCATCGCATATGAACGAGCGGACGAAGTCAGGGCATTAAAACTCATTGCCACTTTTCCGTTCTGATCAACGCCATAATCAGAAAATAACAAAATTACGTTGCGCTTTGGACTACGCGTCTCGGGCCCTGTCTTGTTGATTTGCAGCGAAAGCAGCAAGGTATTGACAGCAAAGCTGGCACAGCTAACCGGGCTCCCGGCCGAGTTCCCGTGAGCACGTACGAAGAAAATGCCAACCGGTTAATTCACGTGAGGAAATAGACGACCTGTGGTCAGACTCAGTGAAACTGCGTATATGAATCAGTGGGCCAGGCGTGGACACTGGAGTCTGAAGTTTTGTGTACAGGAGGCAAGACAATGTCGATTCCAGCAACTGTAGTTGAGTATCTGGACCAGGCAGGCGTCGACTATCGGGTCGTCGAACACCCGCATTCAGAATCGAGCTTGCGAACGGCCGAGGTGGCACATGTGTCCGGCGAACGCGTCGCCAAGGGCGTGCTACTGAAAGACGCCGACGGATACGTGCTGGCAGTTTTACCCGCGACACACAGCGTGATGCTCAGCTCGGTCCACGACCTTTTACACCGGCCGCTCGAAACCGCGCCGGAAGTAGATCTGCAGGTCGTATTTGCCGATTGCGAATTCGGCGCCGTGCCGGCGCTGGGCACAGCATACCAAGTTGACACAATTGTCGAAGAGTCGCTGCGCAGCCAAGCCGAAATTTACTTCGAAGCCGGCGATCACGAAGAATTGATCGCGGTTAGCGGCGCGGACTTCGAGTTACTGCTTGAAAAATCACCGTATCTGAAGTTCGGCGCACATATACACTAGCGTCCAACCCGGAAACGGAGCAAGCTCTAGCTCACCTTGATGCTATGCTTTTTTACGCTGCGCACTTTCGGCAAATGTAGTTCCAGCATGCCATCCTTGCACTTGGCCTTGGCCTTGGCGCCGTCGACATCCGCCGGCAACGTCAGCATACGGTAAAAGGAACCCCTCCGAATCTCGCGGCAGTGCATGTCACCTTCTTCGGTCTCTTCCACGTGCCGACTCTCACCCTTGATCGTCAGCGTACGATCGGTGACCGAAACCTGCAGATCTTCCTCATCGATTCCCGGGATTTCAGCTTTGATGACGATCTCTTTGGCGCGATCGACGACGTCGACAGACGGCGCCCGAGTGTCGAACAAAGACGGGAACTCCGGCAATTCAAAGGCGCCGGTTCGGAACCAATCGCGGCGACGGAACCGGTCAAGCATTTTTTCGACTTCTGCGAACGGCTCGAGAAGCCGGGACTCGATCGTAGTTCCCGGCCGTTTCGACTCAATACCAGACTTCACAGCCGTTTTCGTTCTTGCCGCAGTTTTTTTGGTGGGGGTCTTCTTGCGGGTTTTCGATTTCTTGGTGGTAGGCATCATAATCACCTCCTGTCGGTAATGGGACCGATGATCGGTCCGCACTCAGATACCGCTTCCAGCCCCACCCTAGCTCGGACGACGGTTTTGTAACATTCGTGAATATACTTAAGAAGGCGCCAGGCACATTGTTCGAAAAGCATCGGTTGACCGAGGCTATGGTTTACTGAACCAGGCGCCGCTTCTGAGTGCCGTGAGTACATCACGACGGCTGATCAAGCCGATGAGCCGACCGTCTTCCACGACCGGAAAGCGCCGAAAAGACGACTGGCGAAAGCGATCGGCCACATCCATCAGGCTATCGTCAGGTCCGACCGTTTCAACCGGACTGCTCATGTAATCGGCTACGCGGCCGCCGGATTCGTCGAAGTAACCCGCCTGTAACGCCACATCGATGCAGTTACGTTCCGTCAAAATTCCGACCAGCCGTCCGTTTACCTCGATCACCGGCATACCGGAAATATCATGCTGAACCAGCAGGTGAACCGCCCGCATAATCTCCGTGTCCGGCGTTACCGTCACCAACTCGGTCGCCATGTGGTCGCGAATTCGATTAGCCGCATTCATGATCTGCCAGTCTCGGATGGTACCGTTGATGATGGTCGTGATGCCCGAGAACAGTTGCGAGGATTCCGGCATTTGCAGTTTTTAATCTCACCACAACTTTTGCGCATGGGACGTCTACCTGCCAAAACGCCGATGGCCATAAGGGCTATCACACAAGAAAAAATAATAAAGCTTGAGATAAATAACATCAGGTTCCGAAATCGTCGTAAAGAATGTTGTCTTGCTCCACGCCCAGGTCCTCGAGTATTTGTATTACGGCCGCGCTCATCAACGGCGGACCACATAAATAATACTCCGCCTCTTCCGGCGCCGGGTGATCTTTCAGGTAATTCTCATAGACCACGCTGTGAATAAAACCGCGATATCCAGTCCATGGCGAATCCGAAGCGGGTTCGGACAAGGCAACCCGCCATGAGAAGTTCGCGTATTGCCCGGCCAGTTCGTCAAATTCAGCCGCGTAGCAGAGTTCGCGCAGGTTTCGCGCCCCGTACCAAAATGTAATCTTACGCCTGGTTTTCAGCCTCAGGAGTTGATCGCGGATGATAGAGCGCATCGGCGCCATGCCGGCTCCACCCGCGATGAATATCATTTCCTTATCCGTTTCACGGGCATGAAATTCACCGAATGGGCCAGATACAGCCACTAAATCTCCAGGATTCAAACCGAAAATATATGACGATACCTTGCCTGGTGGAGTGTCTGATGGCGCATCGTGCGGCGGTGTTGCAATGCGCACAACCAATTTTATTTGGTCATTTTCAGATGGCTGATTGGCCAGGGAGTAGGCTCGAAAGGCCGGCTCGTCAAGTTCAGACGTCAGTTCGAGTAATCGATACCGTTCCCACTCGAGGCGATATTCCGGTTCGATGTCGAAGTCCGTGAAACGAACACGATAAGGCGGCGCTTCAAGCAGAACGTATTCACCTGCTTCGAACTGAATCTGGTCAGCGTCCGGCAAAATCAGGACCAGTTCCTTTAAAAACGTAGTCAGGCTGCGGTTAGAACGAACCGTGCAAATCCAACGTTGCGCTTCCAGCACATCTTTTGACACGCGAATGTCCAGGTCACCGCGAACCGTGAGCATGCAAGCCAAACGAGCGCCCTGCGCCGCTTCCCGCCGTTTAATGTGCACGGCTTCTGTCGGCAGCAGGCGGCGCGCATCACCCAGAACATCCACCTTGCACTGACCACATGTCCCTCGCCCACCGCAGGCTGCGGGCAGATAAATACCCTGGGCGGACAATGCCCACAATAGTTTATTGCCCAACGGGACTTCGATCTTGCGTTGCCCATTCACCTGAATGGCTGCAACACCCGAAGGTGCGAGCCAGGCTCGCGCAAAAATCACGATAGTTACCAATACCAACACAATGGCAGTGAAGACGATGATGGCAATAACAATCTGTAACACCATACGGGACCTTTAAAACTCCAAGCCCGTAAGTCCGACGAAACCCATGGCCAGGAGTCCCGTGACAATGAATGCAAGACCTAAGCCCTGCAGTCCCACCGGCACATCGCTGTAACGCAGGCGCTCCCGGATGGCGGCAAATAGGATGATGGCCAGCGCCCAGCCGGCACCCACGCCGAAGCCATAGGCCACACTTTCCACCAGCGCGTAGTTCCGCTGCACCATCAGAAGTGATGCGCCGAGAATGGCGCAATTTACGGTCAACAGCGGCAAGTAAATTCCCAAAGCGCTATACAGCGTGGGGAAAAACCGGTCGAGTACGAGCTCAAGTATTTGCACCAGTGCCGCTATGACACCAATAAACGTAATAAATGTCAGATAGGACAAATCGAGATTTTCAAATCCCGCCCAACTCAAGGCACCGGGCGCCAGGAGATAGTTATAGAGGAAATTGTTCAGCGGCACGGTAATGGTCTGCACTACGATTACTGTTATCCCCAGGCCAATCGCCGTCTCGACTCGCTTCGAGACCGCGATGTAAGTGCACATGCCTAACAGGAAAGTCAATGCCAGGTTCTCAACGAACATGGCACGGAGAATGATGTTAAAGATACCCTCCATCAGACCGCTTCCTGGTGTTGTCTTGCTGACTCAGAGAACTCAGGCTGTTCCGCCTGCTCCTGTCGATACGAACGAATAGCCCAAATCACCAGCCCAATGATGAAAAAAGCACTGGGCGCCAGCAGCATCAACTCGTTGCTCTCGTACCAGCCACCATCCGCGACCAACGGCAGTAGCTGATAATCGAAAAGCGAGCCCACGGACAAGAGCTCTCGGGTGGCTGCGACGAGAATCAGGATGATGCTGAAACCCAGTCCGTTGCCCACGCCGTCCAGAAAACTCGCGCCTACTCTGTTGTACATCGCAAAGACCTCGGCTCGACTCAATACAATGCAGTTAGTGATAATGAGGCCGACAAACACGGAGAGCATGCGCGATACCTCGGGCGCAAAAGCCTTCAACAATTCATCTACCACTATCACCGCTGACGCAATTAAAACCATTTCCAGAATCAGCCGTATGCTTTGAGGCATCAATTTGCGCAGCAAGCTGACCGCCACGTTGGAGAATGCCAACACTGAGATTACGGCCATGCTCATGATCAATGCCGGTACCAGGGAGCTGCTGACCGCCAGCGCCGAACACAAGCCAAGGATCTGCACCGTAACCGGGTTGTTATCGATGAGTGGATCGAGAATGTTCTGCCGATATGACATGAATTTATTATCCCTCCGAGTCGATGCCGGGTTGCATTGCGCGAAGGCGACCCAGGAATGGTCCGAATCCGTCTTCTCCGAGCCAGTAATGCACAAGCTTGCCAACGCCCTGAGCAGTGATTGTGGCGCCGGAGATGGAATCCACCTGATAGGGCGATGCCGTATTACCGCTGGTTACCTGCAATGCGAATGCGCCGGCATCGTCGTACAGGCGCTTACCTGACCACTGCGCATTCCACTTCTGATCCTGAATACGATCACCGATACCCGGGGTTTCGCCATGTTCGTAGAAGCGGATGGCTACTACAGTATTCAGATCCGTTGCCAGGGAGATATAGCCGTAAATCCGCGACCACATGCCCTGTCCATGGATCGGAAGAACAATGCGTTCAATATTGTCTCCATCCGCCAGGATATAAACGGGGGCAAAGCGTGAACGGCGGGTCAGTTGCGCAATATCTCGGGAATCCGGAATGGCGACGCCGAGATCCGGATCGGCGGCGGCTTTGCGTTGATCAAAAGTTAAGGGATCCATGCCTTCTACGAACTCACCGGTGGCCAGCTCGACGATGCGCGCATCCAGATCGAGAAAACGGCTGATGACTTCCCGGTCGGAAATCATTTCGCCGGATGACACCAGTCCGGCGGTCTCGATAATGACCCGGTTCTGCACGAGCCTGGTATACGCAAGTTGCATGGGCCGCAGGAAAATGACGGCACTGGACACCATCAGGGAACAGGCGAAGGCAACGCCGATGGCCAGCAGTAGTGTCTTGCCGACAGACTCGTCGCTCATGGCCTGGTTCTCCAGCGCCGTTGCCACCGCACCAGGCGGACACGAATCACGAAGTGGTCAATAATGGGTGTTGCTAAGGCCGCTAACAAAATTGCGTACAGTGTTCCTTCCGGATGTGCCGGGTTGAGTGTGCGAATCAGTATCGTCAGAACGCCAATCAGTGCGCCCTGTATCCAGCGCCCCTCGGCGGTCATGGGTGACGGGGTCGGATCTGTCGCGATGAATGCGATGCCGAATAAGAAATTACCGAGCGCAAGATGCCAGTACCAGGGCAGTTGCCAGAGTACCTGCTCCGAGCTGAAGCCGTTCAGCAGCAACGTGGCAGCGATCAGACCGATTATTGCGCCCAGCACGGTTCGCGCGGAAGCCGCACCTTTATAAATAAGCATGGCAGCACCGGCCAGACACAGCAGCGCCGAGCCGGCGCCGAACGCGCCGATCTCCTGACCCAGAAATAACTGACCCCAGCTCAGGCCCTCGAGAACGGCGTTCTCCAGGCCACTGGCGACAACCGTGCTCCAGGTCGTCACGACCGAAAGACCGGCGACAGGGACGAAGCTTCCGGCGCCGGTGAAGTAGCCAGGATAGCTGAACTGCAGGAATAACACGCCGAGCAGCGCGGGGCTCACCAGGTATCTGCCCGTACCGCCGAAGATGTGCTTGCCGAACACCAGTCCAAAGCTGATGCCGAGAACAGCAAAGCCAAGAGGCAAAGCCGCCGGCAGCAGGAGGACATACAACCAGCAGGCCATTAGCCAGCCGGGATCAACCGGGCGACGACGCACGGTGGCGAAGACCACCTCCCAGAAGACACCGGTCGCCAGTGTCACGATAAGCAAGGGCAAAAGGTACGTTAGCCCAAACAGGAAGGGGCCAATTACACCCCGGGTGGTTGCATCGAAACCCAGTGAAGTAAAGAATGTCCACCGCCATCCGGACAGAGCCGCCAAATCATTTTGCAGCATGGCTTGCGAAGTTTGTGCGCCGAGATTCCACAAGCCGAAAAGCAAGGCCGGAACAGAAGCAATGACGAAGTACAACAATAATCGCTCGACACTTGTACGGTGCCTCAAGTGAGGGGCTGTCGAGGTAGCGTCTGCCGACGAACCAAACAACCGGCCCGCTAACTCGTCCAGCACGCGGGGCCACGTGCGCTTCTTTACTACGGACAATCCCGACTGTCGCATGCGTATCAAGCCCCCCGCCGAATCTCGCGCAGTGTTTCGCGCAGTGCGGCGCCGTAATCGTACTTGGCCGGACAAACATAGGAACACAAGGCCAGATCTTCTTCCGCAAGCCCCAGGCAACCCAACTGGATAGCAGCTTCCGTGTCTTTCATCAGCAACGCTCGTAGCAACGGTATGGGCGGCGTCTGCATTGGCCAGACACGATCGAATGCTTCCACCGCCAACATGCCGGCCGGCCAACCGTGGGTGGCGGTCGTGATATTTCGGCCCTTATTATTGGGACCATGCGATACCGCCGCCTCCGCGGCGATCTCCGGTAACAGGGAAATCTGCTGGTGGTACCGACCCAGATAGGCGGTCATCAACGTGGCCTGCCGACCGGACAGAAGATCACCCGAGACAATCCGGCAGTTTTCCACAGATTCTTCCGTCAGAAGTTGCTGCAGACTTGCCCCGATTCGAGTCCGAACCAGGCGTGGCCGTTCAACGCCGGGTCCGGATAAGGCGACGATTCGCTCGGTCCAGAGCCGGCCGGTCCGAAACAGCTTGCCAATCGATATCACATCCTGATAGCCGATATGCCAGAGGTCCGCTCGATCCGTGACAGGCTCAAGATAGTGCATGTGGGTGCCGGGCAATCCGGCCGGATGGGGCCCCTGAAATTCCGCGGTTACCAAACCGTCTGCATCAAGTTCGGGAATAGGGCTGCCGGGTGTCTTGCAGAGATAGGTCCGTTCCGTGCTGAGCCGGCTAATTATTGACAGGCCATCACGGAATGCTTCCGATTGCCCGGTAATGACCGTGACCGGATCCGCGGCGCCGGGGCTGGTGTTCATGGCGGTGACAAAGATCGCACGCGGGCAAGTTCCGGGGTCCGGAATTCGGTTGTAAGGTCGCGTGCGGAATGAGGTCCATAAGCCGGACGCCAGCAGCGACTTGTTAATATCATCGGGCGACAACGAGCCCAAAGCTTCGGCAGAAAAGCTTGGGAACTGCACCTCTCCATCACCATCCAGGGCTATCACTACGGACATGAGCCGCCGTCGCGCGCCCCGGTTCACGCTCTTGACGACCCCTGCACCCGGAGCAGTGAAGCAAAGCTCCGGGTATTTGCGGTGGTTGAACACGGTTTCCCCGAGCTTCACCCGTGCCCCTTCTGTCACAGTGACGGCGAACCTCACGTCCTGATAGTCAGGACCGACAAGCGCGACCTGACTGACAGAAGGCCCATCCTGAACAGGCCCCTGCGGGGCCGCGCCCAAGTCCAGATCCAGCCCGGCCTTTAATTTGATCAGCATGGTAGCTCCCTTATTACCAACGCTGAGCCTGGAAGGAGTATAAGTAGATCTTCTTACTTGATTTCGGATTCTTTCCGCGGCCAAAACGCATCGAAAACAGATACGGCAACAATGCCGTAGATTGTCGCGTAGAAGAACATGCTCAATCGCGACCAGAACGCGGCGTCTGCCGCACTTCCGCTCGTGCCGTCCAGTACCGCCGGCGCCAGAATGATGACCATTGTGAGATAGCCGTAGGACCATGTTCCAGCCGCCGGATGCATGCCTCGGCCGGCAAAGATCTTCCGGCCCATGACCAGGCCGGCCAGCGCGAGTAATAGCGTGTACATCAACAGAGATGGCCACATGCTCAATACCTGCCAGCCGATGATGGCGCCAATGCCGCCAATAATGGTCGAAACGAGTAAAGATTTTCCGACCTGTTTCGTCTGGTCGGCTTCCGCCTGCTGCCCCATCGATGCGACCTTGATCATTACCGCCAGGTAACTCGCGCTGGCGCTCGATAACAGAAACCAGAGCAGGACCGGCATCACGATCGCAAGAGAACGAAACGCGCTCCTTCGTGCGGCCGCCAGATCAGGCTTGGGCGGTGTGGGCGGTGTTGCGGTGCCGGGCTCACTAACCGGCGCCGCCATCGAGTCCGGTAAAATCGCGTGCGCTATCCAGACAAACAGAATGCCGCAGACTGCAGTGATGCCCAGACCCCCGACGACTGCCAGCGCCCCATCGATCGAAACGGTACCAACCGCGGTCGCAAGCCCGATGCCAACCGTCGCGAACGTACCGACCACTGCATTACCGCCACGCGCCGTATAGTAAAAGCTGTAGAAAACGGCCAGTGTAAGAAGGAGTATGCCAACCCATCTTTGATTCAGAAGAAGTGGCAGCAGTGCGAGCCCGGCATACACGGAAATCAGCAGCGCCAGCACAAATTTGATACCACTCTTAAGTCCCGGCGCCGGAAACGGCAGCGAAAGAACAAGCATCGTGAAAATCGGGGCGACGAATGACATTTGCCAACCCACCGCCTGCGAGAACCACAGCGACAGTGCAGTACCAAACGCCATTCGCAGGATGCGAACGCTGGCGATATCCATTCGTCGGGAATCAAAAAGCATAAGTCAATATGCTGGTTATTCTTATATTAATCTTTGCAATGAGATTGAAGAGCCAGTTGCCGCCCGTATACACGACTACGGACCCCTGAGCACCGACTCTGATGGTGAGTTGTTCGCGCTGATCTGCTAGTTCGAAGTCCACCAGTGCCGGAAACCGTTGCGCATCGCGCAACCACTGCCGGTTGTTTTCTATCGTCGGCAGGCTGCCGAGTGGCGGCAACCCCAAGGCGACGCCATAGCCCGTGCTGCGAATGTGCCCTTTGACGACGCGCCCGGGCAGGGAATCGAACACGATCTCAACCGGATCGCCCGGTTTGATGTTGCCGAGGTTGTTCTCCGTGAAATCAGCCTGAATCCATATGTTATGGGTCGCGATGAATGTCATTTGCGGAGCGCCGGCCGCGGCGAAATTGCCGCGATCGACGCGCACGTCCGTCACTAATCCGTCGTCAGGCGCGAGAACCGTGGTCCGCAGGAGATTGATCTGCGCCTGCTCGAGCGCCGCCTGCGCTTCGAGGATACGGGGATTATCGTCACCTTCTACGCCCAGATCCTGTCTGGCTTTTTCGAGATTTGCTTCGGCGGCTCGCACACTCGCCTGGGACATCAATAAAGTCGCCTGTGCCAGTTCAAGACGCCTTACGGAAATGGCGCCGGCGTCTTCGTCCCTGATGCGCGCCAGTCGCGTTGCATCCTGTTCCGATCGGATCAGGCTTGCTCGTGCTGATTCCAGCGATGCCGATGCGGCATCGATATTCGCTGTGGAAACACCCATGGCCTGTCTCGCTGTTTGCAAGTTGGCCTGTGCTGTTTCAACCGCAAACTCGTAGCGATCACGTTCGATCCTGAACAGCACCTCGCCGACACTCACAAATTGGTTGTTGGCGATATCAACATCGGTAACGGTCCCGGACACCTCGGACGCGATCGGCACGACCAACGCGTGAACTCGGGCCTGGCTCGTATATGGCGTGATCCGGTCGGCGATCAGGTACCAAATCATTAACACGATGCAGGCGGCGAGGAGAATCAGCGTCCATTTGCGTACCGGGTCCGTCGGCGGTTTGGTGGCCGCATCGTCCTCGGCTGCCTGTTCCGCCTGTATACCGTTTTGTTCTTGTTCCGTCATTGACTCTGGTGCTTCCTTAGTATGGGTCCGGCCCGGTGATGTCTGCACGATCCAACTCGAGAAAATCGTCCCAGTCGGTGCGCTGCTCCATTTGCATACGGGTGTCTTCGTCGACGAAGCCGGCGTTGGTGCTCGACTGCCAGCCACCCCCGAGCGCGCGATATATCGAAATAAGACTGCGAATCGCCGCGCCCTTATTGGCCACGTACCGCTGCTGTTGCGCAATCTGCGATTGCTGTGCGTCGATGACCCGTTGGTAGTCGGCGAACCCCTCCTGGAAACGAATCAGTGAGAGATCCGAGGAGCGCCGGGCCGACTTCACAGTTTTCTCGAGTATTGCATCTTGCTGCTGGCTGCCGACAAAGGAGATCATGGCATCTTCGACTTCGCGTGCCGCCTGAATGACCGTTTCCCGGTATTGAATAAGCGCCTGCTGTAACCGGGCATCCTCGATACGGATGTTGTTTTCGATACGGTCGTAGTTCAGAAACGGCCAGACAAATGAAGGGCCGATGGAGTACACCAGACTCTCCGCGCGGAACAATTCACCGAACCCGCTGTCGCCGGTTCTCGTCGAGTTGGTGTTGCCGGCAGCCGAGAGTCCCAATGACCCACTCAGGCTGAAACTAGGATAAAGATCGGCTTTGGCTACGCCTACCAGGGCGTTCTGTGACATTGCGAGCAGTTCCGCCCGCCGTACGTCGGGTCGCTGCCGCAGCATTTCAGCCGGAACGCCGACAGCGATTCGATCTGGAACGGCCGGTATGCTGCCCTCCTCACCAAGCAGTCCGGACAGATCGCCGGGCGGCATGCCCAGCAGCGTACTTAGCGCGTTCTGTGCGAGCCTCAAGCTGATTTGCTCTGCGGGGATACTGGCGCGCGTACTTAACAGCAATGTCAGTGCGCGCTGCATATCGAGTTCGTTGCCGTTGCCGCTACGAAAAATCACCTCGGTTATTTCGTAGCTGCGTTGCTGCGCGATAACGTTTTCCCGGTCGATGCGAAGTTGTTCTTCTGCAGTGCGCAGAACCGTATACGTATCGGCCACCTGGGCGGTCAGCAAAACTAGTGCATCGTCATAGCTTGCGATCGATGCAAAAAAACTGGCATCAGCCGCCTCGATACCTCGTCTGAAGCGGCCCCAGAAATCGATCTCCCATGCAACGCTAAGACCCAGGTTGTGCTGGATATAATTCAGGTCACCGCCGCCAGCCGTATTTGCGCTGCTTTCGCTCAGTCCCAACGCAGTGGAATCGCCGAACGCCAGTTGGGATTGCGGATACTGATTGCCGACCGCGATGCCAAGGATCGCGCGCGCTTCCAGAACGCGCAGACCGGCTATCTTCAGGTTGTTATTGCGTTCGTGAGCGAGCGTGACGAGTTTATTGAGTACCGGATCGTTCAGCACCTGCCACCATTGCACCACGTCCTGCGGGCTAAACTCGAATTCCGCGCGATAGTCCTCCGGCCACTCGGTAACTGCAGGAGCGTCAGGCTTCACGAAATCCGGTCCAACCGGCGCACAAGCGGACAACGAAACGAGTGTCGTGCAAGCCACGATACGGACTACCCGGCAATGCAGCATTGCTTTTATCGTCCGGTCCGTACGCAAGGGATTGCCACTCAGCCGGCGCTCGACGCTTCCTCGGCGGACGCTTCCGCTGCATCTTCCGCTTCTTCGGTCACCATCCACGCCATCAGGAGCTTGTAGCCAACTGCGAGAGCGACTGACCCGATAAACAGCCCGATGATCCCGGCGAGGAACGCGCCGCCAATGGCACCGAGCAGAATGACCAGCATCGGAATGTCCATGCCGCGACCGAGGAGCATGGGCTTGAGGAAGGAGTCGCTGCCACTGACGATCGCCGCGTAGATCGCGAATATCGTTGCCGGCGTGGTATCTGCTACAGAGAAAACCCAGACCGCAATCGGCCCGAGGATCAGGAGTGGCGGCAGCTGCATTATCGCCAGGACCAGGATAATGAGCGTCCAGACGCCGGCGGCAGGAATCTCCATCAAGACCAGGCCGATCGCCGACAAAAGTGCCTGAATGAATGCCACGCCAAGAACCCCTTTGACGACGCTGCGAATCGTTGCGACAGACATATCTGTCAATTCGTGGCCGTACTCTGCGGACAAACTCCTGGCGATGTTTCTGCACAGCCTGTAGCCGCTTTCAGCGCTGACCAGAAAAACACCGGCGATAATGATCGATATGAAAAACTGCAAAATACCCAGCGTTGACGAACCGATGAACCTCAGAAGCCATTCACCGATTGCCTGCAACTGCGGTGCAAACTGATTGAGTGTTTCTTCCAGATTCGACGCCGCGCCGGCCCAGACGCCATATACTTTTGCCCCGATCAGTGGCCAGTCGGCCACTGACGCGTCCGGCGGTGGAATCGAAACTGCGCCCTTGTCGAGCTCGCTCGACAGGTTCTGCAGGCTTTGTATGCTGGAGTCGGCAAGATTGATAACGGGTACAAGCAGCACGGCCAAACCGACCAGCACAAATATGGTCGCCGACAACTTTTCCCTGCCACCGAGCACCGCGCTGAGCTTCAGGTGTGCCGGGTACAGCGCAACGGCGATGATCATGCCCCACGCCACCAGACCGATGAATGGACTGATGATCTGATAACACAGCATGACGATAACGAACACTGCGGCAATCTGGATGGCCGCGCTCATCGCGTTTTCCTGGAATTTCTTATCTGCGTTACTCATGTGCCCACCCTTTGTTCTTATAAGTAGCTGCGGCGACAGAGTTCCGGCAGTCTGCCGCACAAAGCAGGACTCAAGACTAGCCTGTTATACGTCCATTCTCCACATCCGGCCCCTTTCCCCTACCTATGGTGTCGGTGTTGGCTAAATTGACTATCTCGCCAGATATCCACCTTCAATAGCGCCATGGCATTCATCAGAACGCTTAGTCGCCGGCGGGGAAAACACCGCAGATAAAACAAATAAGTCAACACCGGCACCGTTGTTCCGACCATGCCCGGCTCAGGTTTGCTCCTGCGTTCGATATTCGGGGAAATATTGGTCTGCCATACGATCAACAGATGTCCGCCATGCGCAGCCAGGTCTCCAGCTTGAGCGCATAGGGGCTCGCCGTGGGCAGCCCGTAAGCCGGGCCAAATTTGTACAGCGTAATCATCGATTCGCTCTGCACGGCTATCGGTACCAGAGCGCCATCAGCCCGACGCGGGTTCGACGACCGCCGACAGGCGGGCGGCCGCGTCCCGCTCGATCAGCGGTACGGCTTTGTGCATCCAGTTCTTCGGGTCCTCGCGGCGGGCCGGTGACGGGATCACCAACACCTGGTACTTGCGCTCCTGCTCCAGTTTCCTGACATCGATCGCGCCGAGGTGGGCCGATATCTCGCGCACCTTGCGGCGGAACATCGCTTCCATGCCGTCGGTCTCGAGAAATAGTTCGCTCTGCGCAGTCGGCGGCGCGATCACCGGCTCGAGCTGCTCGACGATGTCCAGGTCCTCGCCAAGCCCGAAGTGGATGGTCTTGAGCATCTGCTCGTCAAATTTCGCGTCCTGCTTGAAGGTCCGCAATTGCAGGCTGTACAAACGCGTGTGGCTGTCATCGATCGGCATCCACGCATTCCACAGCAACTGGGTCACGCCGGGCGCGAACGCCTGGTGGTTTCTGTGCATCATGCCGATGATTGAAAACCGGATATCGAACTGTGTCTTGTCGCGGTCCTCGTCCGGCAGCGCATCGGTGAGTGCCTTGGTGATTTCCTCACCCTTCTTGCGGGCCGCGAGCCCCTGCACCAACCGCCCGCCCCATTGGGTTTCCTCGATCGGCAGCACGTTTTGCTGCGGATCGAGATGCTTGCCGAACTCGTGCACGAACTTCAGGTGCGAACTGTCGAGAAAGTTTTCGCCGAGTCGCATCCAGTTCGCGTTCCAGTCGGTATGTGTGCGCAATACATACCAGGTGTCGCGGTCGTCAAATTCGGGCAGGAAATCCGGAAATACGGGGCGCTCAGCCTCGGACATGTCGCCGAGAAACACCCAGATGTAACCCCAGCGCTCCAGCACCGGGTAAGAATCGATGCGGGCGCGTTTCGGAATCGTAGCATCTTCTCCGAGGGCCGGAATTTTGATCACCTTGCCGGCGCGGTCGTACTGCCAGCCGTGATACGGACAGGCAACGCAGCCGTCGGTGACCACGCCATGCGAGATCGATCCACCGCGGTGACAGCAGACATTCGCCAGGCACGCAATGCCGCCCGTGCCATCGCGAAACAGCGCATAGTCGAAGCCCAGCAATCGAACTCCGAGCGGCTGGTCTTTGAGGTCATTCGCCTCGGCGGCGATATACCAATTGTTGATTAACATGCTGTAGAACTTCCCTAGGCTGCGGCGTTTGACGCTGCTTTTTGCGAACCGAGTTTCGGCGACATCAGCGGTACCGGATCCAGCGCCCATCCCTTGCTCGTGCGCCGCGCCGGACAGGGGATCACGTAAGCGGTTTTGTCCCGGTCTCGCGACACCTGGTCGGAATCAATGCGCCAGCCCTTCGCTTGCCAGACGCTCAGCCACTCGCGATAGCGTACGACGATCGCATCACTCGGCATATGAACTTCCCTAATGCGCGCATTCGTTGCCAGCACCGGCTGCAACCGTTCGAGCACCGTCTGGTCCTGCTCCGCGGTGATCTCGTTGCGCTCGTCGAAACGTTCGTCGTTGTCGCTCTCCAGCCAGCAATTGCGCATATTGAGGAGAAAAATCCGGGTCGTGTATTCATCCACCGGTGCGACGAACTGATATTGATGCATCCAGTTGGTCGGCGTGAAATGCAGCTGATTCCAGAGTGAGTTCGGTCCATGATGCCCTGAGGCACCGTACATCTCGCGCTCCTCGGTATTCAGGTTCTTGAGCGCGCCAGTCTTGATTGGCGGCGCCTTGATGACCACCGAGAACCCGGTACCCCAGTCGCGTTCGAGCACCGTGATATCCGGCACTTGGTAGTCCTTACGTTCACCCTGGTAACCGTGCGTCGGATGCACGAACTCGTTGTGCGCCGGATCGAGAGAATTTTCGACCGCGCGCTCGAAATTGGCGTGCCATTCCCAACTCACCCAGGTGCCGCGCCACCCTTTATCTCCCCACTCGCTGATCGTCTGCAGCGGTGGGCGCTCTTCCTCGGGAAGATCACCGAGAAACGCGAAAATCATGCCGTACTTTTCCTCGGTCGGGTACGCGTCTACTTTGGCCCGGTTCGGGATTTTCGCATCCGGCCCCATGGCCGGCATCCGCATACACTGGCCCTGGCCGTCATATTGCCAGCCGTGATAAGGACATTCGACACAATCACCTTTGACCAGGCCATGCGCTAGCGAACCGCCGCGATGCACGCATACATTGGTCAGACAATGCGCCTCGCCCGACGTATCACGAAATACCACGAAATCCTGGCCGAGAACCCGAACCTGGCAGGGCCGGTCGACGACCGTGTCACTCTTCGCCAGCGGATACCAGAAGTTGATGAACATAATCTACCTGCTCGTTTGTTGTTATCGACCGGGCCCGGACATTATCTGAGTAGCCGAATGCCCCCTTGGCACTGCCGCTGCGGATGCCGTCGACTTCCTTCTGGCTGAATTGCACGCTGCCACCCGATTTCTCCCGTAAACCGTGCCACAGCTTGACCCAATCAGCAACTGACATTTGACCGCAAGCCGGCCCAGCGTTGCGCGCAGATCGTTTGCCGAGGCCGTGACATAAAACGAATAAGTCAACACCGACACCATTAAACCACTGCTTCAAGCGCTTCTTCGAGTTGCCGCCAGCGCTGTTTGAAACTGCCGGTGTAGCCCAAGGACATCCGTACCAGACCGGGTGAGATGCCGGCACGCTCCAGATCTTCTTCCGGCATCTCGCTGGAAGTGGAACTGCCCGGGCAGGACATCAGCGTGTCGAAGTAGCCGAGGCTGACCGCCATGTAGCCGAAGTGTTTTTCGTTTTGCAGCGTTTCCATAAACCGGTGAGCCCGCTCGGTGGTGTCGAGATCCAGGGCAAATGATGCCGCCGGCACCGTATTCGGTGTTGGCGATCGATTGCAGCAGCGCATGATCGGGATGCGTCGCGAGGCCGGGATAGATGACCTTGATGCCGCGTGCTTCGAGACGCTCTGCAATTTCCTGCGCCCGTCGGCCGTGTTCCTTCATACGGATCCCCAAATGCGGCAGACGCAGATCGAGATTGAACGCCATGCGTGGATCCATCGTCGGTCCGAGCAGCATCAGCGATCCGAAATGCAGGTCCATCAGGCTGGTAATGAATTCGGTTGTTCCGCAGACGGCGCCGGCGATCACGTCGGAGCAGCCGCTGATGTACTTCGTCAAACTATGGACGACGATGTCCGCCCCGTGTTGCATCGGCGAAATTATCAAGGGCGAGAAGGTGTTGTCGACGACCAAAGAGATGTCATGAGCGTGCGCGATGCGTGCGAGTGCGGGGATATCCGCCACGCGCAGAGTTGGATTCGAGATCGTCTCGACGTAGAGCATGCGGGTGCGATCGTCGATCGCACGTTCTACGGCGTCGAGATCTGTCATGTTTACAAAGCTGGTCCGAATGCCGGTTTTCTTCGGCAGGTAATCGTGAAACAGCGCAAACGTCCCGCCGTAGATGGTCTGAGCGGAGACGATTCGATCTCCGCTGTCACAAAGCTGCATCGTGACGGCCGAGATCGCCCCCATACCGCTGGCGCAACAGTAGCCGGTTTCGGCGCCTTCCAGGGCCGCGATCTGTTTTCCGAGATTGTAGACCGTCGGGTTGAAATGACGGCCGTAAAGGAAGCAACCGCCCTCGTCCGGACCGCGATGGCCCTGGAAAATTTCGGGCAGCGTCTCGGCATCCATCACGGTGAAAGTCGAACTGGTCTCGATCGACAGGTTGACACCGCCGTGCTCGCCGAATTCGTGTTTCAATTCCGCCAACGACTCGATCGGATCAAATGGTTTCATCGGTACAACCTCCATCTGTCAGAATATAATGTCCTGATTGTTTTGGTAAAACGAATAGATTTCGGCATATGGAACAAAATTACAAGGATCGACCGAACGGACTTCGAGATTCTCGCGGCTTTACAGAAGGTTCTCGGATTAGTAGTCACCTGAGCGACAGGACACTAAAGTAGGGTAAACCCGATTGCCTCTATCCTTAGCTAAACTGGTACTGACAAGGCTGATCTAGTATGCATAGACCGAAGCGTCAAGGCTCTTCGAGAGAGGTTGGAGGCGCGTCCCCCGGTGGCCGCGTCACAGTTGTCAGCGGATCGGTTGTGGATGTTTGCTTTGCAGCGGGGGAACTGCCGCCACTCAAGCACGCTTTGGAAATCGAATGGGATAGGCCGCATCGCTTACTCATCGAGATTCAGCAACACCTCGATCCGTACACGGTCCGGGGCGTTGCGATGCAGGAAACCGCCGGGCTTCGCCCGGGCGTTACAGCGAGAGATCTGGGCGGGCCGATTAAGGTGCCTACAGGAGAGGCTGTGTTAGGACGGTTGATAAACGTCGTGGGCGACCCGATCGATCACGGCGCAGCCTTTGATAGCAGCGTGCCACGCGACCCGATCCACCGTGAGCCGCCCAAAATGATTGAGCAGCGCAGCGCTCGCGAACTTTTTCTAACCGGTGTCAAGATCGTCGATCTGCTTGCTCCCCTAGCACGCGGGGGCAAGACCGCAATGTTTGGCGGCGCCGGCGTGGGCAAAACCATATTGATCATGGAATTCATTCGAACGATTGTCGAGCGGTATGCCGGAATCTCGGTCTTTGCCGGGATCGGGGAACGGTCGCGTGAGGGTCATGAGCTTTGGCTGGAACTACAGCGAAGCGGGGTACTCAGCCGCACGGCGCTGGTGTTTGGTCAGATGAGCGAGCCACCCGGCGCCCGCTGGCGTGTTGGTATGACTGCGTTGGCAGTAGCCGAGCATTTTAGAGATGTGATGCACCAGGACGTCCTGCTATTGATCGACAATGTATTTCGTTTCGTTCAGGCTGGTGGCGAGGTATCCGGGCTTCTCGGACGCCTGCCGTCACGGGTGGGTTACCAGCCAACCCTGGCCACGGAGATTGCGGAACTGGAGGAACGTATTGCATCCGTCGGAGATGCGGCTATCACATCGATCCAGGCGGTTTATGTTCCGGCTGATGATTTCACCGATCCGGCGGTGGCACATACGTTCACGCATCTCGATTCCTCGATCGTACTCAGTCGTGACATGGCGAGCGAGGGACTATATCCCGCAATCGATCCGCTGGCATCCACCTCTATCATGCTTGATCCGCTTCTCGTAGGTGAAGATCACTATGCAATAGCCGAAGAGGTGCGGCGATTGATCGAGCATTACCGCGAGCTGCAGGAAATTATCTCCTTGCTTGGAATAGAGGAGCTGAGCGCAGCTGACAGGACTGCAGTGCAACGCGCACGCCGACTGATCCGCTTCTTGACGCAGCCCTTTGCAGTCACGTCGCAATTCACCGGCCGACAAGGCGTGTCGGTTGCTCTTGAAGATACCCTGGCAGGATGTCGAGCGATCCTTGCCGGGGAGACGGATAGCTGGGCTGAGAATTCGCTATATATGGTGGGTTCTATCGAGGAAGCGCGCATGAAAGAACGGGCAAGCGATGGTGCGGCGGCATGAGATTAGTCGTGACCACGCCCATCTCGGTGATTTTAGACGAGGTTGACGTGAGCTACGTCCGTGCGGAGGACGAAACCGGCGCCTTCGGCATCCTTCGCGGCCACGCAGATTTCCTGACCGTGCTGTCGGTCTCGATGATTACCTTTCGCAAGCATGACGAACAAGAGCGCTACGTGGTGGTACGCGGCGGCGTGCTGACAGTGCGTGATGGTGAACTCGTTGAGGTTGCAACGCGACAAGCCGTCGGCGAAGACACGCTGCGTCAACTTGGGGAGGCTGTGCTGGAACAATTTCGTGATGAATACGAGTCTGAGGCGAAATCGCGTGAGTCCGTCACGAGGTTACACCTGGCCGCAATTCGGCAGATACAACGCTACCTTAATGCTGGCCATCAGCCTGTACCGCAAGGCCCGCTGTCATTATCCGCAACGTCGGCGACCATCGACCAAACGGTGGATGAGGGCGGGGTTACATGATCGAACCACCGAACAATCGGGGGCAGAAAAACATGCACCACGCCGTGCAATTGCGGGAACAGCGGCGCAAGCAAGCCAGCGAGCGATCAATCTGGCAGAACCTGTCAATGATCGGTGCCCTTGGGTGGCTGATTGTCGTACCAACCCTGCTCGGTGTTCTGCTCGGTCGCTGGCTTGATGAGACCTTTGCGACGGGCATACTATTCAGCGGGGCCCTGATCTTCCTGGGGGTCGCGATGGGTAGCTATCTCGCTTGGCAAAGAATTAACAAGGAAGACGGTCGGTGAGAATATTTTATGGGGTCCTGTACGCTCTGACTGGCGCAATGCTTGGCGGAGCTTATTTTTTTCTTCTGTTCAGCGCCGCGCGCCTCCACCTCGGGCAGGTCGCCACTATGCGGATCGTGCCATTACACCTCATCCGCTTTGGGTTGGCACTAGCGACTTTCTGGGTCATTGTGCAACAAGGTGCGATACCGTTACTGCTGGCCTGTATCGGTTTTCTCGCAGCGCGCTTTTGGGCGCAGCGACGACTAGGAGTGATTTAGGCATGGAAACCAACCCGCTGGGGATTAATATCCTGTTTTACCTGGGACCGATTCCGATCAGCCTTTCGGTTGTCACAACCTGGATCATCATGGCGATTATCACTGTGGTTTCCTGGCTGGGCTTGCGTCATGCCGGCGTTCAGGCCGGCACCCTGCAGACGGCTCTGGAGATTATTGTCGAGACGCTGGCGAGTCAGATCAAGGAAATCATCCGCCAGGATCCGTGGCCGTATTTGCCGCTGCTCGGGACATTATTTATTTTTCTGATTTTGGCAAACCTCGCGGCTGTTGTCCCCGGCGTAAGCCCACCCACCGGGCATATTGAAACGCCCGCAGCACTTGCGGGGATCGTGTTTTTCTCCGTGCATTTTTTCGGCGTCCGCGCACTCGGTCTGCGGAAATACTTGCGACGCTATATCCAGCCCAATTTTATTCTATTGCCACTCAATGTATTGGCTGAGATCACGCGCACTTTTTCACTCATGGTGCGGCTGTTCGGCAACATGATGAGCCACGCATTCGTGATTGCCATCGTTGTTCTGCTGGCGGGTTTGCTGGTGCCCGTCCCGTTTATGTTGCTTGGGATCCTGATTGGTATCATTCAGGCTTATATTTTCACCGTGCTCGCGGCGGTCTTTATCGGGGCTGGCGTAGGCGCGCTGGAAAAAAGTTAAAGGAGAAACAATGACCATACAGACATGGAGCATTATTGGGGCGTTCGTCGCGGTCTCGTTTGGGGCAATTGGCCCGGCCCTGGGCGAGGGCCGTGCCATTGCCGCCGCGATGGACGCGATTGCCCGGCAGCCTGAGTCAGCCGGGACCTTGTCCCGAACATTGTTCGTCGGGTTGGCAATGATCGAGACGATGGCGATCTACTGCCTGGTGATCGCATTGTTACTGTTATATGCAAATCCGTTCGCAGGTTAACGATGCAGATTGACTGGTGGACGCTCGGGCTGCAGGCGCTGAATTTTCTCATCCTGGTGTGGCTGCTTTGGCGGTTTCTATATAAGCCTGTCAGAAGCGTAATCGACAAGCGGAAAGAACTGGCCGAGCAGGCGTTCATCGAAGCCGGCGAAAAAAAGCAGGAAGCCGAAGCGGCACGGCAGCACTTCGAACAGGAGTTGGCGCGCCAAGCCAATGAGCGCCAGAAACTGCTCAATGTGACTCACAAGCAACTTGAAAGTGAGCGCTCCGGCATCATGGAGGATGCCCGCCAGGAAGCCGACAAGCTGATCAAGGCCGCCCGTGAGACGATCGCCAAGGAGCGACAGGCCGCGCTGGACCAGCTGCGTAACGAAGTTGCTGAATTGGCTACCGATTTGGCGGCAACTCTGATGCAGGAAAGCGGGCCAGAGCTCTCAAGCGAGAGTGCTTTGGTGCAGTTGGAGGCGCAATTGAAAAGCTTGCCAGCGAATGAGCTGGATCGGCTAAAAGATGATCTGCGCGTGGACAACGCAAACCTGGTCATTGTGACGGCTGCACCTCTGGACTCCGAGGATCAATCCCGGTGGCGCCGGCGTATGGCGGATTGCCTCGGCCATAATGACAACACGGACTTTGCGACTGATCCCGGCATCGTTGGCGGTGCCGAACTACACCTGCCCCATACAGTACTCAGGTTTACCTGGGCCGATCAACTGCAGAAGGCAAAGGAGTTGCTGCGTCAAAATGAAGCCACTGCGTGAAGAGTTGGCGCATTGGCTGCCGGAAGCTCGACGGCGGTTACAGACGATGGAAACTGCGCCGTCGCTTGAGCACATCGGTATCGTGGAGCGTATCGGCGATGGCGTGGCCACGGTCTCAGGTCTTCCGTATACGCGCCTCGACGAGTTACTGCGGTTCGAAGACGGCACTCTGGCACAAGCTTTCCACGTCGATCAGCGATCAGTCGGCTGCGTACTGCTCGGGGCCGGCGCGGGAGTCACGGCGGGTAGCAAGGTCCATGGAACAGGTGAAATCATCCGGGTGCCGGTGGGCGAGGCCCTGTTGGGCAGAGTCGTTGACTCGATGGGCGCACCGCTGGATGGTGGTTCAGCCATCGCAGCGGAACGGTGGGATCCTATTGAGCGGCCCGCCCCGGCAATCGTCGATCGCAATCTCGTCACCCAGCCATTGATGACAGGCCTGACGGTGATCGATGCCATGATCCCTTTGGGACGCGGTCAAAGAGAACTCATCATTGGCGACCGGAAGACCGGCAAGACGGCAGTGGCGCTCGATACGATTATCAACCAGCGGGACACGGACGTGATCTGCGTTTACGCAGCCGTCGGGCAGAGAGTCTCCATGGTCAACCAGGTCGTGGATGCAGTGCGTCAGCATGGGGCGATGGAACGCTGCATATTCGTCGTCGGAAAGGCTGAAGCGCCGCCGGGCGCGCAGTGGGTCACCCCGTATACGGCCTGTTCCATGGCGGAATACTTTCGTGATCAGGGTCGCGACGTGCTGCTGGTTATAGACGATTTGACCAAGCATGCCATTATTTATCGGCAGCTCTCGCTACTGTTGCGCAGGCCTCCCGGGCGGGAAGCCTATCCCGGTGACGTTTTCTATTTACATGCGCGCCTTCTCGAGCGAGCCGCAAAACTTTCGGACCGATTGGGTGGTGGCTCACTAACGGCATTGCCTATCGCGGAGACGCAGGCCGGAAACCTGACCGCCTACATTCCAACTAACCTTATTTCGATCACCGATGGTCAGATCTATTTGCAGACCAAGCTCTTTTACGAGGGGCAGAAGCCGGCGGTAAACGTGGGGATGAGTGTCTCGCGCGTGGGTGGACAGACGCAGGCGCCTGTCATGCAACGGCTGGCCGCAAAGTTGCGGCTCGAGTATGCACAGTTCCTTGAGCTGGAAGTTTTCACGCGCTTTGGCGCTATGGTCGATGAGCGGACCGGGCGGATCATCGAGCACGGCCGAAGAATCCGGGCGATTCTGGCGCAAGCCCAATATCAACCGTTGCCTCTCGCGCAACAGGTCGTGTTGCTGCTCGCCGTCCAGGAGGGAAAATTAGACGCGTTGCCGCTTCATCTCGTTGATTCGTTCAGGCACCGGCTCAGCCTTGTCCTGCAGCAGCAATATCCCCGGGCCCTGGCGCACATCGAGGAGACCGGCGGATTATCCGATGAGGACCGGCAGGATCTCATTTGCGCCATGCAAGAAATACTGGCAGACGTCGATCCCCCGCAGCAGGCCGATTGATATGGAGCAGCTACCCCGACTGCAAGCGCGGATCTCAAACCTGCATGAGTTGCGGGACCTGATTCGGGCGCTGCGTGCGCTGGCCGCCTCCCATGTCAGGGAGGCCGGTTCTGCCTTGGCTGGAATACGGCGGTATGTAGAAGTTGTCGAAGACGCCATTACCGACGCAGCATGCCTCGTTTCGGAGCTTGATGTGAAGGCCTTCGCCTTCCCGACATCGGGTGCCAGGCTTTTACTCGTTGTGTTTTCGGAGCATGGCTTTGTGGGCGCCTTCAATGAGCGGCTGCTGGACCGCGCCGAAGAAGAACTGGAAGAAGGGCAGGGTCTGGGGATCATCGGAACGCGTGGGGCCGTGTTAGCGGCGGAACGCGGCCTCGAGATTGACTGGAGCTCCCCGATGGCAACACATTCGGGCGGCCTTCTGGCGATCACGCGCCCGGTCGTCAATCGCTTCGTGGGCGTGGCAACCGCGGATATTGTGTTCGCCAGACACGGTACGGCTGGGCGGTTTGAAGTGGTGAAAAAGAAGCTCCTGCCGTTGGATCCGAGCCTTTTTACCGGATCTGCGAGTCGACACCCACCCTTGCACCAACTGGCACCCGACGTGCTCTTGCGGCGCCTTGCAGATGAATATTTGTTTGCCGAAGTAACCCACGCCGTCACGGAGTCATTGACAAGTGAGAACGCTGCGCGGCTTCGGGTCATGGAGCGTGCGGACCACAATATCGGCGACAAGCTGGAAGATCTGGTTCGTCAGGAGCACACCTTGCGTCAGGAGGCCATCACATCCGAACTACTTGACGTTGTTACCGGCGCGGAGGCGATTCTCGGGCACCCTGATCGACGGCCTTGAGCCGGACCCCATGCGACTCACCGAGGCAGACACTGCATAATCCCGCCCATGTGCGAACTGTTTGGCATGTCGGGCAAGTGGCCGGCGACCGTTAATTTTTCCCTGATGAAGTTCGCCGAGCACGGCGGCCATACCGGCCCTCACCAAGACGGCTGGGGTATCGGTTACTACGCCGGACGGGACGTCCGACTGATCAAAGAGGCCGAGGCCGCGGCGGACAGCGAGTGGGTAAGATTCGTGATGGATCATGCTATCAGGACCCCATCTGGCCATCGCCCACGTGCGGCGCGCCACCATGGGCGCCAAGACATTTGCGAATACACAACCATTCACGCGGGAGCTGGCTGGCCGCCGGCACCTGTTCGCCCACAACGGAAAGCTGCCCGGGATCTTCGCTTTGCCGGCCTTTCGCCCCGAGCGCTTTCATCCCGTGGGAGAGACCGACTCGGAGTATGCTTTTTGCGCCCTCCTGCAACGGCTGAGCGCGCTCTGGATTGAACCGGACCAGCCGCCGCCGCTGGAGGAGCGGTTGGCGGTGGTCACATCGTTCGCCCTGGAATTACGTGCCCTGGGGCCGGCGAATTTTCTCTATGCCGATGGCGAGGTGTTGTTTGCCCATGGTCATCGCCGCAAGCAGCCCGACACCGGTGCGCTGGTGCCGCCCGGACTCGTGCGGCTACACCGCCAGTGCCGCGGCCGGGAAGACGCATTCGCGGCCAGCGGCCTGTCTATCGATGCGATGGAGCAGGACATCATGCTATTTGCCAGCGTGCCGTTGACCGATGAAGCCTGGGAACCGCTGACTGAAGGTGAGATCATCGTCGTGAGCGAAGGTTGTGTCGTGACTCCGCACTCGAGATGAAAGCCAGTAGCAGTTTGCTCAGAACGCCCTGTAATTGCGACGCCCGGTCGTCATCGAATTTGCATGACGCCTCGATCATATAGCAGCGCTGGGCAAGTTCCAGCTGGATTGCGTACACGTCGTTCGCCGGATCGCCGTACTGCCTCGTGATGTAGCCACCTTTGAAACGACCATCGAGGACCGTCGAGAATCTTTTGCCGGCTTCCGCCTCGGCGATCACTGCCTCGATCATATTGTTCACGCAACTCCGGCCGTCGTTTGTACCAAAGTTCAGTTCAGGCAACTCGCCATCGAAAAGCAAGGGGACCTGGCTCGGGATCGAGTGGGCGTCCCATAGCAGCGCGTAACCGAAACTCTCTCTGATATCCTTCAGCGAAGATGCGATTTGGTCGTGGTAAGGGCGCCAGTAACTTTCTATCCGATGCCTTTTTTCATCGGCACTGACCTTTTCGCCGGAAACATAGATATCTTCACCAGCGAATGTCTGCTCCGGGCAAAGCCCGGTGACAAACTGGCCCTTGTACAGAACTTCGTCAGTATCTGCTCGGTTCAGGTCAATGACGTAGCGTGAATAATTTGCTGCGATAATGCTGGCCCCGAGCGCCTTGGAAAACTCGTAAAGCCTGCATACGTGCCAGTCTGTGTCGGGGAGCTCGCGTGCGTGCCCGGTCATTCGCTGCCTTATCGCGGGCGGCAGGGTTCGTCCGTCATGCGGAATACTGATCAGTAACGGGCTCGTACCGGCATAATATTCGAAGCAGTCGGTCACGCTTTTGCGCTCGGCAGGATCGATTCGGCAAGACCGTAAAAGGACCCCCGGTTGATGATGGCGGCGAGTTCGGCAAATTCGTCCGACATGGAGCGGTCCTCGGTATAAGCCGGCGAGACGTCCCGGATGCTGCTGACGACCGATTCGAGCACTTCGGAACTCGTCTGCGGACGATGGAACTCGATGCCCTGTGCCGCAGCCAGCAGTTCGATCGCGACGATGTGCGCAACATTATCGAGCATTGTCTGCAAGCGCATCGCGGCAAACGTCGCCATGCTCACATGGTCTTCCTGATTCGCAGACGTTGGAATACTGTCGACACTGGCAGGATGGGCAAGCGACTTGTTTTCCGAGACCAGCGCCGCTGCCGTGACCTGCGCCATCATGAATCCGGAATTCAGACCGCCGGCCTTGACCAGGAACGCCGGTAGCCCGCTCAAGTGTGAATCGATCAGCAACGCTATGCGCCGCTCCGACAAAGAGCCGATTTCCGCGATCGCGAGCGCCAGATAGTCCGCGGCCATCGCTATGGATTCTGCGTGAAAGTTGCCGCCCGACAAAACGGCCTTCGAATCTGCGAACACGAGTGGATTGTCCGTAACCGCGTTGGCCTCGGTTTCAAGAACCGTACAGACATGTCGTAATACACCGAGGCAGGCGCCGATGACCTGCGGCTGGCAACGAATCGAGTATGGGTCCTGCACGCGAACACAATCGACATGGGAGGCGCGAATTTCACTGCCCTCCATCAACTGCCGTAACACTTTCGCAACATCCGTCTGTCCGGCGTGTCCGCGCGCGGCCTGGATACGCTCATCGAACGGCGTATCGCTACCTTTGATCGCCTCGGTAGACAATGCACCGGCCGCCAATGCCGCGGCAAAAATGTTTTCGCTGCGAAAGACGGCACTCAGGGCCAGCGCCGTGGAGACCTGGGTACCGTTCAGGAGCGCCAGGCCCTCCTTAGGTGCCAGCGATAAAGGCTCGAGGCCGGCTTGTTTCAATGCTTCCGCAGCCGGGATAGTGGCGCCATTGAGGCGGGCAGAACCTTCCCCGATCAGGACACCAGCCATATGCGCCAGAGGTGCGAGGTCGCCGGAGGCGCCGACAGATCCTTTGCCGGGAATACAGGGATAGATTTTTTTGTTAATCAGATCGCAGAGTCTCTCGACCAGCGCCAGCCGTACACCCGAGCAGCCCCGAGCCAGCGCGATCACCTTCATGATCATGATCAACCGCACACAATTATCGTCAAGATGTTCGCCGACGCCAACTGCGTGTGAACGCACCAGGTTTTGCTGCAGATGAGCCAACTCGTCGTCACTGACACGGACCTGCGCCAGCTGACCAAATCCCGTGTTGACGCCATAGACCTGCTCGCCGGCGGCGAGCACCGCTTTAATATGCGCGTTCGACTCGGCGATGCGTCGTGCTGCCGATTTGCCGATGGTCACTGTCGCCGGTGATTGCCAGACAGCACGCAGATCCGTGAGCGAGATTATTTGATCGTCGATATGAATTTTCATCATCCGTTCCTTTTCAGGAGTTCGATCCGATCATCGGCAGGTTCAACCCGTGCTCTCTCGCACAAGTGATGGCTGCGTCGTAACCTGCATCGGCGTGCCGCATCACACCGCTGGCCGGATCATTCCAGAGTACCCGGCTGATTCTTGAATCAGCTTCAGGAGTGCCATCGCAGACAATGACCAGCCCGGCGTGTTGTGAATACCCCATGCCGACGCCGCCGCCGTGATGGAACGACACCCAGGTTGCACCGCCGGCAGTGCTCAGTAAGGCGTTAAGCAGCGGCCAGTCGGAGACTGCGTCCGAACCATCTCGCATGGCTTCCGTTTCCCGATTCGGGCTGGCGACCGAGCCACTGTCGAGGTGATCGCGGCCGATCACAACCGGCGCCTTGAGTTCACCGTTTCTGACCATCTCGTTGAAGGCAAGGCCGAGCCGGTCCCGCTGACCGAGCCCCACCCAGCAAATCCTGGCCGGCAATCCCTGAAACTGAATTCTCTGTCGGGCCGCATCGAGCCAGTTGTGCAGGTGCGCGTCATCGGGTATGAGTTCCTTGACCTTCGCGTCCGTCTTGTAAATATCTTCGGCATCGCCCGATAAGGCGACCCAGCGGAACGGTCCAATACCTTTACAAAACATTGTTCGGACATATGCCGGGACGAAGCCCGGAAAATCGAACGCGTCCGCGACGCCCTGGTCGTATGCAACTTGCCGGATATTATTGCCGTAATCGAACGTCGGGATGCCCTGCCGGTGAAATTCGAGCATTGCCCTGACGTGCACTGCCATCGATTTGACCGACGCGGCCACCACTGAGTCGGGATCGGTCCTGCGCCGCTCTTGCCACTCTTCGACGGTCCAGCCTGCCGGCAGATAGCCGTTGGCGGGATCGTGTGCCGATGTCTGATCTGTAACAGCGTCGGGCTTAATACCTCGCTCTACCAGTTCGGGCAGGATCTCCGCTGCGTTGCCCAGGACACCGACCGAAACCGGTTTCTTCTCCCGCACTGCCTGATCGATGATCGCCAGCGCATCATCGAGCTTATCGGCCCGTGTATCGAGATATCCCGTCCGCATTCGCACATCGATTCGGTCGGACTGACATTCGACAGCCAGCATCGATGCGCCCGCCATCGTTGCAGCCAGCGGCTGAGCCCCCCCCCATGCCTCCGAGCCCGGCGGTCAGGATCCACTTGCCGGCGAGATCGCCGCCATAATGTTGCCGGCCCATCTCGACGAAGGTCTCGTATGTTCCCTGCACGATTCCCTGACTGCCGATATAAATCCACGAACCGGCTGTCATCTGACCGAACATCATGAGACCTTGCTTGTCGAGTTCGCGAAAGTGATCCCAGTTGGCCCATGCCGGAACGAGATTGGAGTTCGCGATCAGCACCCGCGGTGCGTCTTTATGTGTCTCGAACACGCCGACCGGTTTTCCGGATTGCACCAGCAGCGTCTGGTTATCTTCGAGCTCGATCAGGGTTTTGACGATCGCATCAAAGCATTCCCAGTTTCTCGCAGCCTTGCCAATGCCGCCATACACGACGAGCTCTTCCGGACGCTCGGCAACGTCCGGATCGAGGTTATTCATGAGCATTCGTAGCGGCGCTTCCGTAAGCCAGCTTTTCGCCCGCAATTTTGTACCGGTAGGCGCCTTTATCGTGCGCGTTGTCGCTTTGTTCATCGTGGTAATTTCCCCAGCTCGATAACATCGGCAGTCGTTGGATTGCTCTTCCTGGTTCCCGGCGGTGCGTAGTGCCCCGCAAGTTCGAAGCGGCTCCCGGGATGGTGCAGGCGGGCAAAGCTGACGGGTCTGCCGTGTGCCCAGGTCCGCCGGAGTACGATCAGGCAGGGTTCCTGCCCGTCCATGCCCAGGCGTTCACGGACCATCTTGCCCGGCATGGTTGCGCGGACAATATGTTCGGCTTCCTGCAGCGGCGAGATTCCACTCAACCACGCGCTCGGTGTAATTTTCGAGAAATCCTGCTCGAGGCAATCGGGCGCAAATTCTTCCTGTATGTAACGATCCTCGAGCTGAATCGGCACGCCGTTTTCCTGGTGTACGACCAGCACGTGAAATACGTCACTGCCTGCCGCCACCTGCAGCGCTTCCCGGATTTCGCGGCTCGCCCGCTGACGTTCCTGTTTGTGGACGATCGCCGAGTGAGTGTGCCCCCGTCGTTCTATTTCATCGGCGATGTTCCGGACTTCAAGAACATGCGACGTGGCTTTCGGATCCACAACAAAGGTACCGAGTCCGGCGACACGATCAACGTATCCCTCATCAGTTAATTCCCGCAAAGCACGATTGGCCGTCATGCGCGATACATTCATTGCATCGACGAGTTCGTTTTCGGAGGGTACGCGGTCGCGCGACTGTAGCTCGCCGGACATGATCCGACTGATGATCATCTCTTTCAGCTGCTGATAGCGGGGTTTTTCCTGAGACGTCATCGTGTACGCGCCTGCGTTGCCCGGAGCGCCTCGACAACGCGCCCGTATTCCCTGCGCGCGATGTCGTGACTGACATGTCGACCTTCCAGGACCCGCCATTCACCATGCACCATGACACGCTCGACCGGCACCCGGTATCCCGAAAAGACCAGGGCATCCATCAGTGTGTCCGCTTCATGACCGAGCAACATCGAGTCTGTGTCATCGAGCACCACGAGATCAGCCAAAGCGCCCGGCTCGAGGCTGCCCGTGTGCTGACCGCAAGCCCGGGCCCCGCCCGTCGCAACCAGGTCAAATAGTGCGTAACCGGCGTGCTCGCTGTCGGCTACCGAGACGATTCGGGACTGCGAAGTGAGACGCTGGCCATATTCGAGCCAGCGCAGCTCTTCGAACGGGTCAACGGTAACGTGACTGTCGGAACCGATGGCAGTGCTGCCGCCTTCATTGAGATAAGCCGCGAGCGGGAAAATGCCGTCACCAAGATTGGCTTCGGTACTTGGACAAAGACAGACGACCGCACCGGATTGAGCGATCGCCGATATCTCGTCCGGTTCGAGATGTGTCGCGTGCACCAGACACCAGTTAGCGTCGACATCGCAACGATTCAGCAACCAGCGCGCGGGCCGCGTTTTGTAATGCGACAGACATTCGTCCACTTCGCGTTGTTGCTCGGCAAGGTGAATGTGCAGGGGTACGCCTTCAGATTTTGCCAACTCTGCAATCCGGTCAATCGACTCTTTGGTTACGGCCCGCAGACTGTGCATGCCGATGCCGAGGGTGGTGCGTTTCCCAATGAGACTCTTTGCATTTTCATAAAGAGAGACGAAGTCATCGAATGTTTTGATAAAAAGACCTTGCACATCGTCGGGCCGCGGACTGTCGAACCCCGCCCGTTCGTAGAGAATCGGAATGAGTGTCAGGCGGATGCCCGTTTCTTCGGCTGCCGAGATGATTGCTGCGATCGTGGCATCAGCAGAACCCGGGGTTTGCTGCCGTGCGATGCAGGTAATGGAATTCGGCGACGGTCGTATAGCCCGCCGCCAGCATTTCGGTATAGACCTGCGTGGCGATTATTCTGAGCATGTCAGGGTCGATCATGCCTGCCAGGCGATACATCTGTTGACGCCAGGTCCAGAAATTATTCTTGCCGGCCGGTGAGCGCCGCTCGGTGTAACCGACAAGCACCCTTTGAAAGGCATGGCTGTGGACATTGCAAATACCGGGAATGACGACGCCGACCGTAAACTCGTCGTCCTCGAAACTCACCCCTTGCGCTACGGACTCGATCCGGCCGGCCGAAATCTCAAAGCGAACACCCTGCGGCCCAGCCGCTGGGGAGCAATGCTTTTCTGGCGTAGAGTGAACCCATGCACCAACTCCTACCGGTTGTATATACAGGCTAGTGCATGCTACCGTTTATTGCAATCCACGATGAATAAGGACGCCTGATGCCCGCATGGGATCTACTGCTGACGAACGCCCACATCGCAACGATGCAGGGAAATCATGGCGCGTACGGTGTCATCGAGAACGGTGCACTTGGAGTCGCGGACGGAAAAATCACCTGGGTCGGGCCGGAATCAGAGCTTCCTTCCCGCGATGACTGCAAGACCCTGTCGCTCAATGGCCGATGGGTGACGCCCGCGTTAATTGACTGTCACACTCACCTGGTGTTCGGTGGCAACCGCGCCGAAGAGTTTGAGCAAAGACTCACGGGGATTTCGTATCAGGAAATTGCAAAGGGGGGCGGCGGCATTCTGTCAACCGTCACTGCAACACGCAACACCAGTCCGGATGAACTCATAAAATCAGCCGCAGTACGATTACAATCGCTGGCGCGCGAAGGTGTGGCGACTGTCGAGATCAAATCGGGGTACGGACTCGATGTCGAAAACGAACTCAAGATGCTGCGCGTTGCGCGTTCGCTGTCAGGATCATCCGGCATTTCGATAAGGACGTCGTTTCTTGGTGCGCACGCAGTACCGCCAGAATACGAAGGCAATGCGGATTCGTACATTGAGATGTTATGCAAGGAAGCGCTGCCGCAAGCAGTCGGGGAAGGACTCGTCGATGCCGTAGATGCCTACTGCGAGAACATCGCTTTTTCAACGGATCAGATCGCGAGATTGTTCGAGGCGGCACAGTCGCTCAACCTACCGGTGAAGCTGCATGCGGACCAGTTATCCGACAGCGGCGGCGCCAAACTCGCCGCGAGCTTTCAGGCATTGTCGGCAGATCACCTCGAATACACCTCGAAAGAAGGCGTGACAGCCCTCGCCGATGCTGGCAGTGTTGCCGTTCTGTTACCGGGCGCTTTTCTGACCCTCGGTGAGACTCACCTGCCTCCCGTCGACATATTCAGGGAAAAGAACGTACCGATTGCCATCGCTACCGACTGCAATCCTGGCACGTCGCCGGTTTGCTCGCTTCGCGCAGCGATGAATCTTGCGACTGCATTATTCAGATTGACGCCCGAGGAATGTCTTGCCGGCGTAACACGAGAGGCTGCTCGTGCCCTGGGCCTTTTGCATGATCGCGGGACACTTGAGACGGGCAAACGTGCCGACGTCGCGGTGTGGAACATCGGTCATCCCAGGGAGTTGTCCTACTGGCTCGGGCTCAACGAGCTAGCGCAGCTCTTCGTCGGCGGACACGAGGTCTTGCGTCGATGAACACGGCACCAACCCGCATTCGAGTACAGCTGTCAGCGCGTGATTGGTGACGAAGAAATGGTCAGGATTGTATCCTTCATATGCACGGCAATGTAATCCGACAGCGCATAAATAAATATGATTACACCGACAATTTCGAAAATCTCTTCAAAACTTTGAATCAAGACGTAGGTTATGCTGGCGGTACCGTGTAGTTCTTGTGACCAGCCGCCGGCCATCTCCAGTCCGATTGCTCCGGACACAAAAATAGTGCCGGCCAGAGCAAAAAATATGGCGGTTCGTGCAGGAAGTTGGGATAAGAAACGTAAATAGATAACGCCAAACACGAGTACGCCAAAACCATATGGGATAACCCAAGCATACTGTAATGCGCCCGAAATATTCAGAAGAGCGTTCATTGGTTCAATGAGTCGCTCATGAATCATTAACATTTCGTCAATAGACAGGAATAGAAATATAGCAGCGAGCCCAAACCAGTAACCCGTGTGTATATTTCGACCATCCTGCCGAGCTACTGCGATAAATAACAATAGTAATGAGCAGAATAACAAAGCAAGAGATGAATAATAGGTGGGAAAATTACCGTCGGCTCCCAGACTAAATGCGTATACAAGTCCATATAAACGCTCATTGCCCGTCGAGAAACGCACGGCCTGAACCAAACAGTGCATGGCAATCAAGCTTCCAGCCACGACCGAAAAGCTGATTAGCAAGCGCTTGGGTGTCAGTGTTAAGGGCATCATTCACTCCGGCACTCGATGAAGCGGTTTTGGGCGAATCCGATATGCCCAATGACCATTTCTTCGCAGCGCTCGAACAATGGTCCGGATCTGTTTGATATTAAAGAAACCAGCTTACCAGCCTGACGAATAGACATGGCCCAACTGTACATAACCAGCAACACGAAAATGACCAGCTAAGTTACGTTGAACGCAGCAAGTGGCCCAATTATGACGAGGCTAGCCAGGGAGCATCCTCGAGCATGGATAGATCCCACAGAATAAAAATAGTGGGGCTTCCCCACAAAAAAGCCCCTGCGGTCCGAAGACAACAGAGGCTTTTTATTGTGCCGTACTGGGAGCGATTGAATGACCCGGCCTGGAGGCCGCTTAAAGCTGGTAGTCCACAAACGCGTTGGCAGATCCGTTGCCGTGACGCAACGATAATCGTTTTGCCGGCAAGTCCATCATTAACGTACAAATGGTACCGATTGTGCCGATGCCCTCGTACTCACGGTACGGTGCGTAAATTGGGTGCTCGGAATCCTTACAATCGGAAAGCAGTTCCAGCATCTCATCTGTAGAGTAATCCCTGAACGCCGACACAAGAACCTCGGCACGAGCCAGCCGCTGCCGCGTATTCTCACGTTGTTTCGGCGTACCCGTGTGCAAGTCGCAACCTCGATAGCGATAGTGGTTGGTATGCAGATAGACCTCTCCATCGGCTGGTAGCTCATAGCTCGCGGCAGTGCGGAATTCTACGGCAAGCGCACCACCATCAGCGGCGCCGATTAGGAGATTACCACTGCGTCCGGTTCCGGCCGCATCCATGCAATGCTTGGCTTCGACCAGAGATCCAGAATCCAGGATCGCCCGCATGAGAATGTGGATTGGCAGGCCACGTCGAATTTCAGGATCGATCAGATAGTTCAGACAAACCCCGAGACCGGCGGAATTCAGACCAATTTTGCCGATGATGCCGGGCTCGGTCATCATGACAATGGTGTGATCGTTGGGCAACTCTATTTGAACAACAGCAGTCAGATCTTCCGATGCTGCGAACCAATCCCATGTCTGACCAAGCAACCCGGTTTGGGGAAAGAAAATCGCTGTGCACTCATTCTGGCCGAATTGTACGATCTCGCTGCGCGCATTAACCGCGAATATCCACAAAGGATCTATGCCGGCTCCATCGGCCAACGCGGTAATTTCACGACCGTACTCGCTGGAATATTCTTCAACTATCGTCTTAAAATGGCGTGCCGCGACAAACACATCCGCTTCGCGCATGCCGATGTAATCGCCGTAGAAATCGACCACGCCTTCAATTTTTTCCCGCAAGTGGGTGCCGTGCAATGCACCGCGCTCCTCCGGCCCACCGCGAAGAATAACGTCAGGAATGCCGACCGCAATACCTGACTCATTCATTTAACTCGCCCCATATTCTGTTCATGAGCACCTGGTCAGCTTTTATAGCAGAAGATCGACCCGCTAAATCGTAATCACGGTCACTCCTCAGTACCCAGCCTTCCAAAAAAAAGCCCCTGCCGTCCGAAGACCGCAGAGGCTTTTCTGTTTAGAAGCCTGGCAGTGTCCTACTCTCACATGGGGAGACCCCACACTACCATCGGCGCAAAGCGTTTTCACTTCTGAGTTCGAAATGGATTCAGGTGGTTCCCGCTTGCTATGGCCGCCAGGCAAACTGGTTGGACAAGCAAATCCCTATGCTCATCCGGAAACTAAAAAATCTGGATTGCCGGGTAATCAGGGGCAGACCGAAAGGCCTGCCCCTTTTCCCAAACTTGTTCTGACGAAATTCGATTGAACACGAGGTTCAAGACAAGACTGCACTCATTGAAGTTGCTTGAAGTTATATGGCCAAGCCGCACGGGCAATTAGTACTGGTTAGCTTCACACATTACTGCGCTTCCACACCCAGCCTATCAACCTCGTAGTCTTCGAGGGCCCTTCAGGGGGATCAAGTCCCCGGGGAAATCTTATCTCAGGGGGGGCTTCCCGCTTAGATGCTTTCAGCGGTTATCCCGTCCGTATATAGCTACCCGGCAATGCCACTGGCGTGACAACCGGAACACCAGAGATACGTCCACTCCGGTCCTCTCGTACTAGGAGCAGCTCCCTTCAAATTTCCAACGCCCACGGCAGATAGGGACCGAACTGTCTCACGACGTTCTAAACCCAGCTCGCGTACCACTTTAAACGGCGAACAGCCGTACCCTTGGGACCTGCTACAGCCCCAGGATGTGATGAGCCGACATCGAGGTGCCAAACTCCTCCGTCGATGTGGACTCTTGGGAGGAATCAGCCTGTTATCCCCGGCGTACCTTTTATCCGTTTAGCGATGGCCCTTCCATACAGAACCACCGGATCACTAAGACCAACTTTCGTTCCTGCTCGATGTGTCTATCTCGCAGTCAAGCACTCTTATGCCTTTACACGCAACGCGCGATGTCCGACCGCGCCGAGAGTACCTTTGTGCTCCTCCGTTACTCTTTGGGAGGAGACCGCCCCAGTCAAACTACCCACCATACACTGTCCCCGATCCCGATAAGGGACCTAGGTTAGAACCTCAAACATACCAGGGTGGTATTTCAAGGGTGGCTCCACGAGAACTAGCGTTCCCGCTTCAAAGCCTCCCACCTATCCTACACAAATAGGTTCAAAGTCCAGTGCAAAGCTATAGTAAAGGTGCACGGGGTCTTTCCGTCTAGCCGCAGGTAAACTGCATCTTCACAGCTATTTCAATTTCACTGAGTCCCGGGTGGAGACAGTGTGGCCATCGTTACGCCATTCGTGCAGGTCGGAACTTACCCGACAAGGAATTTCGCTACCTTAGGACCGTTATAGTTACGGCCGCCGTTTACCGGGGCTTCGATCAAGAGCTTCGCTGCAAGCAGCTAACCCCATCAATTAACCTTCCGGCACCGGGCAGGCGTCACACCCTATACTTCCACTTACGTGTTTGCAGAGTGCTGTGTTTTTAGTAAACAGTCGCAGCCACCTGGTCACTGCAACCCCCACCAGCTCAGAGAGCAAGTCTCATCACCAACAGGGGCGTACCTTCTCCCGAAGTTACGGTACCAATTTGCCTAGTTCCTTCACCCGAGTTCTCTCAAGCGCCTTAGGATTCTCTCCTCACCCACCTGTGTCGGTTTACGGTACGGTTACAAGTTACCTGAAGCTTAGAGGCTTTTCCTGGAAGCATGGCACCAGCTACTTTTCGACACAAAGGTCGATGGTCTCGTATCTCGACATTAAGACCCCGGATTTGCCTAAGATCTCTGCCTACATACTTTCCCCGGGACAACCAACGCCCGGTAAGCCTAGCCTTCTCCGTCCCCCCATCGCAGTAACTTGCAGTACAGGAATGTTAACCTGTTTCCCATCGACTACACCTTTCGGTCTCGCCTTAGGGGCCGACTCACCCTGCGCCGATTAGCGTTGCGCAGGAACCCTTGGGTTTTCGGCGTGTAGGTTTTTCACCCACATTATCGTTACTCATGTCAGCATTCGCACTTCTGATACCTCCAGCATGCCTCACGACACACCTTCATCGAGCGTACAGAACGCTCCCCTACCACGCATATGCTCCGAAGAACATATGCATCCGCAGCTTCGGTACACAACTTGAGCCCCGGTAAATCTTCCGCGCGGGCCGACTAGACCAGTGAGCTGTTACGCTTTCTTTAAAGGATGGCTGCTTCTAAGCCAACCTCCTGGCTGTCTGTGCCTTCCCACATCGTTTCCCACTTAGTTGTGATTTCGGGACCTTAGCTGGCGGTCTGGGTTGTTTCCCTCTCCACGACGGACGTTAGCACCCGCCGTGTGTCTCCCGTGATTGCACTTCTCGGTATTCGGAGTTTGCATCGGTTTGGTAAGTCGGGATGACCCCCTAGCCGAAACAGTGCTCTACCCCCGAGAGTGATACACGAGGCGCTACCTAAATAGCTTTCGGGGAGAACCAGCTATCTCCAGGCTTGGTTAGCCTTTCACTCCTATCCACAGCTCATCCGATAATTTTTCAACATTACCCGGTTCGGGCCTCCAGCAGGTTTTACCCTACCTTCACCCTGGCCATGGATAGATCGCCTGGTTTCGGGTCTACTCCCAACGACTAATCGCCCTATTAAGACTCGGTTTCCCTACGCCTCCCCTATACGGTTAAGCTTGCCGCAAAAAGTAACTCGCTGACCCATGATACAAAAGGTACGCGGTCACACCACAAGGATGCTCCCACTGCTTGTACGCACGCGGTTTCAGGTTCTATTTCACTCCCCTCTCCGGGGTTCTTTTCGCCTTTCCCTCACGGTACTGGTTCACTATCGGTCGGTAGGGAGTATTTAGCCTTGGAGGATGGTCCCCCCATATTCAGACAAGGTTTCACGTGCCCCGTCCTACTCTTCGTTACTCACCGAATCCATCTTTCGCATACAGGGCTATCACCTTCTATGGCCGGACTTTCCAGACCGTTTTACTAGATTTCATCGGATGATGGTAACTGGGCTGTTCCCCGTTCGCTCGCCGCTACTTAGGGAATCTCGGTTGATTTCTATTCCTCCGGGTACTTAGATGTTTCAGTTCCCCGGGTTTGCCTCATACACCTATGTATTCAGTGCACAATGACCACCGAAGTGGCCGGGTTTCCCCATTCGGAAATCTCCGGATCAAAGGTCTATTGCCACCTCCCCGAAGCTTATCGCAGGCTTATGCGTCCTTCATCGCCTCCTACCGCCTAGGCATCCACCGCGTGCGCTTAGTCGCTTGACCATATAAGTCAAACAACCTCGCGAATGCAGTCTATATTTTGAACGCTGTGTTCAATTTCTAGACGTCAGAACAATCCAAATTTTTAAAGAACGAATGGTTATACAAACCATATTTAAATGGGTTCAAACCCATTTAAATATGGTGGAGCCAGGCGGGATCGAACCGCCGACCCCCTGCTTGCAAAGCAGGTGCTCTCCCAGCTGAGCTATGGCCCCCTCGCTTGTCTATTTTCCGTCTGCCGGCGTTGCTCGATCGCTGCGCTGCTCATGTAGCTGACGCTACACTCCGCTGCTCGCTTCACTCGTGCCTTGCCAGTCGAAAAATATCCTGCGCGATGGCAGCAAATTCAACCCCTCGCCGTCTTGCCGATCCAAGATCCAAGATCCAGGATTGTGCAGGTCGTTCGATCGTCGCGGCGCCGCGTACATCAGTACGCAAGTCGCGAGGATCGGACGAGCTGCGCGATCCTGGTGGGTCTGGGAAGATTTGAACTTCCGACCTCACCCTTATCAGGGGTGCGCTCTAACCAACTGAGCTACAGACCCAAAACAAATAGGTAAAGTCGAACGACTTTTCAATCTCCGCCTTTCACCCGTGCGCTCTAACCAACTGAGCTACAGATCCAAAGTCAGGTTCGGAACCAGCTCTAGAAAACAGGTAATTTGTGAGGGAGCTCGCGCCCGGAATTCGTTCCGGACCATTAGGTTTGCTTACTCTTTAAAGGAGGTGATCCAGCCGCACGTTCCCGTACGGCTACCTTGTTACGACTTCACCCCAGTCATAAGCCACACCGTGGTAAGCGTCCTCCCGAAGGTTAGACTACCTACTTCTGGTGCAACCTACTTCCATGGTGTGACGGGCGGTGTGTACAAGACCCGGGAACGTATTCACCGCGACAATGCTGATTCGCGATTACTAGCGATTCCGACTTCATGGAGTCGAGTTGCAGACTCCAATCCGGACTACGACCAGCTTTCTGGGATTAGCTCCACCTTGCGGCTTGGCAACCCTCTGTACTGGCCATTGTAGCACGTGTGTAGCCCTGGTCATAAGGGCCATGATGACTTGACGTCGTCCCCACCTTCCTCCGGTTTGTCACCGGCGGTCTCCCTAGAGTGCCCAACTAAATGATGGCAACTAAGGACAAGGGTTGCGCTCGTTGCGGGACTTAACCCAACATCTCACGACACGAGCTGACGACAGCCATGCAGCACCTGTCACTCGATTCCCGAAGGCACCAATCCATCTCTGGAAAGTTCCGAGGATGTCAAGACCAGGTAAGGTTCTTCGCGTTGCATCGAATTAAACCACATGCTCCACCGCTTGTGCGGGTCCCCGTCAATTCCTTTGAGTTTTACCGTTGCCGGCGTACTCCCCAGGCGGAGAACTTAATGCGTTAGCTGCGACACCGAGAGGTAAATCCTCCCGACATCTAGTTCTCATCGTTTACGGCGTGGACTACCAGGGTATCTAATCCTGTTCGCTACCCACGCTTTCGCACCTGAGCGTCAGTATTGGGCCAGGAAGTCGCCTTCGCCACTGGTGTTCCTTCCGATATCTACGCATTTCACCGCTACACCGGAAATTCCACTTCCCTCTCCCATACTCTAGCCTGACAGTATCGAATGCAATTCCCAGGTTAAGCCCAGGGCTTTCACATCCGACTGATCAGGCCGCCTACGCGCGCTTTACGCCCAGTAATTCCGATTAACGCTCGCACCCTCCGTATTACCGCGGCTGCTGGCACGGAGTTAGCCGGTGCTTCTTCTGTAGGTTACGTCAAGACCCGGGGGTATTAAGCCCGGGCATTTCTTCTCTACTGAAAGTGCTTTACAACCCGCAGGCCTTCTTCACACACGCGGCATTGCTGGATCAGGGTTGCCCCCATTGTCCAATATTCCCCACTGCTGCCTCCCGTAGGAGTCTGGGCCGTGTCTCAGTCCCAGTGTGGCTGATCGTCCTCTCAGACCAGCTACGGATCGTCGCCTTGGTGAGCCGTTACCCCACCAACAAGCTAATCCGACTTGGGCTCATCCAATAGCGTGAGGTCCGAAGATCCCCCACTTTCTCCCGTAGGACGTATGCGGTATTAGCACGGGTTTCCCCGTGTTGTCCCCCACTACTGGGCAGATTCCCAAGCATTACTCACCCGTCCGCCACTCGACAGCATCAAGCTCACCCCGAAGGGATCGCAGCGATCTGTTTCCGTTCGACTTGCATGTGTTAGGCATGCCGCCAGCGTTCAATCTGAGCCAGGATCAAACTCTTCAGTTCAATGTTTTGAGCTAAAAAGCGAGATCCCAAATTACTGTTAAGAAATTAACAAGTTATTTGGTCACTCACGTCGGTCCATCACAAAAACCCCATGAAACACGCCAATAAAGACGGCTCATGGTCGACGCGAGCGCCCACAAAAATTACCTATTTTCTGGTTGTTAAAGAGCAGGCCGCAGACCACGCCGCCAATCAAAAATCGGTGACGTAAATCGCAGGCAGACCGACAATTATACGCAAGTAACGATCTCGAGCAATAGGCGTTTCGAATTAAAGTTCTGGTTTATTGAAATTCAGTCTAACCCGTATGCTGCTGGCAGACTGTTGGTCAACCCTGCTAGACCAGCGTCACCCTGGCAAAGCGCCTCTTCCCAACCTGATAAACATGCGTTCGACCGGCCGAAACCTCAAGCTGCCGGTCCTCGGCCCGCTCACCATCGATGCGCACGGCGCCTTGCTGGATCATCCGAAATCCCTCGGCGGCGCTAGACACCAGCTGGGCTTCGCGTAACAGCTGCGCCAGTCCGAGGCGGCCATCCTGACACTGAACGGTCACTTCGGCGATATTGTCCGGAATCTTTTTGTGCTTGAATCGCTCTATAAAAGCATGATTCGCATCTTCTGCTGCTGCGGCCCCATGGAAGCGCGCCACCAGTTCACGCGCCAGCAGGAATTTAATATCCCGAGGATTCATGCCATCAGCTGCGCTTTGCTGCAGCGCTTCGATCTCAGCGACGCTCTTGAAACTCAATAGCTCGAAATATCGCCACATCAATTCATCCGAAATAGACATGAGCTTGCCGAACATCTCATCTGGCACATCGGTGATGCCAACATAGTTATCCATAGACTTCGACATTTTATTGACACCGTCCAGACCCTCGAGCAGCGGCATGGTGATCACAACTTGTGGGCGCTGGCCATAAGCCTGCTGCAATTGTCGCCCCACCAGCAAATTAAACTTCTGATCAGTTCCACCGAGTTCGACATCGGCGTGCAGAGCAACAGAATCGTAGCCCTGCACCAGGGGATACAGAAACTCGTGAATAGCGATGGATTTGCCGGATTCGTAGCGCTTTTTGAAATCGTCCCGCTCCAGCATCCGCGCAACCGTATGCCGGGCGGCCAATTTGATCAGGTCAGCCGCGCTAAACTTGCTCATCCATTCTGAATTAAAAGTGATCCGGGTTTTGTCCGGGTCGAGAATCTTGAAAATTTGTTCCTCGTAGGTCTTGGCGTTGCTGACGACCTGCTCATCGGTCAGGGCCGGTCGCGTGGCGTTGCGCCCGGACGGGTCACCGATCATGCCGGTGAAATCACCAATCAGGAATATTATTTCATGACCGAGATCCTGGAACTGGCGCATCTTGTTGATCAGGACCGTATGGCCCAGATGCAGATCCGGTGCTGTCGGATCGAACCCCGCTTTGACGCGCAGGGGTTCGTTCTGCCGCAAGCGTGCAAGCAACTCCTCTTCGACCAGAATCTCCTCGGCACCACGCCGAATTTCCGTCAATTGATCCGCTGCCGGATCCATAAGAGGCGCCTCGCTTGCCTGAATGAGGGCGCCGAGCATACGAAAATTGTGATCAGACCGCCATTTTTTATCGGTCCTGCTGACAATCCGGCTGGCCCCCGAAATTCTGTCCCGAATGTCGGATCAGAACGCGCGATTCGCCGGCTTTTCATTGGCCCGGTCACAGAATTGAAATTTTCGCACCCGGAAAGCGTTCGCATTTCTCATATTACGAATTATGTTATTGACCCAGACCCCTGACCTTGTTGATAATTCCGATCCTACTGGTGCTCAGGCACCGGACTGGCAAAACCACGGGAGGCTGCTGTGGGTGCTCCACAACGGTTCATTCATGACTATAAGACGGCGGATTTCGGCGAAAAGCGCAAATTTCGCCGTCTGCCCTGGTTCGTGGCCGGGCTAGGTATTCCGCTGATTTGCGTCGCCTTCATCCTGCCGAAGACCGAGATTTCGATTGTTGCCGTGCCTACGGCGGAAGCGTTCGTCGATGACTCGCGTATCGATACGGTCGCCAGCGTCCCGGTAATGACCCCGGCCACTCAGGACCTCGCCCCGGCTGCATCTGCCGATCTGAACCAGGACCTCGTTGAGCAGCCTCGTTCGGCAACAACTCTGACGTTGAAGGTCCGCCCGGGTGACAGTCTGGACCGACTATTCCGGCGTAACGATTTGCACCTTGCCGACCTGGCCGAGTTCATGCAGCTGGAGATTGCAAAGAAGCATTTACGCCTGGTAAAGCCAGGTGACGAAATTGTTGTGCGTCACTCGGAAGGCGAAATTTTACAGTTTGATAAGCCCATCAGCCTCAGTGAAACACTGAGCATCCAAAAGATCGACGATCAATTTCAAGCCACGTTGGTTCAGCGTGAGCTGGAACTGCGGCCGGCACGTACGACCGGCACGATCGACAGCTCATTGTTTCTGGCGGCTGCGGATGCGGGTATCTCGGACCGTACCATCATGAACCTTGCCGGTATTTTTGCCTGGGATGTCGATTTCATGCTGGATATCCGGGAAGGGGATCAGTTCACCCTGATTTATGAAGAAATCTGGCAACATGGTGAACAGTTGGCTGACGGGGATATTCTGGCCGCCGAATTCATCAACCAGGGAGAAAGCTTCCGTGCCGTGCGGTTCCAGGATGCCAGTGGCCGCGTCGATTACTATTCTCCGAACGGGCGAAGTGTCCGCAAAGCTTTCGTTCGCGCCCCCCTATCCTTTTCACGCATCAGCTCGAACTTCAACCCTAATCGGCGTCACCCTAAATTGAATACGATTCGCGCCCACCGCGGTGTCGACTATGCAGCGCCGACCGGTACTCCGATCAAAGCTGCCGGTGACGGAAAAATTATCCACCGGGCTAGAAAAGGGGGCTATGGAAACACCGTCATCTTGCAACACGGTGGAAATATCACGACTCTGTATGCGCATCTTTCGCGATTTGCCAAGGCACGTACTGGAAGCCGCGTTCGCCAGGGACAGGTCATCGGCTATGTAGGCGCCACCGGATTGGCGACCGGTCCACACCTTCATTATGAATATCGTCGCAACGGCGTGCACTTGAATCCGCGTACGGTCAAGCTGCCTGATGCGGAGCCGATTAATCCGGATTATCTGGCGGATTTTAAGAAGTCATCTGAAATATTGTTGCGGCAGCTCGAAGATCCTCGCAATCTTTTTGCCGCTGATTCATCCAACACAATCACTTAAGACAAAGATTGGGCCAAACACCAATCTTCCACACAAAGCGCCAAACATGACCGACGAGCTATACATTGGGCTCATGTCCGGTACCAGCATGGATGGAATCGATGCAGTCCTCGTGGAAATTGGCGATCAGGCATGCACCATCCTTGGTACGCACAGCCTGGCCTACCCGGGTAACTTGCGGAATTGCCTTGAACGGGCGGTTATGGATCCGGGCGCCGTCGATTTGATCGAAATCGGAACCCTGGACAAACAGGTAGCGCACAGTTTCGCCGCCGCCGCCCTGGGGCTGCTGAAAACCTCGAATTTCGAAGCGACCGCCATCACCGCGGTTGGCAGCCACGGACAGACTGTGTTACATCGTCCGGACCTGCCCGAACCATTTTCCGTTCAGCTGGGTGACCCAGGTACTTTAGCCGCAACAACAGGCATCACGGTGGTCGCTGATTTCAGAAACGCGGATCTGGCGCTGGGCGGCCAGGGTGCCCCTCTGGTTCCGGCATTTCATCGCTGGGCATTCGGCGCCACCCATATCAATCGGGCAGTCGTCAATATTGGCGGCATTGCAAATGTGACGCTCCTGCATGCCGACGGCACCACCACTGGATTTGATACCGGACCAGGAAACGCGTTGTTGGACCAGTGGTGCAAAGAGCACCACGGCACCCCCTTTGACGACGCCGGGGCCTGGGCCGCGCAAGGTTCCGTTCACCCTGAGTTATTGAAAAAAATGCATGCCGACGCTTATTTTAATTTGGCGCCACCAAAAAGCACCGGACTGGATTACTTCAATCTCCGCTGGCTGCAACAGCAATTGAAATCGTGCACCGTGCAGCCTTCATATCAGGACACGCAAGCGACGTTGAGTGAATGCACGGCGCAAGAAATTGCCGCGTGTATTCGCAGCATGTCAAACGTAAAAGACATCGCCATTTGCGGTGGCGGTGCCTACAACACGGATTTGATGGGCCGGATACGCGATGCGTTACCGGCGTGCAACATCGATACCACGAATCGGTGGGGCATCGAGCCGGCCTGGGTCGAATGCGTTGCGTTCGCCTGGCTGGCCCGGCAGCGGCTGCGCGGTGCGCCAACCAGCATTCCTGCTGTGACCGGCGCCACCGCAGCAGTTTCTCTCGGCGGTGTTTACCTGCCTCCGAGCAGGGCCTCATTATGACAAATGCTAACCGCGACACCGAACTCCTTGCTTATGCCTGTTATATTGAGAAGTTCGCAAACGGATTGCGGCAGTGGATATACCAAACCTCAAATTACCTGACTATTACATTAACCGGGAGCTCAGCTCGCTGGAATTTAACTGTCGGGTGCTCAACCAGGCGAGTGATAACTCGATACCTCTTCTCGAGCGACTGAAATTTCTATGTATTGTCTCGACAAATCTGGACGAGTTCTTCGAAATCCGCGTCAGCGGTTTACACCAGCGTCGGGAACTAGGCCCCACACCGGGGGGGCCGGATATGTTGAGTCCACATTTTGTGCTGGCCCAAATCAGTCAGCGGGCCCACAAAATTGTCGAACAGCAATATCGACTACTGAACGAAGAGCTGATTCCAGAACTGGAAAGCGAGGGTTTGCGCTTCATTCGGCGCACCCGCTGGAACAAAGAACAAAGGCGCTGGCTGAAGGATTATTTTCGTGACCAAATCGTACCGGTTCTAAGCCCGATCTCACTGGATCCTGCACAACCATTCCCGAGAATTCTCAACAAGAGCCTGAATTTCGTGGTCGGACTCGAGGGCATACATGCCTTTGGACGGCCTTGCAGTAAGGCAATTGTACAAGCGCCCCGTTCATTGCCCCGACTGATTCGACTGCCGGTCGACCTGCCGGATACCGGATCGAATGATCTCGTATTCCTGTCATCGATTATTCATGCCTTCGTCGAGGAACTCTTTCGTGGTACGGAAATTACCGGCTGTTTTCAATTTCGGGTTACCCGCAACAGCGACCTGTATGTCGATCCGGAAGAAATAGATGACTTGAAGCGAGCGCTGGAGGGTGAACTCATAGCCAGTCGTTACGGCGCAGCCGTGCGGCTGGAGATTGCGCACGCTTGCCCGGAAGAATTGGCGGACTACCTGTTGAAAATGTTTGGCTTGACAGAATTGGACCTATACCAGGTTCACGGCCCGGTAAATCTGAACAGACTGCTGGCTGTCTATGATCTCATTAAGCGTGAGGATCTGAAATATCCCCCGTTCACGCCGAATGTACCCGAAAAATTAATCGGAGCGGAAAATATTTTTGACAGTATTGCAAAGCAGGAATTGCTGGTACATCACCCATTCGAATCATTTTCGCCCGTCCTCGAACTGATAAATTGCGCTGCCCATGATCCTGACGTGCTCGCAATCAAGCTAACGCTGTATCGCACTACTCCCGACTCGCCAATTGCAGATGCGCTGGTAACAGCGGCTCAGGCGGGTAAGGAAATTACCGTGAGTATCGAACTCCGTGCGCGATTCGATGAGGCCGCCAATATCCGATTGGCGAATCGACTGCAGGAAGCTGGTGCACACGTGGTCTACGGAGTAGTCGGCTTCAAGACCCATTGCAAAATGGCACTGATAGTGAGGCGCGAAAACGGAAAACTCCGACGCTATGTACATCTTGGCACAGGGAATTATCACCCCGACACGGCTCGGCTTTATACTGACTATGGCTTACTTACTGCAGATGAAGAGCTTAGCTCGGACGTCCACGAAATCTTCATGCAACTTACCAGCATGATGCAGACCCCGCCCCTAAAAAAGATTTACGAAGCACCGTTCGACCTGCACCACAAAATTATCGCTCATATTGAAACGGAAATTAAGAATGTTGAGTCTGGTGGTGCCGGACACATCATTGCCAAGCTCAATGCACTGGTAGAACCAGAGGTTATCCAGGCCTTATACAAAGCGTCCTGCGCTGGGGTGTTCGTTGACCTGATCGTCCGCGGAATTTGCTGCCTGAGACCTGGCATCCCGGGAATTTCAGACAATATTCGCGTACGCTCCATCGTCGGCCGATTCCTCGAACATTCCCGAGTGTATTATTTTTATGCGAACGGCGACGAAAGCATTTTCTGTTCCAGCGCAGATTGGATGGATCGAAATTTCTTCCAACGTGTAGAAATTGCTTTCCCGATTGCGAATAAGGAAATCAAGCGGCGATTGATTACAGATCTCGATATTTATTTAAGTGACAATACCAATGCCTGGGAATTACAGTCCGACGGTAGTTATCTGCGCCTGAAGCCACAGATGGATTCCGAGCCCACATCCGCACAGTCGCGACTACTGAACATGCTGACTGAAACCACCGGACCGCCGCTATCGGATCTTTGAGACGCCTGCACTACCGGTCAGCCGTCACCCGGCCGACATCGACGTCTCGAGCAGCGTCATTTCAACCCCCGCATCAGCGAGATATTTCTCCTCCCGTTCCAGATCAGCCCATGTCAAAGGGTTGGAATCGAGGCGCGAATGAGAAACCTCAATCACCAGCTTTCGTCCTTTTGCCCGGCAAACTATCTCGGACATGTCCACATTGGTGCGGCTACGGTTAAACAGAGCTGCCAGCCGCAACAAAACGGTCAGACGCTTTGCTCTGCGACTCCAGGTTTTGGGCACGGGTTCGGTGGATTTCCGCTTCAACTTGCCGCGGTGTCCGCCGACCAAGCGGGCAAGAACCTGCTGTTCCTCGGTTGGAAAGCCTGGCATGTCGGCATTTGCCAATAAATAGGCACCATGCAAATGATACTGCGAGTGGGAGATGTGCAGACCAACTTCGTGCAGCCGGGCAGCCCAGCGTAGAATCTTACGATCCAACTGCAGGTCAATTTTCCAGGTCGCGGCAACCTGGTCCAACAAAGCCATGGCGGCCGCTTCCACCCGATCCGCTTGCTCAGTATCGATATTGAAGCGCCCCTCCATGGAGCGCACGGTGCGTGTGCGGGCATCTTCATTCGACAGGCGACCCACCATGTCATAAATAATGCCCTCGCGCAGCGCGCCGTCCGATGCCTGCATTCGGTCAATGCCCAGCGCCGACATCACCTCAATGAGAATCGCGATGCCGCCGGGGAAAACCGGCTTGCGTTGTTCCGAAAGCCCGGGTAGATCCAAACGATCCAGATTCCCGGCCTTCGTCATTTCGTGGATCACGGACTCGAGACCTTCAATGGATATGTCTGCCGGTTTGTTTGCGGCAGCATTTATGACCTCATGTGCCGCGCGGACTGTTCCTGACGCGCCCATAACCCGTTCCGGCTTCAATCGCCGAAATCCAAGCCTGATGGGCTCCAATTCCAGACGAGCCCTGATTCGGGCGCGCTCAAAACACCGCTTGCTTAACTTACCACTCGCGAAGCAAGCTAAACTCAAGCCGACACAGCCGATGTTCAAGCTCTCCATCGCATCCGGTTCACTGCCACGACCACGGATAATCTCGGTGCTACCCCCGCCGATGTCGGCGACGAGCTGCACGCCATCCACGGACGGCGAGCTTTGGATAACACCCTGATAAATCAGCCGCGCTTCCTCGATACCGGAAATAACCTCGACGGGATGGCCGAGACACGTGGCTGCCCGATCGACAAAGTCCGAGGATCGACGCAATTTTCGCAGTGTATTTGTACCGACGACCCGCACTGAATCTGCGTGAATATCCCGGATGCGCTCACCGAATCGCCCCAGGCAATCCAACGCTATCTGCTGATGTTGCGCGTCCAAATGGTTCATGTCATCCAGGCCGGCGGCCAGTCTGACCATTTCGCGAAGGCGATCAATGACTTTCGGTTGCCCGTGCGATAACCGGGCGACGATCATATGAAAACTATTAGAACCCAGATCTACCGCCGCTAGAATCTGGCTTTCCGGCATTTGCTGCTGCTTCACATGCAGACTGGGATCGTGCGGCAGAGTACGGCCGGCAGTCCGGAAACTCAGCCCGGCTGTTTAACCGTTTTGGCAGGAGCGATCGGCTGAGCACCCTCGTCGGCTGCCGGATACGGAATTGACTGCTTGACGGGTGCCTTTTCCTTAAGGTTCTCGTGGATTAATTTGCCGTTAATTTCGGCGCCCGCAGCCATCTCCAGAAGCTGGTAGTGGACGTTTCCAACAACCTTCGCCGAGGAACCGAGTTCTACCCGCTCGCTCGCGTAAACATCGCCTTGCACTTTGCCGTTTAAGATCACTACGGGGACCCGGACATTACCGTCGATGAGTCCTTCCGAACTGATGCTCAGAAACGCCTCAGGATCGCGATCAGCAATAACATTACCGTGGACTACGCCGTCGATGTGACAGCCACCATCAAAACGAATGTCACCCTTGATCCGAGTCCCATCACCGACCAGAGTCTGGATTACACCACTGGTGCGTTGTTTCCTGCTAAACATTAGCGCCCTCCTCGATTCCTACGAGTCCGATTGTGCCCTTTGCCAGAACCTTAGTCTAACGGCCTGCCGGGCTCTAAAACTCCAACTCGGTCACACTGGCGCTGATAGCCTTCAGCCCGCCTGTACCGCCCAATTGAAAGATTTTTCCAGTGGCTTGGCTGATTTCCCATTGGGCGTCAGTTTAACCGTCACGCGGGCTGGAGCGAATCCCTTCGGCAACACCAAATCCGCCCGCAGGTTCTGAAAATAACGGAAAGAGAAGGCCAGGCGGCTGTCCCCACCAGCCTGGCCGGCTAAATCCGCCAGCCCCAAGGTCAATTCCTGACCATCCCGGATACCTTCAACATTGAGTTCTACATAGCCGCTAACGCGCCGATCCGCCCTGATTGCCTGAGCCAGTACCAGGCGCATCGTAAATGACGATGCATCTGCACCGCGCAATAATTCGAGATCCTGAATACGTAGCCCGGTTTGCTGATCCGCCACGATACCGCGATAGAAAGCCAGGTCTTCCCGCTGGTTAAGGATTTCTTCCTGCAGGTCGGCAAGTTGCTCCTCGACACGCCGATAAGCCTCGGTGTCGATTTTCTCACTGGTTTCGAGCAAAACGACCTTTTGGCTGAGTTTCGCCGTCTCTTCCTGCATCGCATTGAATTCGCGCTCGAGTACTATGTAACGTTGCTGCGCCTGGAAGCGGTTGTATCCGGCACGAATCTGCCCTAATTCGTATGCGGCCCAAATGATGCCCAAACCAACCAGCAAACCCATCAGTGCAAATATCTGAGCAGACCTCGACGGTCGACCGCGATTGATCGATCGCTTCGAACTAATTTTCAATCGTTGTCTTGCAATTCCCATTCTTTTGGCCACCAGTGCGGTCGGGGCGGGACACTATCCGGAAACAGGATTGGCCCCAGTTCATGCAAGGCCTGCACATAGACCTTGCGCTTGAAATAAATTACTTCCTTGACGGGTCGCCAGTAATCAACCCATCTCCAGCGATTGAATTCCGGCATTTCAGTAGTATCCAGCCGCACACGGCTGTCCGCTCCAACCAATCGCAGCAAAAACCACCGCTGTTTTTGCCCGATACAGACCGGATGCGCATTGCGACGAATAAATTTTTTCGGCAACTGATAACGCATCCATCCTTGGGTACTTCCCAGGACTTCAATATCCTGCTGCTGCAAGCCCACTTCTTCCTGCAGTTCTCGATACATCGCCTCTTCGACAGTTTCGTTGACGCCAACCCCCCCCTGAGGAAACTGCCAGCCGTTCTGCCGCGTGCGTCCGCCTAAAAATACCTCACCTGCATGATTACTGAGGACAATTCCGACATTGGCCCTGAAACCGTCCCTATCAATATCGTCCATTCAAATACTCCTGGCCCATGGTTCGGCAGAATGACATTGACAGACTACCCGTGGTCCAATAAGCAGCCATGGTCCATCGGATCATTTTTCCACATTCGTGTTTGCGCCGCTACGCGCTGAATCCATCAATATCACCTTGACGGAGTACTATTACACTTCCTGATAATATTCTTCGGCGCCCCTGTTTGAATGAATCCGAATCACAAAAGCGTAACACCCGCCAAATTGCTCGTTATGCTGAGCTTCCTGGCGGCGGGTTCGCTGGTTTTGGCACTTTCTTCCGGTAGCGGCCAAGCCGGTTTTTTGGATCTGCTCCGCCTGACAGGGGATTCCATGGACCCCGCGACGCAGGACATACTATTAAAGCTGCGCCTGCCGCGGGCACTGGCCGCCTTTGGAACCGGCGCTGCACTCGCGCTGGCAGGGGTCTTGATGCAGGTCCTGCTGCGCAACCCCCTCGCTGATCCATATATTCTCGGCAGCTCGGGCGGTGCAGCGGTCGCCGCTCTGACCGCGATGCTGGCCGGCGGTGGCACGCTGCTGGTCGATGCGAGTGCATTCGGCGGCGCTCTGGGCAGTACTTTGCTGGTGTTTTTAATTGCCCGCTATCACGGCAACTGGACGCCCGGCCGCTTACTGTTAACCGGCGTCGTCATCGCAGCCGGCTGGAGCGCAGTGCTCAGCCTTTTATTGGCGATGGCTCCGGCAGCAAACCTTCGCGGAATTCTTTTCTGGCTGATGGGAGACTTTTCTTTCGCCGGAAACTCTTTGCCTAGCCTTATTGCAACGGCCTGTGCTCTGGGTATTGGATTCATCCTGGCCAAATCTTTAAATATTCTCGCCACGGGGGATCAACAAGCAGCTCTTTTGGGCCTGCGAGTGAGGCCCATTCGCGTATGTGTTTATCTGTTAAGCGCATTGTTGACGGCCGTCGCAGTGACGACAGCCGGAACCGTCGGATTCGTCGGACTGGTTATTCCTCATCTGATTCGACTGATCAGCGGCAGAGACCATCGCAGCTTGTTGCCGGGCGCAGCTCTTGCAGGCGGCAGCCTGCTGGTCGTCGCTGATACGGTGGCAAGAACAATTGTAGCGCCTCGTCAGTTACCCGTCGGTGCCATTACGGCCGTAATCGGTGTGCCGATTTTCCTTTTCCTGCTGAGCCGAACCGCCACCAGCAAGGATTAGTTGTAATAACTCAGACTTACGTTTACAGGCGCTGTACGGCGAGTATCCCATGGGTTCGCCGATTCTAAACGCTCGTGGCCGGCCCAGGCCTTGTCTGCGGCATACCCTTTGCAGGGAATAAAGCGGACCGCAGGGAGCCATCCCAGCAAAGGGTATGCCGCAGACAAGGCCGAATGCTGGCAAAGGATTTCGCCTGGTGGGCATTGGCTATTTCGGGAATGTGCCAGAGCTCGCGGCAGTTCGCCGGAATTAAAGGGACAGTGACCGTAATTCACAACACAAGCAGAATTTTGTTTAGCACGCCGTTGAATTACGGTCACTGTCCCTTTAATTCCGGCGAACTGCCTCCAACAGTAGCTTTGCGAAATTTATCTTTTGCATGATCGGACACTGTCTGGCCGATAAGATCTGAGTTTTTACTACCGGTACTCCGTTTATCGATATCGGGCTAAATAATCACGGCCACGCTCCATCAGATCCACAAATGCTTGTTCGTCTCCCGCGTCAACCAGACTCGTGATCCGTTGCACGGCGGTGGCAAGCTCTCGTAACGGAGCCATACCATGTGGATTGAGTTTCTGTATTTCGAAATACAGCTGCGGACTCTCGTCAGCGACACTTGCCGCCACAGCAAGTTGGGCGTCGAACGTCGTACTCGACATATCAGCCAACTGAGGCAACTTTTCACCGCTTTCTACCAATGCGGTGAAGAAAGCGATATTCAGCGCATGGGACAAACCCAAGACCGTTGCAATCAGGCGATCGTGATCTTCAAGCTTCATTTCGATCTGCCTGGCCATTGTCGAAGCAAACAACTGACGGGCCTCGGCGGTCGCTTCCGGGTTACCGACTTCTATGAACAAGATGTGCCGACCAGACAGCAACTCGGTATCCGGCCCGAACATTGGGTGCAGGGAAGTGACTTTGGCGCCCTTCGTCGCAAGATTTCGCAATCCGACCTCGAGTGGAGACTTGAGTGAACCTATATCAAAAATCAGGCCGGCTCTTCCGGTCGCCGCAATATCCTCCAGGATAGCCGCGGTGATGCTGATTGGTGCAGCAATGACCGTGACGTCAAATTCGTCTGCTGTTTCACGCCAGTCCCGCACCTGCGTCAATCCGTTTCCATCCGCATCAGTGATTTTCCGCGGGTCCGCCACGGTCACTTCAAAGCCCTGGGAACCCAGAAAATCGACGAACCAGAGGCCCATCTTACCGGCGCCACCAATCACCAGGGCCTGGCGTCCGCGCCCGCGAGCCTCCGCTCGTACACGCGCCCGCTCCTGCTTGGTCAGCGAAGAGCGAATTAGCAGATGCATAAGGGACTCGGCGAGGCCCGGTGGAATACCAAGCTGTATAGCCTGATCACGCGCCGCATCCAGCACCTGTTTTTCGCGGGCAAAATCACGAGTCGCCTGCCCACTACTCAGCTTTACTGTACCAATCTGGTCGACCACAGACTGCCGCTCGGATACCAGGTCGAGAATCTGCCGATCCAGATCGGACAATTGAGCTCTGAGTTCGTTAAGATCCATGCGCAAGGCTTGTACAGAGTCACCCGGGCTTGTGCAAGTGGAGGAATTGCTGATACGCCATTATATTTGCTGCCAAACGATGTCCCCCACGCAATATTCGCGCTAATGCGCCTATGATCAACGGGAGTAACAAATAATGAAATCCAGAGCCGCTGTTGCCTGGGAGGCCGGCAAACCGTTGTCTATAGAGACCATAGACGTCGACGGGCCAAAAAACGGTGAAGTTCTGGTTCGCATCGTTGCCACCGGCGTGTGCCATACAGATGCGTTCACTCTGTCGGGTGCAGACCCGGAAGGACTGTTTCCCGCGATCCTCGGGCATGAAGGTGGCGGCATCATCGAGGAAGTGGGGTCGAATGTCACCGGTCTGAAGCCAGGCGATCACGTTATCCCGTTATATACGCCAGAGTGTGGCAGCTGCGATTTCTGCACATCCGGCAAGACCAATCTTTGCCAGGCTATTCGTGTAACACAGGGACAAGGTCTGATGCCCGACGAGACAAGCAGGTTCTCTTCAGGCGGTCGTCAGCTGTACCACTACATGGGAACGTCTACTTTCTCGGAATATACGGTGTTGCCCGAGATCGCTGTTGCGAAGATCAGCCCCGACGCACCCCTGGATAAGGTTTGCCTGCTGGGCTGCGGTATCACCACGGGGATTGGCGCCGTATTGAATACGGCGAAGGTCGAGCCGGGCTCAAACGTTGCCATTTTCGGTCTGGGCGGCATCGGCTTAAGTGTAATTCAGGGTGCCGTGATGGCGAAAGCCGAACGAATTATCTGTATTGACACCAACGCGGATAAATTCGAGATGGCCAGGCAACTGGGGGCCACCGACTTCGTAAATCCCACCGACCACGATGGGCCGATCCAGGAAGTCATCGTTGATATGACGAACGGCGGAGTGGATTATTCATTCGAATGCGTCGGCAATACATCGCTGATGCGTTCGGCACTCGAGTGTTGCCATAAAGGTTGGGGTGAATCCACGATCATTGGCGTGGCCGGTGCCGGCGAAGAAATCAGTACCCGCCCATTTCAGCTGGTGACCGGCCGTGTCTGGCGCGGCACGGCCTTTGGTGGTGTCAGGGGCCGAACGGAACTCCCCGGGTACGTGGAAAAATACATGGCTGGTCAGATCAAGATCGACGAAATGGTGACCCACAGCCTGACCCTCGAAGATATCAATCAGGCCTTTGATCTGATGCACGAAGGCAAGAGCATCCGATCCGTCGTGTCTTTCTAGGGCACCATAATCTTCCTATTGAGTCGAGTTGGATCACTTAGATGACGACAGCTCTCGCTATCGCGACAACTTCCGAGCTGGCGGCGCAGGCGGGCGCGGAAATCGCCAGAGCTGGCGGCAATGCCGTGGACGCAGCTATTGCCGCTTCGCTGGTTTCCATGAACACCGAACCGGGCATCTGTTCGCTGGGTTGTGGCGGCTATATCACTGTCTGGCCACGAGGACAGGTCCCGATCACGCTTGATGGCTACGTTGCGACGCCCGGCAAGGGCTCATCGATACAGGAATCGGACCGGGTCGCCGTGGAAGTCCATCTGGAGTATGGCGGCGGGATTACAACGGTTATTGGACCAGATTCCGTTGGCGTACCGGGGGCCATTGCATTGTTCGGCGCCGCGTCAGAGCGTTACGGCAGCGTGCCGTGGAATACCTTGTTCGATCCTGCGATAGAGGCGACGCGCCGCGGCTTCCCACTGCCCGAAGCTTGCTATAACTATCTCGTGCACTCCGGCAAGCTTGTATTCGGGCGCTCGGCCGATGGTTATCAGGCATTGCATCACGCCGATGGTCGATTGAAAAGCCCCGGTGAGAGCATTCATGTTCCATACCTGTCAGACACGCTTGCACACATCGCCAAGAACGGGGCCGAGGAGTTTTATACAGGGGAAGTAGGCCATGCAATGAGCAGATACATTGCCGAGACCGGCGGCCGGTTGAGCGAGGATGATTTAGCCGACTATGAGGTTATTCATCGGCCCAGCCTGGTGATTAACAGCAGTGGCAATTGGAAAATCGCGACTAACCCGCCACCGGCGATTGGTGGAACCGTCCTCGCCGCAATGCTGCAAATGATGAACAAAGAACCGGTCAAACAATGGGATCCGAAATCCCTGAAGTACCTGGTGGACGTGCAGCGGGCAGCTCTCGGCTACCGGCGCCAATGTCTGGACATCAGTGAGCGCATCGACGATGACGCCGAACGTTTACTGAAGCTCGCGATTTCCAGCGACCCGGCAACGGTATTGGAATCGGGGTCCACCTGTCACACCTCGACAGTCGATACGACGGGGCTGGCTTGTGCCATAACTGTATCGGCCGGTTATGGCGCCGGTGACATGCCGCCTGGCAGCGGAATCTGGTTAAACAATTGCGTCGGCGAACTCGAACTGAACAAACGCGGACTCGATGCAGGGCCTCCCGGTACGCGATTACCGTCGAATATGGCGCCAACCGCGGCAATCAATAGTAACGGAACAATTATGGCGATCGGCTCACCGGGCGCCGATCGGATTACGACGGCAATATTGCAGACCTTGATCAATCATTTTCACCTGGGTATGCCAATTTCCAGGGCGATAGATTATCCCAGATGTCATGTCGAGTTTACGGCAAACGGCTACTGCGTCGCCTATGAAGCAGGCCTGCCTGTTAATGAACTAACCGTTCCCAGCCGCAGCTTCGATGCTAGATCGATGTATTTCGGAGGCGTTGGCGCAGCGGCCTGGTCGCCCGAATCCGGCTTCACGGTTGCTGCCGATTCACGCCGCAGCGGTGGTACATGGTACCCAACCTAGCAGGTTGATATTGTTCATATATAAACCAAACGACGCGTGCCCACACTTGTTTGATCTCAAATACCAGGCCACTGGAATGGGAAATCATAACCGCTTAATCAGCCTATTCACTGTGTTAGCAGTTTTAGTCACCACCGCTGTGCCGGTGATGGCGACTGCCACAAATACTGAAATAACGTTACACGAAGGCAGCGACGTCACTGTTTCCGCCAGGGCAAATAAAATTGCTTTCGATTTGGCAGGGCGTATCTGGATCATGTCGCCGGACAATCCATCAGCCACACCGTTGACCGGCAAAATAGAATACAGCCAACACCCGGTTTTCTCTCCAGATGCCAGCTTGATAGCGTATGAGTCGATTCTGGACGGCTTCCATCAAATCGTCGTGATGCGTGCCGATGGCAGTGAATCGCGTCAGGTTACTTTCGGTAAATATCACCATCGGACGCCGGACTGGTCACCTACCTCAAATTCCCGCCTGGTGATGGCTTCCGACAGGGGCGGTGATTACGGCCTCTGGGAACTCGATCTCGAGTCTCTGGCTTTAAAACAACTGACATTTCTGCAGGGCGACGAAGCGGAACCCGCCTGGAACGATGATGGAAGTAAACTCGCGTTCGTCAGAGACGCAAAGAGGGGTTCGGCACTTCATGTCTATGATCCGGATTCCGGCACTTCGGTAATTCTGACCGAAGACAGTCAGATTCGCGCGCCGTCATGGCGACCGGATAGCAACGTGCTGACATATGTGCGCCAAGGCGACGGCAGCAGCCAGCTAAGGATGCTGATCCTATCTGACCCGATGATTACGAAACCCATAACCCGGGCAGAAACTGTGCATCCGGCACCGGCGCGGTGGATCGATCGCACGAACTTTCTCTATGCAGCCGACGGCCGCATAAAGCGCCGTGAATTCGGCATGCTGCAGGCCAGCGAAATACCTTTTGAAGCGCGAATTCAGGTCGCCGATGACTCCTATGCCAGGCGCCAAATGTATTTCACCGATACGGGTAACCAGCCGGTTAAAGGAATTACCGGCCGTAGCCGAACGTCGCAAGGAACGCTAATCGTCGCAGCTCTGGGCGACCTTTGGGAATTCGACAGCGCCGACGGTGGTCGCCAGCTGCTTCGTCAATTGACCAACGACGCATTTGTCGATACTCACCCGGCTGTATCGCCGGACGGAACGATGCTGGCATTCGTTTCAGACCGGCAAGGCAGTCTGCAAATCTGGCTCATGGATCTGGCAAGCATGCGAAGACGCCGACTTACCGGTGAAACAGGCATGGCCATACATCCGTCGTGGAACCAGGAGTCAACTTCCGTTGCGTATCTCGTCGCTAACCATCCGGCGGCAACCTCCCTGACTGTGAAACGAATCACTATTGCCAACCGCATTGTGCAGGTGTTGGCGAAAAATATTTCCACTCCGCTGCCGACGGCCTGGGATGAGACTAGTGGATCTTTTTCCATTTCTGGCAGCGACGAACAGAATGAGAATATTGCCACCGCCACACCGCCTCCGGCTGAACCCATACCTCTGACCTGGCGAGCATTTGAGCCAGAAGGGCGTTTAGTTATTCAGGCGGGCCGTATTTTCGACGGCATTGGACCTGGCTACCTTATGGCGCACGAAATCGTCATTCAGGGAAATCGCATAGAAGAAGTTAGGCCGTGGACTGATTCTCCAGCGGCCGGTCAAGTCATCGATGCACGTAGCAATACCGTAATCCCCGGACTCATAGATCTTTCCGTACAACAGGCATACGCGAGTACCGAGCGCGTTGGTCGGGCCTGGCTGGCGTACGGCGTCACAACTATCAGAGAGTCGGTTTCCGACACCGCAGAAGCCATAGAACGGCAGGAAAGCTGGCGCAGTGGGCGGCGCATTGGACCACGCCTGCTGATCGCATTAAAGCTCTGCAATCAAGATTTCCAGGCTGCTGAAAAAAATCATTTGACGGACCTTATCGGCCTGGCGACCGTCACCCTCATCGAATTGTGCGAATCACTTAGAGGCGAACTCCTGGAACATGCCATTTCAACTGCGCATGACAACAATTTACCGGTGGCGTCAAGCACGCCTTTCCCAGGCATCTTGCTTGGCCTGGACGAAGTTCAGGTGACGATGGGCGCAGGACCCGCCGACCCGTCGATGACCCTGAACGACATCGCTACCGTGGTGGGAATATCAGGCAAGACCGTCGTGTCGCGCCTGGCTGTCGATGGGCTACCCGGCTTGTCAACGCGTGACAGACTGACCAGTCAGGAACGGTATCGCAGGCTATTCACGGCAGCCGATCGAGACTGGTACGCAAATTCCTGGAGCCAGCGCGTGCGATCCTCCCAACCCGCTGGCGGCCTGAATCCACGAACCGCCAGCCAATCCTTGTTTCGGGCCATCGCAACCGGTGCCCGCGTCGCAACAGGCAGTAACGCACCTGTGACCCCATACGGCCTGGGCCTGCATGCCGAGCTTCAATTGCTTGCCAAGCTTGGCTTACAACCGTTTCAAATATTGAAAATGGCGAGCCTGGATGCCGCGCGGCTGATCGGCGCCGGCGAACAACTGGGATCCATCCGGGCGGGAAAACTGGCGGATCTGGTGATCATCGATGGCGATCCACTGGCGGATATCAGTCAGGCGGCAAATATTGTGATCACGGTCGCCAATGGGCGCGCCTATGGCCTCACCGAGCTTGTTTCACGCGGTCGCCGCGCGAATAGTGTTGGGAAATTTTACAATTAAACCTGGCTGGAAATTCTCAAGTTCGTGTTTTTATTACCAAATATACTTGACAGGCCCCGGGGAACATATAATCAGAAACGACTCAGCAGCGGGTGGGTTCGGCCAAAAAGAGGCTGTCCGCCTAGGTGCTTGGAGCAATAAACTGACATGAACTCAAAGCCCGGTAAGGAAATTCGGTGTCGGGATTTATTACAAAGAGGCCCACAGGCCCCTGAAACCGCACCAGTAATTTAATATAAGCATTTGTTTCTATATTGTTTTTTTACGCATGGCACGGGTCTTGCTTTATATTAATGCGCACAAAAAAAGGTTTTTACAGGCGGTGGCAGTATTCGACATCTGTACACAGACATCGAAGCCAGAAGATGCCAGATAAGAAGAACAATAATCATAATTAGAAGCAGAAAGAGCGGAAATAACAACAAATATAATCCAGCATAGCCTCGCCGCTGACGTAAAGACCGAACACGCGACAACAACAATAACCCGTATAACCCCGCTTCCCACGCGGGGTTTTTTTTGCCCGTAAAATAAGTGGCCATCCAGGCGTCAACGGGCCCCAGAGCGAACATGACCATCGAATGCATTGATTTGACAGTAAAGGTCAACGGACGACCGTTGATTGAGAATCTGAACCTGCGGCTGTCACCGGGTACGTTCGTCTGCATGCTGGGTCCAAACGGAGTTGGCAAGACCCTGACCCTGCACACGCTGGCGGGCCTGCGAGAAACCAGCAATGGGTTGGTACGCATTCACGGGGACGCTTTTGACGATCTGGATCGGCCGAGTATCGCGCGCCGTCTCGGGCTTCTGCTACAGACTCAGGATGATGCATTTCCAACCACCGTTTTTGAGACCGCGCTCATGGGGCGTCACCCGTGGCTGGGATTCTGGCAATGGGAAACCCAACAAGATATCGAAATCGCACAGCAAGCCCTTTTCGCAATGGACCTGTCTGATCTCAGCCAGCGGATGACGGCCACACTGTCCGGCGGCGAGCGGCGGCGACTGGCATTGGCTACTTTGCTCGTCCAGGATCCGGACATACTGCTCCTGGACGAGCCAATGAATCATTTGGATCCACTGCATAAGTTACAGGTGTTAACTACCCTCTCTGAACTTGCTATAGCTGGAAAAAGCGTTCTTGCCAGCATTCACGACCCAGTGCTGGCGGCGAGATACTCGGATTCAGTATTGCTGATGTACGGTGACGGACGCTGGGAATTTGGCCCGACTGCCGAGATGCTTACCGCCGCAAAACTCGAGCAATTATATGGAACACCGTTCCAGCAATTCAGTCACGACGGGCAAAGTGTTCTGCTCCCCATGCCGCCACGCCAGCGGACATGAAACTTGACACGACCGAAAGACCGGCGATAGAGTTCCAAGCTTGCCAAGTGTTTCCAACCGTCAGGTTGGAATAACGGGAAGCCGGTGAGTCAGGGATCTTCAGGATCCGACAATTCCGGCGCTGCCCCCGCAACGGTGATCGAGTAAATTCTGAATCTTCGGACCGAAGCAATCGGTTCGATACCACTGCGACAAACCAGCGTCGTGGGAAGGTGATTCAGCAAGGGGAAACCCGCCTCGTAAGCCCGGAGACCGGCTTGGTGACAGTAACGAGGGTGCGGTGGGCGCTCGGACGGCTGATTCGTCAGTGGTTCGACAGCAGCGCTCCCATACAAGACAACCATCACCAGCCAGCGCGGGGTAGCGCGGCCGGAGGAGCCAACATGCGTATCGCCACACGAACGGCGGCGGTAATCTGCCTTACGGCGATTAGCCTCATCACGAATGCGGAAGACACGGCAGCGAAAGATAACCTCGTTGTCACGGCAACCAGAACACCGTTGCCTGCACATCGCGTCATCGCACCGGTGGACATTATCGACGCCGAAACGATCGAACGCAGCATGGCGACGGAACTTTCTGAACTGCTGCGCTTCCAGAGCGGGTTGGATATCGTTCGCGTCGGCGGGCCGGGGCAACAAATATCAGTATTCACGCGCGGTACGAACAGCAACCACACGCTCGTGCTGATTGACGGCGTACGGATCAACACGGGGAGCCTGGGTCTTTCCGCTGTCCAGAACATCACGCCGAAGATGATCGAACGTGTCGAAATTGTGAAGTCACCGCGCACGACACTGTATGGCGAGAACGCGATCGGCGGCGTCATTAACGTCATCACGGTGAAGCCGGACGGTCCGGGCCTCGGTGTATTTGCCGGCGCCGGCCAGGACAACATGCAAAAGTACGGTCTGTCCGGCAGCATGACGGCGGGCGGATTCAGCATCGGCGGCCACGCCCAGTCCCTGAAAACAGATGGTTATCCGATCGTCGAAGGTACGACATTCGACAGTGGTTGGGAAAACACGACCATAGACGCCCGGACTGGCTACCAGACAAATCGATGGAGCATCGGGGCCCGGATCTGGAATAGCGAGGGTACGACGGAATACGTCAGGTTTCCGTTAGACCCGGCCAGCCAGGATTACAAAAACCAGATCCTCGCTATTACCGGACGGGCGAAGTTCACGAACAACTGGGACAGCACTGTGGATCTGAGTTTCACGACCGACGACCTCGAACAACGGCAATCCACGGGCTTCGTGCAGACTGAGCGCGCCATCCTCGACTGGCAGAACACGATCCAGATCGGCCGCGACAACACACTCGTCGCAGGCGCATTCTTGTCGAATGAGGAAGTTACCGGCGAATCATTTGGCTTCCCACTCACTGCCGAAGACACCGATACAATCGCCGTCTTCGTCGAAGACAGTATGGACTTCGGGCGCAACGCGATCGTGCTAGCCGGCCGTTACAGCAATCACGACGCGATCGGAAAAGATTTCACATGGAATATCGAGTACGGATTCGACATCACTCCCAACATGCGTCTGACGGCGACCGCCGGCCGTGCCGTGCGTGCGCCGTCGGCGTCGGAGCGCTTCGGTGCCTTCGGCGGCAACCCTGAGCTCAGCGAGGAAGAAGCTTTCACAGTCCAGGGTGGCTGGCAGTGGGCCTTGGCCGAACACCAGGAGGTCACCGTAGACCTGTTCTTCACGAAAATCGATAACCTGATCGCGAGCGATGCGAATTTCATGCTGCAAAACATCGATAAGGCAGAAATCACCGGGATCGAGGCCGGTTACTCGTTGGCCACGTCAGTTTGGTCGTTTCGCGCGACCGGGGATCCTGCAGGACCCCGAGAACAAGACCAACGGCACGACGCTGCTGCGACGAGCCCGGGAGTCCGCAACATTCAGCCTGGCACGCAACATCGGACGTCATCAGATGGGTGCCGACGTCAAATTCGTCGGCCCGCGCGAGGACTTCGGCGATCAAAACCTCGCGGGTTACGGCCTTACGAACTTGACGGGCCGTTTTTCATTCAGCGATCAATGGAGTATCTCCGGGCGCATCGAGAACCTGTTCGATCGTGATTACACGGCAGCGTATTTTGACTATGGCGTCAGATATCTTTCCCCCGGGCGCGGCGCGTACCTGGAGCTACGCTACGAGCTGAAATAGCGCGTTTGTTTCAGCACGGAGTATCATATAGCGATGGGGAATCGTCTTTCTAAAATTTACACACGCACCGGTGACGACGGTACAACAGGGCTGGGTACCGGAGATCGGATATCGAAAGATAGCAAGCGTGTTGAAGTGTTCGGAACCGTCGACGAACTCAATAGCGCAATCGGTGTAGTCCTTGCATCCAGTGGTTTGGATGCAGACTTGAACGATTGCCTGACTCGCATACAGCGTCAGTTATTCGATTTAGGCGGGGAGCTGTGTATCCCGGGTACTACTGTCATGGACGCTGATGCGGTGGCCAGCCTCGAGAAAATCCTGGATCAACTTAATGCGGACCTGCCGCCGTTAAAGGATTTTCTGTTGCCGGGCGGATGCCAGGAAGCTGCAGACTGCCATATTGCGCGGGCTATTTGCCGCCGCGCGGAACGCCGGGCATGGTCGTTGGCACGCGACGAAGAAGTCAATGAATATACACTGAAATATCTGAACCGGCTTTCGGACCTGCTATTCGTTATTGCACGAGTAATAAACCGCCGGGTGGGATGCGCAGAACCACTTTGGGGTCAGCGAAGGTAAAAACACAAAGGCGTTTCAGACGGCTCACTTTGGTTGCTCGCCGTCCTTCATTTTCCGTCGCGCCTTATCGACGCTTTGGCATAAAACGCGAATACCATCAAGAATTCGAGTACTCGGCCGGGCCATCTGGCCGGCGCCAAGCAAAAAAAGATTCCCATCACGAACGGCAGGAATATTTGTCCATTCTGACCAGCCTGACAGCTCCGTGGCGATCGAATCTTTCCGGGAATCAAATCGGCTGGCGATAATAACTTGCGGAGCCCTGTCCAACACGGCCTCCAAGGTTATTGCGGGGCTTAACTCATTCAAATTTGCGAACACGTTCCTACCGCCACAAATCTCAATCGCTTCACCGATCACGTGGTGTCTATTTATCGTGAACAGTGGCTGCCAGGAAACCTGATAGAAAACACTTAGTGTCGCTGCGTCCCGATACCGGTTTCTCAGTTTCTCCAATTCCCGTTCATATCCATCGGCAGCGATCGTGGCAACGGGCAAGCTATCAGCAATCTGGCCAATGAATCGCAGCTGTTCCGCAATCGTATCGAGGCGCCCGAACTCCAGACTCACAACGCGGTAGCCTAAGTCGGTGAGGCGATCAACAGCGGCGACTGGCGTTCCAGATTGCCAAGCCAGGAGTAAATCAGGCTTTAATGCAGCAATCGCTTCGTAGTCGAAGCGAAATGCATCACCGATCCGCGGTAGCGCGCCGGCTTCGGGCGGATAATCGCTGTATTCCACGACTCCCACCAGGTGATCGCCGGCACCGGCCGTGAAAACCAATTCGGTCAAATGTGGCGCCAAGGTGATTATTCGGCGCACCGGTTGGCTTACATCTCGTTCAGGAGCAGGACCGGAGATATCATCACATCCTGAGACCGTGACAATACACACAGCGAGCAGCAAAGATGGCGACACACGTCGGATGGTGCGACGGCCGGGCCGATGTCGCGCCCTGGTAATCATCCAACGGCTGCCTTTAAGTCAGCCAGTCGGTAAGCGTCAAGACAGCAATGGCAGGGCACCATATTAACCACAGTGTTCTATGCACCAGGCTCATGGCATCATGAACCCGGGTGGCGGCCGGCGGCGCGTCATTAGCCGATACCGTTTCTCCGCTGGCGCCATTACCAACATGATCCAACACATCGTTGGTGGCCTCAAAAAACCGCCTCCCGGGATCCCGGTCGTATACTCGCCAAGCGGAAATAGCACCTTCATAGCTTCCCGCAAGGGCGAAACCTAATACCAACAAGCGAGCAGGAAGCCACGCGAAAATTCCGTGCAGACTGCGAACGACCTGGACATATAAGGACGCAGAAATTTCCCCGTCGTTGCGGCTGTATTGATAGGCCAAACGTCGGCGCATCAAATCCAATACCCTGAACAGCCATGCTCCTGTCGGCCCTAACAGTAAAAACCAGAACACCACGGCGAAAACACGATTATTCGCCTGCACGAACACCGCGCGCCTGCAAGCAGAGATATGCATCTCGGGGTCGGATGGCGGATCATTTTCCAATAATTCGCGGGAGACCCTTTGTACGTCATCATCCCGGTCTTCGATGACGGCGGCACAATAATCATCGACCTCGATTTTTAGATCCCTTGGGCCTAAGGAAAACAACAGAACGACGACCGCCAACACAAAATAAGGGATCTGGAACAAAGTTCCTGCTAAGGCCACTGACACCAGGGCGACAGGTAAAACCGCCAGTACTGTAAGTGCGATTACACTAACCACGCAGCGCCACATAGCCGCATTTTCTGCCCGGCTGGAAACCGCATCGAACAACGGATCCAGCCAGCGAAATTCCCGCAGATGAAATAAATGGGTCAGCAATCGCTCTACACCCAAACCCAACAGCAACGCGACAAAATTCACTCAATTACTCCGCTAGAGGGATCCTGTATAGCCTACTAAGCTGAAGACGCTTTTGCCAATTGGGTCCGGAATCGCATCCAATCAAAAGCGGGTCCCGGGTCAGTTTTTCGGTCTGCAGCGATGTCGTTATGCCCGACAATCGGGGCATGCCTGAGCGAATTGACAACCGCTCGAAGCGCTGAGATTGTCCTGCATAAAACGTCGTACTGCTCGTCTGTATAAGCGATGGTGTCCACACCCTCCAATTCGATACCAATCGAAAAATCATTGCATTGATTACGATTCTTATAACACGAATCTCCGGCATGCCAGGCACGTTTAATCAACGGTACATACTGTACAAGCTCGCCATCTCGTCGGATCAACAAATGACTAGACACACGCAAGCCGGAAATTTTTCGGAAATACGGGTGCTCAAAAGAATCCAGGCTATTGGTGAACAGCCTGTCGATCCACTGTCCGCCAAATTCGCCAGGTGGCAGCGATATACCATGAATCACGATCAGATCCGGCTCGCAACCCTGCGGTCGGTCATCACAATTAGGCGACAGCACCTGGCGTGCTTCCCTTACCAGCCCGGATTTTGAGTCAATATGCAACATTCAAGAGATTTCGCGCGACGGCATGAGCAATAATGCCTTAATGCTTCCCAGAGTATTCCATTCGGCACCATTGGCTGACGGTATAAAAATTGTCTTGACTGGTGGTGCGGCCGTACATCTCGGCAAAGTCCTCCGCCTTCGGGAAAATGACGCCGTGATTTTATTCAATGGCGGCGGTCTCGATCATAGCGCCCGAATTATATCGGTAACTCGCCAAGAGGTGGTCGTCCGGGTCGCTGCAGGCATCGATCCAGAGACGGAGTCGCCTATCAATGTATCGTTGCTACAGGGCATTTGCCGAAATCAGCGAATGGACCTGCTTATACAAAAATCTACGGAATTAGGCGTGCAAAGCATTCGACCAATTATCGCCGAACGCAGCGTGATCAGGCTAACTGACGAGCGAGCCGAAAGAAGGCGGATTCATTGGCAAAAGGTCGCCATTAGTGCTTGCGAGCAATGTGGACGGGCGCGCGTCCCGGACATCAGTCAACCGGAGCTTCTTGCCACGGTATGTGAACAGCTTCCTAAGACGGCAACACTTCTAGTCCTGGACCCTGCCGGCGATGACATACCGGAATCAACGATTCGTTCGGCGCAGTCCGTTGCATTGCTGGTAGGCCCAGAAGGCGGACTGACTGACACAGAACGCGAGACGGCTTCGAATGCCGGCTTTGCACGAATTCGCCTCGGCCCACGAGTATTGCGCACCGAGACGGCGCCCCTGGCCGCTTTGAGTATCCTGCAATATTTGTCGGGTGATTTTTCCCACCGATAACATGTGAAAACTCAGATCTTATCGGACAGACAGCGTCCGATCACACGAAAAACGCACTGCGCAAATCCACCGTTGGAGGCAGTTCGCCGGAGACTCTTTCCGCGGGAATAAAGCGGACCGCAGGGAGCCATCCCAAGGAAAGAGTCTCCGGCGAACTGCCGCGAGCTCTGGTGCATTCCCGAAATAGCCAATGTCCACCAGCCGAAATCCTCTGCCAGCATTCGGCCTTGTCTGCGGCATACCCTTTGCTGGGATGGCTCCC
>PVMK01140172.1_pt1 | contig 99113 bp, 96 predicted proteins | sample 1853481 | NCBI WGS metagenome assembly PVMK01 (sample SAMN08533507, study PRJNA380276) | Marine sediment metagenome, whole genome shotgun sequencing project.
TCGTCAACGCGGCCTGTGGGCAACCCGCGCTCGCGCAACTCGACCCACAACGCTTCGCGTGGTTTCAGTTTGAGGAGTCGCTGCTTAAGCTCGGCAACGCTCAGCTTTTCATTTTCGTTCACGAGGAGACCGTGACCGCGTTGAACTACGCCCGCGATCCCGAGCTTCATATGAAACGGGTGATCGACGACGCGGCACTCGATGGCGAGCACCTCAAGAGGCTCTATGCGGAGGCGAACAGGTTGCTTCGCGGCGGAGAGACGAAACGTCGGCCCGGCAGCAAACGACGCGACATGGAGCTACTGCTAGCCGTGATCGCCGGAGGGCTTGACGGCAGCGACGAAGAGATGGCGCGCAAGCTCATCGGCGTGCTTTCCGACCTCGGTTTGCTGCCCGGTGGTTTCGTATTCAACCCCGACGACGTGCCCCGCATCGCTCGGTTGATCGCCCCGCACAAGCGACGCCCCGAATCGCGGGAGCAGACCGCGAAAAGGATCGCCAGGGCAGTGCTCGTCGATGGATTCGGCGCGGTCAAAGCCAAGATCGATGACCTGTTCGAATAACAGTGACCCGCCCTTCATGCCGCCTTGCGTCTGGCGATCTTCGCGGTGAGGTCGGCGATCTCCATCGCTTGCTCCAGCGTCCGCGCCTCGTGCGGGATGCGCTTCAATGCGTTGAGATAGTGGCGCTCGGCAACCGCGATCGAATGCCCGCCACGCGCAGCGGTGAGGTAGACGGCTGCACCGTGATAAATGCCGGGCGCGGACGCGAGGTAGCTTTGGCATGTGACGCGCAACTTCTGAAAGCTGAACGTCGGTGCGCCGTACGTCTCTTGAAGGCGTTCCACCGCCCGTTTCAGCTCCCCTTCCGTCCAGTCGAAGACTTCACCTTTCCCACCCGAGCGAAGCCGCAAAGCAGTGAGCAGGGAGACGACAGACGGGCTCACGTCGAGGTCGATGTCGCGTTCTCGGTGGGCCTTCGAACGTTTGCTGATTCGCACCGTCTCCTCGTCGAGATCGACGTCGCCCCATTCGAGCCGAAGCACTTCGCCCTTCCGACAAGCGGTGAGCAGTGTGAACAATACGATCGGCGTGACCGGTTTGTGCTTCCCGGTGGTGTGGGTGGTCCCGTTTCGGACGTCGCCCCGGGTCGCCTCGAACTTATCTGAGTCGTGCCGAAGGCAGGCTTCGAGCAGCGTGCGAATTTGCTTCGTTTTGAGCGGGCGCTTCTTGACGTGGGTGACCGATTGCAGCTCGAATAGCTCGGCGAGATCGTCTCGCGTGAGGGTCGTGATTTCGTGGACCTTGACGAGGTAGCCCAAGACGCGCCGCGCACCTCTCAGATCTCGATTGATCGAATACGCCGAGCGCTTCTCTCGGGTCGCCTTCTGTGCCCCGCGCTTGCCGCGTTTGGCGGCTCGGTGTTTGGGTTTGGTGCGAAGCTGCTCGACAAACACAGCGAGGTTGCGGCGGTTCAGGTCGTCCACGGTGTCGATGCGGTTGCGCTTTGCGAAGTAGATCAACGCGTCCGTGCTCCCCCGGTACGCCGCCAGCGTCTTCTCGCGGTGATCGTGGACCCGGTAATAGCGCTCGATCGCATCAGGGAGGGACGTCCCCGTGCGTACCGCCCCGCCCTTCTCGATCTCTGCGCGTCGTCGGTGGAGCCTTCCAGCCAACCGGGCGGCGTAGTCTTCGCGCCCACGTGCGGAGTTGCGTTGCGGCTTCGGGATCGTCTTGAACTTCACCCGCCCGTTATCGGGATCGGTGCACTTGACCCTCCAAGTCTCTTTGCCACTTGGCTTGCAGATACCCACGCCCGTTCGGTCTGGTTTCCTTCTCGGCATGATCTCCTCCGGTATGGATCCGGTATGGATGCGCTCTCCAACCCGCAGCTCTTGCACCGCTGATCGGTTCCATACCATAATCCATACCGCCAAGGCTCGCCAATGGTCTCTAGTCGTCTGAAATGGTTATATGGCTTTTGCCATGCAAAACACGGGCGATTCTGACTTTTGCAAGGAATTTCCGGACCTTGCAAATTGGGCGTTTTTCGGTTTCCTAAACCGAAGGTCGGAGGTTCGAATCCCCCCGGGGGCGCCTTGCAGCACAAACGTGGTTCACATCTAGTGCCGATCGGGCTATACGAGGCTTCGAACGGATGCGTACGCTTGTCTTAGACCAAGGTTATCAACCTCACCGAGTCATCGGCTGGCAGCGCGCCGTGTGCATGATCTTCGACGGTAAGGTCGAGGTGGTCGAAGAGTACGACGAGGACATTCGGTCGGTTAGCATCACCATCAAGATGCCCGCGGTCGTTCGACTGCTTCGTGTACTCATCGGCCGGAAGCGCGCCATCAAGTTCTCGCGCATCAACGTGGCGATGCGTGACGACTTTCGTTGTCAGTATTGTGGCGACCGCCATCGCCTCCGCGGCCTCACCTACGATCACGTGATTCCGAAGTCCCAGGGTGGAAGAACCAGCTGGAAGAACATAGTCATGGCCTGCTACAGCTGCAACGAAAAGAAGGGCAACCGGACTCCTTCGCTGGTCGGCTTGCGGCTCCGCCGCGCTCCCGTGAAACCCAAGTGGCTGCCCATGGTTGCTTTCCGCGTCGATCCCGCCAGCTCGATCCCTGAAGCCTGGGCAAACTGGGTGTACTGGCATGGCCGCCTCGAGAGCGATCCTTAGAGCTACTCCTGAGCTCAGCTTGCACGGAGTATGCGCCGCATTCGTTCGCCGATGAACTCGCGAACAATCGGATCCTGGGAGTCGAGAAAACTCGGGGGAGCACCGGTGGCCACTATCTTGCCGTCGTGGATGAGGGCGAGCCGGTCGCTGATCGCGAAGGCGGCCTTGAGGTTGTGGGTTACGACAACCGAAGTTACGTTGAGGCTCTTCTGTAGACCCAACAGCAGGCGGTTTACTCGGGTCACATTGATGGGATCCAAGCCCTCGGCCGGTTCGTCGTAGAACACGGTCTTAGGCCGCACGGCAACCGCACGAGCCAAGGCCACCCGCTTGCGCATGCCTCCGGACAGGTCCGCTGGCCACATTTCTTCGATGCCGGGCAGCCCCACCAGGGATAGGGTCTCACTCACGCGCGCTGCGATTTCCTCCTCTGGCATGTCGGTTTGCTCTCGGAGCGCATACGCCACGTTTTCGTAGACGTTGAACGAGTCGAACAACGCCGACTCTTGAAACAGCATACCGATGCGTCGGCGAATCCGCATCCATTCCTCTTCCGATACGCCGGATACGATCTCGTCGTCGACCCGAATCGTGCCCGCGTCGATCTCGATGAGCCCCATCAAGGCCTTCAACAAGATGCTCTTGCCGGAGCCAGATTCGCCGATGATCGTGATGACTTCCCCCTCGAAGATGTCGAGGTCCAGGCCGTCGAGCACGACATGACGACCAAAGGCTTTCCGCACGCCGCGTACTTCGAACAATGCCATGGCTCTGGGGGCTCAGCTTTCTTTCGGTGCCCAGGAGTTGCAGTACCCGGCGGGGTTGATCGGACCCTGGACCAAGGTGCAGGCTCCGCACTCGTTCTTGCTAGCGGCTCTGTAGAACTGACAGCTCGCGCAGTCTTTGACCTCGCCATGCGGCGAGCGATCTTGATACTGGAGGGCTGTTCGCAGTTGCTTGGCTGCCTCCGTGAGGCCACTCGTGTCCTTGCAATCGAGTTCCTCTTTCGTGCAGCTCGAGAGCAGGGCCGATGCAGACGCGATCACGACGAGGTATGCCCCTCCTTGAAGGACTTGAAGCAACTCGCGTCTCGACAGCGTCATCTTCATGGTCACTCCAGCACGGGGACTTCAGCCGCCCTTATACTACAGGGCGTCAGCGAACGGCGTCCATCATTTCGAGGAACTGTTCGCTTTCCACCATGCCGGTGATTCGCGAAGCCTCGGAGCCGTCGCTGTTGTGCAGCACCACGAACGGTAGCCCAGGTTGCTCGTACGATTTGAGCAAGGCCCACTTTTCGTCGGTCGCTTCGTCGGCGCTCAGGTCGACCCGCACCGTCACGAATCTCTTCGCCTCGGCCACGACCCTTGGATCGCTCAGCACATCCCGCTCGAGCTCTTGGCACGCCCCACACCAATCGGCGCCGAAATCGACAAGCATGGGGCGTTGCTCAGTGACCGCGGTCTCCTTGCCAGTTTCGTAGTCCTCGACCCAAATGATGTGACTACCCGTGGGTAGCGCTTCGGCCCATCCGATGATCCCCAACGTTCCGGCGACGCACGCGGCGATGCCGACGCCTTTGCGTAGTCGTGCGGCCCAGGCGCCGCCTTTGAACGACAGGTGAATAGCTCCCGCAGCGACGCCCCCGGCGACTAAACCGAGCGCGATTGCAAGCCAGGTGCCGTCGCGCGCCGCTGGTTGCGGGTATGGGAGAACACCGCGCAAGTAGTAAAACGCGAGCGCCAGCATCGCGATCCCGAAGATGCTCTTGGTCCACTCGACCCACCGGCCCGATTTCGGAAGGGTGATCGCGAACGTCCCAACGAACCAGAAGAGCACGCCGATACCGATCGCATAGACGAACAGCGCGACGGCGCCGAACCCGACATGGCCGGTCGTGGCCACCCACGTCAGGAGCACCGCGAGCACGGGTCCGGTGCAAGGCGCGGCGATCAAGCCGTTGACGAAACCGAGCGCGAAGGCTCCCCGGACCCCGAAGCCACCAGCTTGTGCGAGACGGTTCTGCAGTCCCAAGGGCAGCGCGAGATCGAAGAGACCGAACATGCTGAAAGCCATCAGTGTGAAGAGCGCGGCGAGGGTTCCGAGCACCCAGGGGCTGACGAGCGCGCTTCCGAACGCGCTTCCGGTGAGCGCTGAGATGACGCCGAGGGGCGTGAGCAACGCTGCGATGCCAAGAACGAAAGAGGTGGACAGCACCGCAGCCCTTGCACGGCTCTCGGCCTGTCGTGCGCCAAAGACGCTGACGGTGATCGCGATCATCGGGTATACGCACGGGGTCAGCGACGTCGCCAACCCTGCTATGAAGATCAGTCCCAAGGCCCCCGCGTAGCTCCCCCCTTGAAGGGCGTCGGCGAACGGCGCCGTCAGCTGCGAGAGTGTATCGGCGGACGCCCGGAGTTCCGGCACCAACACCGCGACAAATCCCGTAATGCCAACCCCCCGTATGAACGACGCTTCACGTCGCCGATGGGGCTTCGCCCTAGCCGGCCTGTGCATGGCTTCAATATGGTGCTCGTTTGGTTGACCGTCCACGAACCTGGGACGTAGCCTCTCGCTGGGAAGCACTTTGCCGCTACTTTTTTTGCTGTTCATCTCTTTCGCGACCGGGGCTCTCGCCGCCCACGCTGGCCGTGAGGAAGTCCGTCATAGCGCCGACCCCATGTGGCGCATGGAGACCTTCCTGGGGTACGCGCTCTTCGTCGTGTTGCTTCTGATACCAACAGCTCTCTACTTCTACGTATTTCATGGTGACTGGTTTCTCTTCTACGGGGTCGATACCGGTCGTGCCCCGTGGGTATGGGGGATACTGGTGCTCGTTACGGTCGCGGGAGTAGCTGCGCTCGGGTTCCGCCTCGGCGCTGCTTTGTGTCGGATCGATCGTGAGGTCGCCGTTCGCCGTATCGCAGGTGGGGCTCTCGTTTTCGCGCTCGGTGTTTGGCCAGTGGTCTGGAGGCGGCTGTCCTTGGTTGGTTCGTACCGAGAGTTCACCCGAGACTATGGGCTCACTGGGTATTTCTCGAGCGCTGCGTTCTATGCGGGCCTCATCATGCTGATCCTGCTGGGCGCCTCGTTCGTGTGGGTGGTCTACCGCATCGATGCTCGCACGCATGACGGCATGTGACCTGCGTCTCTACGGTCGAGTGATCAACCCCATGTGCTCCCGCAAGTGCATCGCGGCGCTTGACGCCCAGAAGCTCAAGGCGTCTCGATATGCAGGGTGCGTGTCGATGCTCGCGCCTTCGGCTTCCCGCTCGGGCGCCAGGCGGCTCCGAATATCGTGCACAAGCGGCTCGAGCTCGTCACAAAGCAATAGCGCCACTCTCGTCGCCGTCCGCTCTGCCGCGTTGACCCAGCGCTCGAACTTGACGCGAGGGGCTTCCGCGTACGTGAGCGCTGCTTCGCGCACGCGTCTACGATCGCGTCTGGGAATCGCCCGCTGCAGGCGGCGCGTTTGCTCGTCGAGAAACTCCTCGCTCGTCAACCCCGTCCCGAAGTCCGGCTTGACGATGCGCGCGGCCGAAGCAAGGAGAACGTCCAGCTCCCGTGGGGTGAGTTTCTCGACCGCGTGATACCCGCGTGCGATCTGGGTGAGAGGTCGTGCCAACAGGAATGCCTGCGTGCTCGGGCCCTTCTCCATGATGGTCGCTGGCACCAGAAGCGACGGCTGTGCGCCGAACTCGATCGTGATGCCGCGATTGCGGACGCGGTGAAGAAAGAGATCGAAACCGCGAACGTCCAACGCGGCTGCGATTCGGTTGGCGATCTCGCGCAGCGGATGATTGGCCTCTGTCGCAAGGCGATCGCGAGTCGAGAGACCGTAGCTTTCGAGCTCGGGAGGATAGAGTTTGGCGAGTGCCGGGCTCAGGGCAGCCAGGAGGGAGCCCGCCGCTTCGTCTTCGGCGCGCGGCGTGCCCAGTTGGTCCAGGACTTGCCCCCGAAGTGATCTCGGGCGCGCCCGACCAGGGACTGCCGATGCTGCTGCGATCCGACTTCGATCTTCTTCATCGTCGACGCCGAGCACGACCAGAGGCAGGGTCGCGATCCGGGCTTCTTGTGCGCGGCCTTTCGACTCGTACGTGAGCGCGAGCTCCCGCCAGATGTCTTCGCGGAGGGGATCTACGGTCAACACCTCCTGCAGATGTCCGAGCGCTCCGACGCTGTCCCCCCGTTTGCGAAGCCTGATCGCAAGCTCTCGTCGGAGGTCTGTGCTCGACAGGCCATCCTCGAGCGCCGAAGACAAGACCCCGATCGCGGCTGCCTCGTCACCGCAGTGGTCCGACAGGACCCGCGCGATCTCGAGCACCGTCACCACGCGGTCAGGCTCGTCACTCGCGTGGTGACGCCCAAGCGCTTCTGCGTAACTTCTCCAGTCGTCGGTGGTGGAGCAAAGCTGCCCAAGCTGAAGCGCGGCTTCGCTGCGTGGGCCGTCGAGCACGATCGCGCGCTGAAGTGCGTCGCGCGCCTCACTCGTATTGCCAGTCGCGTTCTCCAGTTGACCCAGGCGCACCAACGTCTCCGCCTGGCCAGCGTGGCCCTCGCTGATTTCGAGCAGGTGGCGCGCGACCTGCAGCGCCTCGGGGATTTGGCCGAGCTGTTCGTGGACCAGCGAAAGCTCTTGCAGGGCAAGCGTGTGAGAGGGATCGGAAGCCAGCACCGACTCGACGTGCCGAGAGGCTTTTTCGGGCATCTCGAGGCGCTCTCGGTAGAGCCGAGCGAGCTCGAGTTGAACCCGTTGGAGCTGACTGCTTTCCGGAGCCGCCGCGAGGAGCCGTTCCATCGTAGCGGCAGCCTCGTGCCACGACTCGTTCGACTGGAAGAGGACAGACAATCGCTCGAGCGCCTCCAGGTGACGAGGCTCTACTTTCAGCACGCGCTGCAGCGTGCGGATCGCGCCCGCAGTCTCCCCGAGGTCTCTGCTTTGGATCTGCGAAACCTCGAGCCAGAGCGTGCTCGCGCGATCGACCGAACCCGCCCCTGACGCGGCCTGTGACAACCGGTCGACCAATGCCGACCAGCTCCCGTCGACGGAGAGAACATCGATCAGACCCTCGGCCGCACGCTCCGAGTCGGGACATAGCTCGAGCGCACGCTCGAAGTCGTCGCGCGCGCCATCGTGGTCTCCCGTTCGTTCGAGCCGAACGAACGCACTTTGCACGTACAGGCCGGAAGCTGCCTTGGCGTCACGCTCGGACGCAGCCTCGTGTCGGAGTGCATCGACGAGCGCCTTGGGATCATCGGTTTCCTGAGCGACGCGAGTTAGCCCGCGGGCCGCGCCGATGTGGTGAGGGTCCGCTATCGTCGCGGCGCGAAATTGCTCGATCGCTTCGCTAACTGTTGAACCTTCTGCCCGTTCGGCGAGGCGTGCGCGATGGGCCGCCACGACGGTTGGGTCTTGTGCCGACTTCGCAAAAGAGGAATCGATTTCGCTTAGCAGCTCCGAGTCTTGGCTTTCCGCAGCGAGCCGCTCGAGCTCGAGAAGAGCGCCCAGATCGGACGGGGCAGCGGCGAGCACCCGGCGGTAGGCGTCGACGACGTCGCCAGGCTCTCCGAGCCCTTGATGCTCAAGTAGCCTTGCGAGCTCGTACAGTGCGGCCACGCGGGCCGACGGCTCCCGGAGAACCTCGGCTTGCGTCGAATATACCCCGCAGAGCGACTCCCACGCGCCAACTTGCCGATAGAGCTGTTCGAGCGCGAGCAGCGCGCCAAGATGCCGATCGTCGATCGCAAGGACGTCCTCCCATGCCTGAATTGCTTGCCGATGTTTATCCTGGCGTTCGAGCACCTGGGCCTTGCGAGCCTGTAATGCGATGCGTCGAGCCGGGTCCTCGGTCAGCTTGAGCTCACGTTCGAGATCCGAAAGGAGATGCGTCCAGTCGTGTTCCTCTGCCCGAACCCGAGCCAAGGCGTCCACGGCCGGTCGGTAGCCCGAGTCTGCCGATATGGCGGCTTCGTAAGAGGTCACGGCCTTGGCGCGATCATCGAGATGTTCTTCGTACGCCTGCCCAAGAAGGAACGCGGCGCGAGCACGGACCTGCGATGCGCTCGAGTTGCGGAGCTGGAGCTCCAAGACGTCGACCAGCTCCTCCCACGCGCCCCGCTCCCGTAGTTGTCGCGCGAGCTCCTGCAGGGAACGGGCGTGCCCCGGATCGGCTTTAATGGCCTCGCGGTGATATCGAAGCGCGTCCTCGTCGCTTCCGAGTCGGTCCCGCGAAATCTCGGCCATCTTCTCGAGCAGGGCGACCCTTCGACTCTTCGCTGAAGTCAGCCGTAACTCCTGCCCGTACACGTCGAGCAGGTCGTTCCAGCGTCCCGCCGCATAGTAGAGGCGACCGAGGTTCGACAACGTCGGAATGTGTCTTGGATCCTTCTCGAGCGCCCGCCGATATCGAACAATTGCTTCGTCGCGGTCATCGAGCTGCTCATCCAGCACTTCGCCAGCGCGGTGCAGGAGGCCGACCAGTCGGTCGCGTTCCACCGTAAGATCGATCTCGTAGTCGAGGGCTTCGAGGAGCTCGCGGGGACGCTGTGCTCTCGCGGCCGAGCGTTGCCAGGCATGAACGGCTGAGAGATGGCTCGAGTCCTGTTGCAACACTCGCCTGTAGCTTTGAGCCGCGAGTGCGTGCTCCGCGAGAACGTCCTCGTAGATCTGCGCGATTTTAAGGAGGTACGACACCGCGCGTGTGCCCGTCGCGCTGTCCAGCGCGTTCTCGTACAGCTGCACCAACTCTTTCGGATGATGCATGTCCGAGAGTAGCCTCGCGAGCGCCTTGAAGGCAGTCGAGTGGTCGGGCATCGCGTTCAGCGCGCGCTGATAGTGCTCGACTGCCTCGTCGATGCTATTCAGTTTGGTCTCGAAGATCTCGGCCGCGCGCGCGTGTGCATCCGCCCTGCGTTGCGCATCCCTGGTGTACCGCGCTTCGCGAAGGCACATTTCGACGAGCTTCGGCCACGCCCCCCGGATGCGGTATAGCAAGCTCAATGCTTGTAGACTCGAAAGAGATGTCGGGTCGAGCTTTACGGCTCGCTCGTGCCAAGCGATCGCCTGGTCGACGTCCTGGAGATCCTCCTCGTAGAGGCGAGCGATGCGTTGCGTGAAGGTCAGTTGCTCCGCCTCGTCATCCGTGGTCTCGGTGAGCGCTTCGAGCGTCTCCACCAGCGCTTGAAGTCGTTGACTGGCCTCGTAGTGCCGCGCCAGCTCCCCGAGAATTAGTGGGTCGTCCGGCTGTAGCCCTCGCGCCAGCTCCAACATCCGAATCGCTTCGTCGCGGTTGCCGAGGTGCTCGGCATGAACTCGCGCCGCGCGGTACAAAGAAGACGCCTTATTCGGTGGGTCGGCCGCCAGTTTCGCCTCCGCCTCGAGTGTGCGGATCAAGTCGCGCCACCGTCTTTGGCCGTAGTAGAGACGCTTGAGTGCTTGGATCGCAATGGTTGCGTTCGGATCGAGCTGAAGCGCGGTTTCATAGAGCTCCGCAGCCTGCTCGGGCTGCTGCTGTCGACTCTCGAGGAGCTGCGCGCGACGAATGATCAGGGCTGCGCGATGGTCGTCGTCCGAGGCAGCCGCGTTGGCGAGCTCTGCAAGAGTCCGATCGACGTCTTTCCAAGTTTGCGTCGCGAACGCTCGCTGCTCGGTGGCGTGCAAGATGACGGCGTGCGTGCGGTCGAGCGCACGCGCAGTTTGATAGGCTGCCTCGGCCGCCTCGCGATTGCCAAGGACGTCTTCGAGAAGGCGCCCCTTCAGCAAGAATAAGGTAGCCTTATCGCGGGGCTGACGTGTGACCCGGGCCTCCGCGTCGAACAACGCAAGCGCGTCCGGGAACATCCTGGCGCCGAGCAGGAGGCGGCGCGTGGCGCGAATCGCTGGGACATAGTCCGGTGCCCGCTCGAGCGCGGCCTGATAGTATTGAAGCCCCCGTCGCGCATCCTTGAGAGGACTTTCACATGTTCGCGCCATTTCGAAGTAGAGCCGCGCTACGCGTCGAACGTCGGGTTGGCCCTGAAGCTCTCGCTCGCACTCCTCGACCCACTCCCGCGCCCGCCGCATGCGATCCGCGGTGGTCCGCGGCGGCGGCTTCGACCGGGCTTCCTCGGCTAGAGACGGAGACGGGGGCGGGGTCGGTGGCCTAGCGCCGTCCGGATCTTCGACGAGATCGTCCTGTCCGAGCTCCTGCGTGAGCTCCCGACGCAGCGCGGTGATGTCCCCGTCCTCAAAGCCCATCGTGGCCTATATGCTACCCCGCCTCTCCGCGGAGCGCATCGGCTACGAGGAGGTGGGTTATTATCCTACACGGTGGCGTTTGGGCTTCAGGCGGCGGGCGCGAGGTCTTGGAGCTCGTCGCGGAGCTTCTTCTTGGCGCGCGCCTCCAGCTGGCGAGCGCGCTCCCGGCTGACACCGAGCTCACGGCCAAGCGACGCCAACGAAGCCGAGTCGTCACTCAAAATGCGCTTTTCGACGATCAAGCGTTCCCGGTCGTCCAACACGGCGAGAGCGCCCTCGAGGCGAGAGCGAATCCCACTCTGGCGCCGTCGCCTTTCGAGGATGACATCCTGGCGTTCTTCGGAGCCCGGTAGCATCTCGACCAGTGTGGCGTCGGAGTCGTGATAAGCGGGGGCGTCGAGCGAAATTTCGCGCTGGTCGAGTCGCCGAAGCAGCTCGGTCATCTTCTGCGGGGTCGTATCGAAATCGGACGCGAGTTTCTCGATCAATTCGTCTGAATCGGCGATCCGATTCGAGAGGCGGGCCCTTTCGCGGCGGAGCCTGAAAAACAGCTTTGAGCGGAAGGGACCGGAGCCGGCACCGATCATCGTGCTCGAGCGAACGACGGCTTCGAGAACGAAGGCTCTGATCCAATATCCCGCGTACGTCACGAACCGGGTACCCCGATGCGGATCAAACTTCCGCACGGCGGTGACGAGGCCGACGCTTCCTTCGGCGATGAGGTCACCGAGCTTTAGGCCATACCGGCGGTACTGGAGCGCGATGGCGATCACGTACCGCAGGTTCGCTTCGACGAGCTTGTCGGCAGCCTCTTGGTCACCGTCGAGCACACGAAGTGCGAGCACATGTTCGTCTTCCCGGGACAGCTTAGGGATGGCCCGGACTCGCTGGATGTATCGATCGAGGGAAGCGGAGGACTGCATGGTAATGCCCTATACGTCTCAGGTGACGTAACGTTACCGAGCGATTCCGTCAAGTGGAGCTATTTAACCCATTTAGGTCGAGAAGCTCGAGCCGCAACCGCAGGTTTGTTTCGCCTTCGGGTTCACAAACTTGAACCCCGCGCCCTGGAGGCCCTCGACGTAGTCGATCTCGGTGCCTTCGATGTACTGGGCACTCATCATATCAATGTAAAGAGAGATCCCGTGAGAGACGAACGTTTGATCCAAATCGGTCGTTTCATCCTCAAAAAAGAGGTCATAGGAGAATCCCGAGCAGCCGCCTCCGATGACCCGCACACGCAGGCCTTGTTCTTCGAGCCCTTCGGCGGTTCGGATTTCTTTGACCTTTTCGGCAGCTCTCGTGGTCAGGTTCAGCATAGCATTCCTCTAGCATGCAACTATAAGGTCGCGCCACCGATCTCGCTAGTAGTGGGGGTTCCGTAACGTCAGGTTTGTGGGTTTCCCACCCCAGGGCCTTCCTCGACGGTCCCTACGGGCTCGGCGCTCCGTCCCCCGATAGTCCAGCTGGCCGACTCATCCTGCTCGTAGCCACGCTTGAGATATCCGAGTGCGACGCTCCGAGCCCCATCCCGGACCGCCGAGGTGACCTCACCGGCCTTCGAATCGCCCAACATGATGGTGCTTTCAGGCGCTGGTGGCTCCGGGCCGTTTATCCTCCACCGCCAAAGCACCTTGGGAGCCTTTCCCCGGCTCTGCAGCATGACCACCGTTTCCTGGCCGATGTAGCAACCCTTCACGAAGGAAACGGCGATCGGCGTGAGCCCGCTTCCCTGAGGGTAGGTTTGCTCCCCGAAATCCACGCCGAACCGAGGGCGCCCGCGTATGACGTGCGCATGGGTCCATCCTTCCTCGCTCACCTGACCTCCACCGAGCGCATTGGCTTGCGACGCAATTCGATCGAGCTCGGCCGGCAGGTCACCCGCGGCGACCACCCACTGGCGACCTCCGACTCCGAGTCGGTCCGACGGCCAACCCTCGCCATCGATCTCGCTTGCCTTTGGTCCCTGCGCCACGATGATTCGCAAGTCGTCCCGGTGCTCGAGGTCGACGTCCTCCATGATGATGTAGCGATCGAGCCGCTCGAGCAGGGCCTCGACTTGGAGCTTGGGAACATCCAACCACACGTCGGCTTCGCGAACGAGCACCCATGCATCGGCGAGGACTCTCCCCTTGAGGGTTAGTACGAAGCCGTAAACGGAGTCTCCAGGTTCCGCGCCCTCGAGTTGGTTCGTGATCTGTCTTTGGAGCCAATCGCGGGCGTCACCGCCACTGACCGCGATGACCGCGCGGTCACCGAGCGCGCGCACCCCCACGCTCTGCTCGAGCCACATCACTTCCTGTTCGATGCTCATGCGGGAGTTCTGGGACGCCAGCCTGCTTTAGGCAAGTGACTCGCGCTCGTCATCAAGAGGGTCCAGGCGGGCGGCGTGAAGCGAAATGACCTCACCATCGGTCTTGACCAGCGCAGCTCCATCGTGATCGATCCCTTCGAACACGCCGGCGCCTTTTTCCCACCTCACCCGCTCTCCCATCAAGGCGAGCCGGGGCTCGAGCGCAGGGACGATCACCCGTGGGCCCTCTTTCACGAAGCGCTCGACCCATTTCTCCATGTGGGAGAGCACGTCGGCGAACACCTGTTCGCGATCGAGCGCATCGCCCTCGGCCCGTTCTGCGCGAAGCGAGGTTGCAATGCCGGACAGCTCGACCGGCCAATCCAACCGGTTGACGTTCACGCCGACCCCGATGATCACCGAATCGATCGAAGTCCCAACCGTTCTGCTCTCGACGAGGATCCCCGCGCACTTTCGGCGTTCGATCCAAACGTCGTTGGGCCACTTCACCAAAACCGCCCGCCCGGGGACCCATTTTGCCACCGCATCGCGTACGCCGAGCCCAACGGCCAACGTCACCATTGCGGTCGACGCTGGCTCGACGGCAGGGCGAGCGACCACCGAGAAATAAATGTCGGTACCGGAAGGCGAGATCCACTGCCGTCCGTGCGCACCTCTCCCGCGCGTCTGGTGGTCCGCGAGCACCACGTGACCGTCCGGTGCCCCCGCGGCCGCTGCCTTGGCGGCGTCGTCCATCGTGGAGGCCGTGGTGGTGCGGACATCGAGCGACTGTCCCCACTGTTTGCCCGATACGAGCTGCCTCAGTCGGTGCGGGTCGAAGTCGCTAGCCATGCGGTTCCTTCGCTAGGCCCAGTCGAGACCGATGTCGCTCGACGGCGCAGAATGCGTCAGCGCCCCGACGCTGATCACGTCGACGCCCAAAGAGCCCAGTGCGGTGACGCGTTCGAGGGTGATGCCGCCAGAGACTTCGACGATCGCCCGACCCGCAATGAGCGCGAGGGCGTCGCGAACCTGATCGTCGTCGAAGTTGTCCAACATGATGACATCGGCGCCAGCGGCGATGGCTTCTGCGAGCTCCGCCCAGGAGTCGACCTCACATTCGATACGGCAGGTATGTGGAGCATAGGCGCGGGCCTTTTCGATCGCCTGCGTGCAGCCGCCCGCTGCCGCGATGTGGTTATCCTTGATCAGCACGGCCGCACCGAGGTCTTCCCGGTGGTTGTAGCCGCCTCCGCAGCGCACCGCGTAGCGTTCGAACGCACGGAGGCCCGGCGTGGTCTTGCGGGTGTCGGTGATCCGCGTGGCGCACCCCTCGGGCAAGGCGTGGACGAAGGCCCTCGTCATCGTGGCTATACCGGTGAGCCGTTGCATGAAGTTCAGCGCGACGCGTTCGGCTAGCAAGATCGACGGCGCTGGGCCCGAAATGGTTGCGAGCGCCGCCCCTTTGTCTACTGCGTCTCCATCGCTGACGTGCGTGTCGACATCGACCAACAGGTCGACTTGAGCGTACGCCTCTTCGAGAATCGGGAGCCCGCAACAGACCATCGCGTCGCGAGCATGGGCGATGGCGGTTCCCATGGCCGTCGGGGGCACGCAAGCCTCGGTGGTGATGTCACCGCGGTCGATGTCCTCGGAGAGCGCGCGCCGAACGGTTTCGGAAAGGATCGTAGGGGCGGGCGGGGTCGCCAACATGGGTGAGTTATAGCCAACTCCGGGACAAAATCTCGGAATAAAGATTGCTCATCGCGTGCAGTGCCATCGCTGCGCCGATTCCACCACGCCACGAGCGGACCCAGCCAAACAGGAGCCCAGGAAAGAAGACCGCCAGCCGCGCTGGATGAGGCTCGACCATCACATGAACCAGCGCGAAGAGGGCTGCTTGGACAACCCATGCGGCCGGGGCGATCTCCACGCCGAGTACCCGCACGCGCCGCCGCTCCGCGTCGCTCAGAGCAGTCTGAAGGTAGCCGCGAAAGAACGCTTCCTCAGGAAGCGCGACGATCACGAGTTGCGCAAGCGCGAGGCCGCCAAGCACGGGCGGTAGCGCGAGCGAGAACGGCAGCGTAGGTTCGTTCCACCAGTAGTAACCGATCGCGTATAGCGGAAAGACGATTGCAGCGACTCCTATGGCGACGCTGAACTCCTTTGCCGCGGAGGGCAGGGCGGTACGCAACGCTCGCGCGAGATCCCACAAGCCGAGGGGACCCCGCGGGCGGTCATCGGTCGGCGATTCGAGCAGACCGCCTAGGGCGAGGCCAAAGTGGGTGATCTCTCCCCGCGCGAGTCGAATCGAAGTGAGCAGAAAGATAGCCGCCACGCCGAGATGCACGTACTCGCCGATGACGGGGACGTGTTCGATGCGTGTCACGCCAAATACCGCAAGACACAACAGGACGTACACCCATAAAATGCGCCCCACCGATGCGCGTGCATTGGTCATCGCGCCACAACTACAGCCAGAGGCAGTGCTTGCCAAGAACCAGGTGAAGCCTACACTCCTGCCCCTTTCCCGAAGACGGTGGGCAGGCGCGAGGCGGTGCGTTGATTTCCGAAGACAAGATTGCTGAGATCCGCGACCGGTCCCCCATCGCAGACGCCATAGGCAATTACGTCGCCCTCAAGAAGTCGGGGAACAGTCTCAAGGGTCTCTGTCCGTTCCACAACGAGAAGACTCCCTCATTCTACGTGCATCCCAACCGAGGCTTCTACCATTGCTTCGGGTGCAAGGCCTCGGGCGATGTGTTCTCCTTCTTGATGCACGTGGAGGGGAAGACGTTCCCCGAGGTGGCTCGTGACCTGGCCGAGCAAACGGGCGTCCTGCTTCCAGTCTATGACGCTCAACGAGAAGCCGAGCACCAGCGGCACAAGAAGGAGTCGGAACGTCTGACGTCCTTGATGGACGCTGCGACCGACTTCTATTCCGACCAGCTTCACGAGCATCCGGACGCGGGTATCGCCCGGGCCGAGCTTGCAAAGCGCGGGATTTCGGACGAGTCAGCTCGGAACTTTCGATTGGGCTACGCCCCTCACGGATGGGACTCGTTGGTGCGCTTTGTCGAGGGTACTGGTTCGTCGCCCGCCGACGCGGAAGCGGTCGGACTCATCGTGTCGCGCCGCTCCGGAAGCGGGCATTACGATCGTTTTCGCCATCGCTTGATGTTTCCGATTGCCGACGTGCACGGGAAGGTCGTCGCGTTCAGCGGTCGGGCGCTCGAGCCGGCACCCTCGATGGAAGCGCAACAGGAACCTCCGGCGAAGTACCTCAACAGCCCGGAGAATTCGCTCTACCACAAAGGCGAAGTGCTCTATGGCTTGCACGAAGGACGCGTCGAGATTCGCCGGGAGGACTCGACGATCCTTTGCGAAGGCAACTTCGACTTGGTGGCGCTCCACCAAGCGGGCTTTAAGAATGCGGTGGCGCCAATGGGTACAGCCTTTACCGAAGCTCATGCCAAGCTGATCAAGCGCTTCGCAACGAAGGTCTTCTTGCTGTTCGATGGAGATCAGGCCGGACGCAAGGCGGTGCACGAGGCCTACCGCGTCTTGAACAAGGCTAGCCTATCTGCGCACGTCGTGGCGCTGCCCCAAGGTGCAGATCCTGACAGCTTCTTGCGAGAGCAGGGCGCGGATACGCTGCGGGTACGCGTGACCAACGCGCCGACGATCATCGAGTATTTGATCGACGATGCGTCTGGGCGCGTCGAGCCGAACCCCCACGCCAAGGCAGAGGCGATCGCTCAATTTGGTCCGATTCTTGCCGGTGTGCAGAGCCCGATCGAGCGCGGTCTTTATGTCGAGCGCGTCGCGCGGAAGTTTGGGATCACCGATCTCGCTTTGGTGCGTCGTGAGCTACGTCGCGGTTTAGGTCGCGGCAACGAGCGCCGTCGCACAGCTCGTGACGCGGTGCAGCAGAGGATTGCACCTGTGTTGTCAGAGTTACAGTCGGAGTTAATCTCTGTCCTGCTCGATCAACCGACCCTTGTCCGAGACGAAGCGACGCAGAAGTTACCGAGCCTTTTGACGAACAAAGATCTTCGCGCCATCTTTGAATCTATCTTGCGAATGGTGGACAGGCAGGGATCGCTCGAAGTCATGGCGCTACTCACAGAGCTTCAGGATAGTGAGCTTCGGCCGTGGTTAGAGGAACAGCTTGCTGTGCAGCGGCACAGCCTGGAAGAAGCGCGTCAAATTTTTTGCGACGGCCTTCCGCTTCTGGAACAACAAAATATCGAACGCGAGCTTCCCCAGTTACAGCAGCGCATCGTCGAAGCGCGTCGCGTGGGCGACGACGCACTTGCTGCAGGGTTGACTCAAGAGTTTGTTGAGCTTTCGCGGAGCGCACACAAACTCAAACAGGCAAACGCGAAGCAGAGGTGAAGATGGCGAGCAAGAGCTCAGCGCGCAACCAAGCGTCGAATAGATCCAAGTTCAACTCTGAACCGACCTCTCGTGTGATCCCAAAGCTAAAGGGTCGCGAGCGTAAAGAGGTGCAACTGCTTCTCGAACGTGGCCGAGTGCAGGGGCACCTCACCTACGACGAGCTCAACGAAGCGTTGCCGCCCGACATGGTGACGTCGGACCAAATCGACGACTTGATGGTGTGGCTGAAGAGCGAAGACATCGACGTGGTCGATGGTGCGCCCGAAGGACAGAGTCGTACCAGCGAAACACCCGTCGCCGCTACCCGCGGTGCTTCGCGTCGCCCTTCCGCGATTCCGCCTCCCGTCGACGACAGCTACGCGCAGAAGTCGAACGACCCCGTCCGGATGTACCTCCGGAAGATGGGTGCGGTCTCACTCCTCACGCGCGAGGGCGAAGTCGAGATCGCAAAGCGCATCGAAGACGGCGAGTACAAGATTTTCCAGGTGATTCTCAACTCCTGCGTCGGCGTTTCGGAGATCCTCGAGATCGGCGAAAACCTTCGAAGGGCCAAGCTTCGCATCAAGGACGTGATTCGCGACCTCGACAAAGAAGAGGAAGTAGACTTCGAGGCCGCCAAAACCCGTGCCCTCAAGCTGTTCGACAAGGTCAGGCGCATCGAGTCGTCGATGACCAAGGTGCAGAGCGAGCTCGACAGCAAGCGTAGGGTTTCTGACCGGAGCAAGAAGCAATACGCTGCGCAGCTCGACAAGCATCTCGACGAGCGGGTGGCGTTGCTTCGTGAGTTGAACCTCACCAAGAAGCAGATCGACCGCGTCGTCGCTCGCATCAAAAGCTACATCCGTCGGGTTGAGCGCGCCCATCGTGAGATGAGCGAAGCCGAGCAGCGCGTCGGCGGGCTCAAGTTCAAAGACATGAAGCGCGTCGTTCACGACATGCAAGAGAGCAAAGCGATCGAGAAGCGCGTTCAGCGTAGGTACGGATCCGAGGAACAGATTCTCCTCTCTGAAGAAAACATCTGCGACGCGCAGAAAGCGATTGTAGAGGTCGAAGAGGACATGGGCCAGACGGTCGGGCACCTGCAAGATACCTATCGGGCGCTTGCTGGAGGTGAACGTCAGACCGAACGCGCCAAGGCCGAGTTAGTAGAAGCCAACCTTCGTCTCGTCGTCTCGATAGCCAAGAAGTACACCAACCGCGGTCTTCAGTTCCTCGACCTCATTCAGGAGGGCAACATCGGTCTGATGAAAGCGGTCGACAAGTTCGAGTACCGTCGTGGTTACAAATTCTCGACCTACGCGACCTGGTGGATCCGCCAAGCCATCACCCGTGCGATCGCTGATCAGGCGCGTACGATCCGAATTCCGGTCCACATGATCGAGACGATCAACAAGCTCATCCGGACCTCTCGCTACTTGGTGCAAGAGCTTGGCCGCGAGCCCGATCCAGAAGAGATCGCCGAGCGCATGGAAATGCCGCTCGAAAAGGTGCGCAAGGTCCTCAAGATCGCCAAGGAACCGATCAGCCTCGAGACCCCGATCGGCGAAGAGGAGGACAGCCACCTCGGCGACTTCATCGAGGACAAGAACGCCGTCTCTCCGGTCGAGGCCGTCATCGGCGGAAACCTGGAAGACCAGACTCGTCGCGTCCTGAAGACGCTCACGCCCCGCGAAGAGAAAGTCCTCCGCATGCGGTTCGGCATAGGCGAAAAGAGTGACCACACCCTCGAGGAGGTTGGCCAAGACTTCGAAGTGACCCGAGAACGCATCCGCCAAATCGAGGCCAAAGCCCTCCGAAAGCTCCGCCACCCCAGCCGCTCTAAGCAGTTGCGGTCCTTCATGGATAGCTAGACGGGGAATCAGCGGCAGTGTCAGCGGCAGTGTCAGCGGCAGCGACAGTGTCAGCGGCAGCGGCAGCGACAGCGACAGTGTCAGCGACACCGTTCTGCGACAGCGTTCTGCGTCAGCGACAGCGTTCAGCGCCAGCGTCACCCTCTGGTTGATCATTGATAATCATTCGCCTTCGCTTCCCGTTCACGCTAGAACCGCTCCCGAGGGCCCATAGCTCAATTGGTTAGAGCCCCCGGCTCATAACCGGGTTGTTCCTGGTTCGAGTCCAGGTGGGCCTACCACGCAGGGCGCGGGCGCTGAACGATGTCGCTGGCACTGTCGCTGACACTGTCGCTGCCGCTGACACTGTCGCTGACACTGCCGCTCACTTGCACCCTTGGGGTAGGCACGCTACAGGCCCGCCAGCTTCGGAGGCGGTCCTTGCGCGAAGAGCTCGTAGCCCTGGCAAAACTTGCAGAGATGGACGACTCGACTCGAGACATCGAGAGCGAGTTGAAACGAATCCCCGAGCACCTCGAAGAGCTCCGCACCGGAGTGCAGACATTGGAGGGCATGCTCGCTCAGGAGCGCGAGCAACTCAATGTTGCAGAGCAACTCAAAGCCCAACAGAGTGGCGAACTGAAGGACCGTGGCCTGGGCCTTCAGCGGGCGCGTAAGAAGGCCGCGCAAGCAACCAGTATTCGAGAGGCGGACGCCGGAGAGCGCGAAATTGAGGCCAACCGCCGCGCGATCAAGGAGCGCGAGGAGGAGCTCGCGCGAATCGGTCAGGCGATCGAAGCGAAAGAGGCATCCCTTGCAGAGCGCGAGAAGGACTTTGAAGAAGCCAAAGGCGTACTGCAGTCCCAGGAAGAATCATCGAAGACACGCATCGGCGAGCTCGAAGGACAGCGTAACGAGTTGTTGAACGGCCGCGATGACTTGGTCGCCAAGTTGCCGAGGACGATCGTGAAGCGATACGAGCGCCTCCGCACCGGTATTCCCAACGCGGTCATCATCATCAGCGACAGCACCTGTACCGCGTGTCGCATGGCGCTTCCCCCGCAGCTCGGCATCGATCTTCAGCGAGCCAACGAGCTCCACCAGTGCCCCTACTGCCGCCGCATCATCATTCACAAAAGCATCGTCGAAGGTTGAGCGCGATGGACAAAGCCATCCTCACCTGTGCGGTCAACGGGGTTCTCACCAATCCGAAACAGCACCCTGTCCCGGTCACGCCCGAAGAAATGGCGGCCTCTGCCAAGGATGCGTACAACGCCGGGGCTTCGATCTTCCACATTCACTTCCGATGCCAGGAGCCCGACCTGGGGCACCTCCCTTCCTGGGATCCCGAAGTTGCGTTGGCGGCAAGCGACGCGATTCGCGAGGCGTGTCCGGGTGCCATCATCAATCAAACCACGGGCGTGATGGACGATGACGTTTCGGGTCCCGTTGGATGCCTTCTGCGGATCAAGCCCGAGATCGCAGCCTGCAACGCGGGAAGCCTGAACTACTTGAAGCTCAAGAGGGACGGAAGCTGGGCTTGGCCACCAATGCTATTCCCGAACACCGTCGAGAAGATCCAAAAGATGATCGACGCGATGGACGAGGTCGGCGCGATTCCAGAGATGGAGTGCTTCGACGTGGGCATTGCGCGCTCCGTCGATCTCTATGTACGCAGCGGCATGACCGATGACCCTCACTACAATTTCGTGATGGGAGTTGCATCAGGCATGCCCGCAGACGCCGATCTCCTGGAACTTCTCCTCCGCTACAAGCGCGAGGGCGCCCACTGGCAGGCCACGTTGATCGGCCGCGAAGAGATCTGGCCGATCCATCAAAAAGCCGCCGACCTCGGAGGCATGCTCCGCACCGGCGTCGAAGACACCTTCTATCTGCCCAACGGCGACAAGACGACCGGCAACGGCCAGTTGATCGAAGCGCTAGCAAAGTCCGCCGAAAACGCCGGCCGCTCCGTGGCATCCCCGCAGGAGGCGCGGGAGATGCTAGGGCTCAATTAGGTCAGCGCCAGCGTCAGGGGCAGACACAGTGTCAGCGCCAGTGTCAGTGTCAGCGTCAGTGACGGTGTTCCGCGTCCGTGTGATCAGACTTGGAGGACCGTGATTTCCTTTCTGAGGGACTTGGACCCAGGGCTTGCGCCCTTTTTGGGAGGGCCCAAGTCCCTCAGAAAGGAAATCACTCATGGGACTCATCGTTCAACAGAAAGCACTTCAGGCAGCGGAGGGGCTTCAGCCTCTTCTTCCCATCATCAGGAAGCGGGACAAGGATCTCTTCGACCAGGTTCGGAGGGCCATGAATAGTGTCGTTCTCAATATTGCGGAGGCCGATGGGAATGATGCGGGGACCGCGAGAACTCGCTTTGCAACCGCCTGCGGGTCAGCCAAGGAGGTTCGAGCAGGACTTCTACTCGCGTCGGCCTACGGCTACGTCGGCCAAACCCGATGGGCAGAGGTGGACATCGCGCTCGATGAGGTCTGCGCGATGTCCTGGAGGCTTTCCGGCCGTTAGAGCTTGCGAGCCAGACACCACGTGATGGCACACACCTCATCGAGCTTCTCGTCGAGGTGGATCGCCGTCTGCGTCGCGATGTACCCCCAGTCGCTCGCCACATCGAGTGCGGCTCGGACTTCCTTGGCTGACCCGCATGCGGTTGCGAATCGGGCCCGCGCATTCCCAGCATCACTCCCCCGAGCTTCCGCGATGTTGAGGACCACACTCTGCGCAGCTCTCTTGAGCTGATCTGCAAGTGCCCGATCCCGTCCTTGCACCACCCGGAGGAGCGGAGCGAGCTCCTGCACAACCTTCCGGGCCCTGATGTAAACGTTGGTGGATTGCATTTGTAACTCCTTGATTTGGGTTTGGCGGCCCTGTTGGCCTCACCCGCTGTGGTCAACAGGGCCGCCAAACCCAAATCAAGGAGTGCCAGTGCCAGTGCCAGTGCCAGCGTTCAGCGTCAGCGTCAGCGTTCAGGGTCAGATGATGCTTAGCCAGCGCTCGTCGGGCACGCTGACGCCTTTGACCGCGTCGAAGTACGCGTTCTGGACCTTCTCCGTGATCGGCCCGCGGCTGCCCGCACCTATGGCGCGGTGGTCTAGCTCGCGGACGGGGGTGACTTCGGCTGCGGTGCCGACCATGAACATCTCGTCGGCGATGTAGAGCTCGTCTCGGGAGATGAGGCGTTCTTCGACCTCCAGGCCCATATTGCGCATCAAGGTGATGACCGTGTCTCGAGTGATGCCGACCAATAGCGAGCCGCCTTGTGCGGGTGTGCTCACCTTGCCGTCGCGGACGATGAAGATGTTTTCGCCGGACGCTTCGGAGACGTAGCCCTGCGGGTCGAGCATGATCGCCTCATCGTACCCGGCGGCCACGACTTCGCGCTTTGCGAGGATCGAGTTGACGTAGTGGCCCGTGATCTTGCCTTTGGCCATCAGTGAGTCGATCCCAGCACGCTTGAACGAGCTGACCTTCGCGTGGATACCCTTGGTCAGGCCTTCGTCGCCGAGGTACGCGCCCCAGCGCCAGGCGATGATGGCGACTCGGGTGGGGTTCACGGAGCCTAGGCCCATTGCGCCGTCACCCAGGAAGGCGATCGGCCGGATGTAGCACTCGTCGAGCTCGTTCGTACGGACCGTCTCGAGGCATGCCTCGACGATCTCCTTCGCTGCGTAGGGCATCGAGAGTGCGCAGATGTGGGCCGATTCGAACAGGCGCCGGATGTGATCTTCCAAGCGAAAGACCGCGCTTCGGCCGTCGGCCAGTTTGTAGCAGCGGATGCCCTCGAAGACGCCCAGCCCGTAGTGCAGGGTGTGCGTCAAGACGTGGACGTTCGCCTGCTCCCACGGAATGAGCTTCCCGTCGAACCAGATCTTGTCCACTTTATCCACCATTGCTACTCCTGACGCGCCCGATTGGCGGAGCGTCGCGCGTATGTAGCATATTTCCGCAATTCCGCTGAGTTGACGTGGTTGGGGGCATGGAGTAGACCTCGCCCGCTTCAGGAGCCCGGATAGCGTCTTGCTGTACTCATTGTTCCATATTCTGCTTCAGCCCGACGTGAGTGGCGGCCCGGCTGCCCCTCCTGGTGGCGGTGGTGCCGCGCCTTCGATTCCGGGTTGCGGTGGCGGCCCGATGGACCTCGGCCTCATCCTCTTGATGTTCGCGGTTCTCTACTTCTTGATGATCCGTCCGCAGCAGAAGCGCGCCAAAGAGCACGACGGCATGATGACGGCCCTCAAGAAGGGCGACATCGTGCGCACCAATGGCGGAATCCTCGGCGAGGTCACGGCTCTGGACGAGCGCGACGTCACGATTGAGATCGCTGACCGCACGCGCATCAAGGTGTTGAAGAGTCACATTGCAGGGCTGGATCAGCCCCCACAAGAGAAGAGCTGAACGCACAGGCGAGGATCATGGATCGAGGCTGGTACTTTCGTTTGGCAATCGTCGTCGGCTCGACAGTCTTGGGCTTCCTAGCCCTGTGGCCGAGCATCGACCGCTGGTTGCCGGCGCCCGACATCGTCAAAGAGTATTTCGACAATCAGATCAATCCCGGTCTCGACATCAAAGGCGGCCTCAGGTTGATGTACGAGGTCGAGGTCGACGAATACATTCGCGACCGCCGTGACCGCATTGCCGAGCGCGTGCAGCGGCAGTGTGGGGTGCTCATCGGCATCATTCCCGAAGATGAGGTCGACGACATCGACAAAGAAACGATGGCGAAGATCAAGGAGCGTTGCAAAGTCGAGCGCGTCGACAAAGAGGACGGTGCGGTTCGTGCCATTCGGATCACGTTCTCGCATCAGGAAGACGCCGACAAGCTCTCGAAGACCTGGGTCCGCGACTACTTCCGCGATTTGCGGGTCGCAAGCGGCGTTGGAGATCTCATCGTCGATCTTCATATGCGCGAGGAGCAGCTCAGCAACATGCGCGAGACGGCCGTTCGTCAGTCTGAGCGCACGATCATCAACCGCATCGACAGCCTCGGCGTTCTCGAGCCAACCGTCATCGCGCGTCCCAGCGACGGGGACATCATCATCGAGGTGCCCGGCGCCCAGGAGAGCTCCTTCGAGCGCATCAAGGCGATCATCAGTCGCACCGCGCAGCTCAAGTTTCAGATCGTCGATGACGAGGCAGCGAACCTCGGGCCATTGCTCGCGAACCCGCCCCCGGGAATCTACATCAACGCCGACTCGCAGCCTTATCTCGAAGCTTTCGGCGACGACGCTCGCGACCTTCTTCGTGAACACATCGCCACCCTTCCGGTCCCTGACGACCACGAGTTCGTCATTGGGCGGCAGGAACCAGACCCGGAGCGTGGAGGCGAGGGCTGGCGCACGTACTACTTGTACCGCCTCGCCGAGGCGACCGGTGAGGACCTCGATGACGCCGCCGTGGGCTTCGACCCCCAGAGCGGTACTCCCGAGGTCGACTTCATGATGAACACGCGCGGTGCCTCGCGCATGGCGGATCTCACGGGCTCCAACATCGGCAAGCGCATGGCGATTGTCTTAGACGACCGCGTTGAATCGGCGCCCGTCATCCAGGGTCAAATCGGCGCGCGCGGTCGCATCACGCTGGGCGCGTATCTCAACCGAAACGAGCTCCTTCAGGAGGCCAGAGACCTCGTCGTCGTGCTCCAAGCAGGTGCGCTTCCGGCGCCGCTGCGCCCGGCCAACGAGCAGCTCATCGGCCCGACCCTCGGTCAGGATTCGGTGGCCAAGGGTGCTCGCGCTGCGGTGGTCGGGATCTTGCTCGTCTTGATTTTCATGGCCGTCTACTATCAAGTGGCCGGCTTGGTGGCCGACACGATGGTCGTCCTCAACCTCTTGTTGCTGCTTGGCATCATGTCGGGTCTCGGCGCCACCCTGACCCTGCCAGGAGTCGCGGCAATCGCGCTCACCGTCGGTATGGCGGTCGATGCGAACGTGCTGATCACCGAGCGTATTCGTGAGGAGCTGAGACTCGGGAAGTCCCCACGTTCCGCGGTCGAGCAGGGCTTCGCGCGCGCTTATTCGACCGTTTTTGATAGCCAGCTCACGACCGCCATCGCAGGCGTCGTGCTCTGGCAGTTCGGCACGGGGCCGATCAAGGGTTTTGCTACGATGCTGTTGATCGGTATCGCGACGTCGCTCTTCACGGGCACCTTCTGCTCGAAGGTACTCTTCGATTGGATCGTGCGCGGCTTGCGCGTGCAAAGACTGCGGGTGGGTTGAGATGGAGTTCATCAAGCCTGGCATCTATATCGACTTCATGAAGTACCGAGTGCCCGTGATGGGCTTCCTCGGGCTTCTCGCAACGCTCAGCCTCGTCTCGTTGTTTTACCCGGGGCCGAACTACGGCGTCGACTTTGCCGGTGGTACGGAAATCCAGCTTCAGTTCAATGGCGACACCGCGCCAGGTGAAATCCGCAACGCTCTAGAAGAGGCTGGGTATTCGCGACCCGACGTCATCAGCGTTGAAGGGGCCGACAACGAGTACATCATTCGCGTGCGCGAGGTCTCATCGCTGCCGGCGGATCAGGTCGACAAGATCCGTGAGTCCTTGGACTCGATTCTCGGCGAAGACGTCGTTCGCGAAATGAAGGTTTCGCCGGGTGGCGACAAGATCACGCTCCGCGTGTCCGGGGAGGTTCACGAGCAGCAACTTCAAGAGGCGCTCGAGGCCGGCGGCGCACACGTGCGCTCCGTGAGCTCCCTTGCTGGAAGCCGCAACCCTCGATACGAGGCGCAGCTGGTCGGCGTCGCAGACGAGATGCTCACCTCGCTTCAGAAGGCTTTTGGCGATCGTGCGCCAGAGACCCCGCTTCGAGTCGAATGGGTGGGTCCCAAGGCTGGTCAGCAGCTCCGAGACGCGGCGATCCAGTCTTTCCTGTACGCGATCGCGTTCATCATGCTCTACGTGGCGTTCCGGTTTGATCTTCGCTTTGCACCGGGCGGTGTCATTGCGATGTTCCACGATGCGTTGATCACGCTTGGCGTCTATGTGCTGCTTCAAAAAGAGGTCAATCTGACCACCGTGGCGGCGCTTCTGACAATCATGGGCTATTCGATCAACGACACCATCGTCGTCTACGACCGAATCCGCGAGAACATGGTGCGCGTGCGCGACAAGAGCCTTCGCGAGCTGATCAACATCAGTACTTCGCAAACGCTCTCCCGAACGATCATCACCTCGCTCACCACGCTGCTTTCGGTGGGTGCCTTTTTCTTCCTCGGTACTGGAGTCATCCAGGACATCGCTTTCGCTCTCGCCATCGGCATCACCATCGGAACGCTTTCCTCGATCTTCATTGCAGCGCCGATCACCGAGTTCATGGATCGACGACTCTTCAGCCGTCCAACCGGGAGCTAGCGTGGTGGATCCAGTGGATTCGGTCACCGAGTACCGCATCCGGACCGCCGACGAGACGGCCTCGGGAGTGCTTGCAAGCGCGTGCGGGCTTGGCGTGACGGCCGCACAGGTCTTACTCCATCGTGGAATTCGAGACGTCGATGAGGCCAGGGGCTTTCTCAACGCCACGCTTCGGGGCCTGAGCTCGCCAGCGCCGATGGCGGACCGCGCGCTTGCGGCAGAGCGACTGTCCCGTGCGATTCGTAAGGGTGAGCGCATCGTGGTGTTCGGCGACTACGACGTCGACGGGACGACCTCGGCCCTGATTCTGACCGAGATCATTCAAGCGTTGGGCGGCGATGCTCAAACCCTCATCGCAGATCGATTCCGCGGTGGATACGGACTGAGTGATCCGGCACTCGATCGATGTCTCGTGCAGAGCCCGACGTTGATCGTGACCTGCGACTGCGGCTCGAGCGACCACGAACGGATCAGCCGGGCCAGCTCCCACGGCATCGATGTCATCGTCGTCGACCATCACCTCGTGCCTGAGGAAGCACTTCCCGCTTTTGCATTCCTCAACCCGCATCGACCCCAATGCGGCTTCGCGTACAAGGGCCTTTGCAGCGCGGGCCTTGCGTTCTCTCTCGGAGCAGCACTTCGTACCGAGTTGAAAGCCGAACTCGACCTCCGTGCCTGGCTCGACTTGGTCGCCATCGGAACCATCGCCGATCTCGTGCCGCTCACGGGCGACAACAGGCGCTTGGTTCGCGCAGGCCTCAAGGCGCTCGGATCGTCGCGCGCGAGACCGGCATTCCACGCGCTTCGCCGGCTCACGAAGCTTCCCGAATCGGCTCAGCTCACCTCCCGCGATGTGGCTTTCCGTTTTGCGCCGCGCCTCAACGCGCCCGGCCGCCTGGGCGAGGCCGATCTGACCCTACGATTCCTGCAAACCAAGACCGCGCGCGCCGCGTGGAGCCTCGTCGAAGAAGTCGAGCGCAAGAACGATGAGCGAAAGTCGTTGACCCACCGAGCGACCGAGGAGGCACGCGCCCAGGCCTGCGAAGTGTATGGTGAAGCACCTACGACCGGTATCGTTGTCGCCAGCGATGCTTGGCATCGTGGGGTCGTTGGCATTGTGGCTGCGCGGCTAGTCGATGCGTTTGGGGTTCCGGCGGTAGTCGTCGCCCTCGACGGAGGTCAGGGCCACGGTAGTGTGCGAACGATTGACGGGTTCGATGCGTACAGCGCGCTCGAACGGTGTGCGGAGGACCTCACGGCCTGGGGAGGACACCGCGCGGCGGCGGGCCTTTCGCTTCCCGAGGGTAGGCTCGAGTCATTTCGCGCGTCGTTTTCGGGGGTGAGTCTCGATCCGGCGACTTCGAGCGAGAGGAGGACGCCAATCGATGTGGAGCTCGGGGGCGTGTACCGCGTGCCCACCGTGGACGACCTCGTTCGGCTCGGACCGTTTGGTGAGGACAATCCCGCACCTAGGTTCTTGCTCCATGCCGGCGTCGTCGAGGTGACGGCCGTCGGCCAGGACCGGTCCCACGCGAAGCTTCGATTGCGGATCGGCGAGGATTCGGTACGCGCGTTCGCACCGAGCATGTTCTCACGCATCGAGGGACGGGAGAACGTTCGACTCGTCGGAGAGTTTCAACCCGACCATTGGATCGGCGGGTATGCGGTCGAGTTTCTCGTGACCGACGTCTTGCCCTAGCGCCCCTTCCACTCGGGCTCGCGCTTTTGGAAGAACGCTGCGAGGCCCTCTTTGGCGTCTTCGGTATTCAGGAGCGTGTAGAGCTGCTTGCGGAGATACGGAAGCGCCTTTTCGAGGGGCATCCGTCGTTGCTCGTTGTATGCGCGGAGGCCCATTCTCATCGCCGTTGGGGATTGGTTTGCGAGCTGGGCAGCGAGCTCGGCGACACGTGCGTCGAGCTGCCCGTCGGGCACCACCTCGGTGATCAATCCAATTTCTTTGGCCTTGGCGGCCGAGATCTTTTCGCCGAGGAGCATGAGGTCGAGGAGCTCACGAGGCTGAATCACCTGCTGAAGGACGGCCATGATCATCATGGGAAAGAGCCCGCGCTTGATTTCCGGCGTCCCGAGGAGCGCGCTTTCACAAGCCACCACGAAGTGACAGCAAGCGACGATGCCCATCGCTCCGCCCATCACGTAACCCGGCACCCGAGCGATGATGGGCTTCTCGAGCTTGCCCAACCGCAGAAGCAGGTCGTCGAACTCGCCCTTCTTCTCGAGCTTGCCTCGGCCGGAGCTCATGCCTTTGAGGTCCGCGCCCGCGCTGAACGCATTCCCGGCTCCGGTGAGCACGATGACTCGGACGTCGTCTGCTTCCTCGGCGTCGTCGAACGCCCAGAGAAGCTCGTTGACCAGCTCTTGGCTGAGAGGGTTCTTCTTTTCCGGCCGATTGAACGTGAGGGTCACGACATGGCCTTCCTGCTGGACGAGCAGGGCTTCGAATTCGCGGTCGCCGATTGGCATGGCCCGATTCTCCGGTGACACCGAAGTGAATTCAAGGCGAACCCGCCCTTCCGTAACACCACGAGGTTGCCGGCTTTTCGGTGGGCGTGTAAGGTGCTTCACATACGGCCGGAGGGGGCATTGAGCTGGCAGCGCGTCGGATGTGGAGTCGTACTCGCAGTGATTTTATCGCTGTCGGCGCCCTCGCGCGCGGCGCGGGCTCAGCAGCTGCCTTCCGAGACGATCCGCGCAACACCCAAGGGCACCATCGGGTTGGGCCTGGTGGGTGCCGAGCTCGGTCTCATCATTCCATCGGCCGCAGGTCTAACCGACGTGTGGGCCTTGACGGTGTTTCCGGTCGTGGGCGCCACCGGTGGCGCGCTTGCCGGGTACTTCGCCCTCGATAAACCCGGCCGTGAGAAGGGCTCGGTGGCGGCACTCGTCGTGGGGCTCGCAGGGGTCATTCCCGCGATTCTCGTCACAGTTAAAGGGGTTCGCGAAGAACGGCAGAACGCCTACGAGCCCACGACCATCGAGATCCGCAGCGAGAAAGAACAGCGGGCCTTCGAGCTCGCCGAAGCCGGCCCGGGGCTATTCCGGCGATCTCGCTCGGGTTTTCGTGTTGCCATGCCCGGGGTCTCGTTCAGTCGAGGCTCCCTCACGGATGTGGAAACCGCGCGTCTCGGTGGCCTGAAGGACCGAAGGGAGATGCGGCTTTCCCTTGCGTCGGGCGTGTTCTAGCGTCCGTCCATGATCACCTCGACGGTGAGACGGACCCTCCGCGAGCGGGCTCTCGTAGACGCCGGGGACCATGTGCTGGTCGCGTGCTCGGGCGGGCCTGATTCGACCGCGCTCCTACACGTGCTGCATCGGGTGCGGTCGGACGTGGGCATCACGCTGTGTGCTGCATCGATCGATCACGGGCTCCGAGCCGAGTCGGCCTCAGAGGTCATGCAGGTGGGTGACTTCGCCGCCTCCCTGGGGATTCCGTTTCGGTCGGCACGCATCGAGGTACCGCAGGAGGGCGCATCGGTTCAGGGACGCGCGCGCGACCATCGTTACGAGGCGCTGCACGAAATCGCGCGTTCGTCGAGAGCGACGCGCATCGCGGTCGGGCACACCCAAGATGATCAGGCCGAGACCGTGCTCGCGCGGATTCTTCGGGGCGCCGGTCTTCGAGGCCTGGTCGGGATCGAGGCACGGAGGGCCGATGGAGTGATCCGTCCGCTGTTCGATTGTCGTCGCGCCGATGTTCTCGCGTATGCCGAAGAGCGAGGGCTTCCCTTCATAGAGGACCCGTCGAATCAACAGCGGGCCTACGAGCGCGTCCGGATCCGCCAAGACGTCCTGCCGACGCTTCTCAGGGAGGATGCCGGTGTGGTCGAGCATCTGTGCGCGCTCGGAGACGAGGCCGCCGAGCTCAACGTGGCGCTCGAGGCCGAGGTTCCAGAACTGCCCGCCCCGGGAGAGCGCTCCTTTGGAGTGGCTCCGGTGGCGCGCCTCGCGCCTCCCACCCGGGTGCGCTGGCTTCGCCTGTGGTTGGCTCGGGAGACCGGACTGGCCCCCAACCGGAGCCATCTGACCGACGTTGGTCGACTTCTTACGGGTCCCGGTGAGGTCCTGCTAGGATCCGGCTGGTCCATTCGCCGCGACGGCGAGGGGCTTTTGTTGGAATATCGTGAGCATCGGCGTACGCGCAGCACCCGCTCTTAACCCGCGGGTCGACCAAAGGTTGCCAAATCGCGACTGCAGCCTCAAATAGAATGAAGGGGTAGGGGCCCCATGCTAAGCCAAAGTTCGCCCCCACCTCCTGCTTGAGCCTATGAAACAAAGCCAAAAAACACTGCTCTTCTGGGTCCTCGTGATCCTGATGTGCATCGTGATCTTCAACTTCGTCGCCCGAGACGAACAGCCGCGGAGCGTGCCGTTCAATGAGTTCGTCACGGAGGTCACCGAGGGCAACGTCAAGAAGGTCAAGATCCGATCGCAGGGGGAAAAGCTCGGTGAGTACACCTACTGGTTGAACACCGACGACGAGAGTGCGCCTGCTAGCGGCAACCGCGCGGCCCGCTCCGAAAAGGTCACCGTCGGGATCATCGGTGAAGAGATCAATCAAAAGCTCCTCGATAGCAACGCGAGCGTCGAGTACATGCCCGAGGATCAAAACGGTTTTTGGGCGAGCGTCGCCATGACCTGGCTTCCGATGATCTTCCTGGTCGGCATCTTGTTGTTCTTCATGCGCCAGCTCCAGGCTTCGGGTGGAAAGGCGATGAGCTTTGGCAAGTCCCGCGCCCGCTTACTGAACGAATCTCAAAACAAGGTGACGTTTACAGATGTTGCCGGGATCGACGAAGCCAAGGACGACTGCGAAGAGATCATCGCGTTCCTGAAAGACCCGAAGAAGTTCCAGCGCCTCGGAGGCCGGATTCCGAAAGGCGTCCTTCTCATGGGCGCGCCGGGTACCGGCAAGACGCTCCTCGCGCGGGCGATAGCGGGTGAAGCGGATGTGCCCTTCTTCAGCATTTCCGGTTCGGACTTCGTCGAGATGTTCGTCGGCGTCGGTGCATCGCGGGTTCGCGACCTGTTCGAGCAGGGCAAGAAGAACGCGCCCTGCATCATCTTCATCGACGAGATTGACGCCGTCGGTCGTCATCGTGGCTCGGGCCTCGGCGGTGGACACGACGAGCGCGAGCAGACACTGAACCAGCTTTTGGTCGAGATGGACGGATTCGAGTCGAGTGAGGGCGTCATCATCATCGCGGCGACCAACCGACCGGACGTTCTCGACACTGCGATCTTGCGTCCCGGTCGTTTCGATCGACGCATCATCGTTCCACGGCCGGACCTCAAAGGCCGTCAGGGAATTCTCGCCGTCCACACACGTCGTGTTCCGCTCGGCGACGACGTGCAGCTCGACATCATCGCGCGCGGCTGCCCGGGCTTCGCAGGCGCCGACCTCGAGAACCTGGTCAACGAGGCCGCACTCCTGGCGGCTCGCCAAGACAAAGACCTGGTGTCCATGATCGACTTCGAGATGGCCAGGGACAAGGTCATGATGGGCTCCGAGCGCCGCTCGATGGTCATCAGCGACCACGAACGCAAGTCGACGGCATATCATGAGGCTGGCCACACCCTGGTCGGCTGCTCGCTCCCGAACCACGACCCGGTCCACAAGGTCACGATCATCCCGCGCGGCCCGGCCCTAGGGCTCACCATGTCGCTCCCTAAGGAAGACCAGCAGAGCTACAGCGCTGACTGGGTTTGCGACCGGATCGCCATGGCCCTCGCTGGGCGGCTCGCCGAGGAGATCGTCTTCAACCAGCTCACCACGGGCGCCGCCGACGACTTCAAGAAGGCCACCCAGCTCGCGCGCTCGATGGTGACCGAGTGGGGTATGAGTACCCGCCTCGGCCCGCTGTCCTACGTCGAGAAAGAAGAGACAGGGTTCCTCGGTCAGAGCTACCATAAAGAGTACTCCGAGCAGACCGCGAAAGAGATCGACGACGAGGTGCGTCGAATCATAAACGCGCAGTACGATCGCGCCAAGACGGTCCTAGAGGAGAATCGCGAAAAGCTCGATGCGTTCGCCGAGGCCTTGCTCGAACGTGAGACCCTCGGCCGTGATGAGATCGAAGCGATCATGGCGGGAAGGGAGCTCCCGCCGTCGATGGTGGTGAGCATTCCCACATACGCGGAGAAGCGCCGCGAAAGCGAAGAGAAGAAAAAGGGCGCCATCTTTCAGCCGCGTCCACACGAGGTGCCCAGCGCTGGGTAATGACGGAGGTCCTGATGCCGGAGCTGTGGGGTGTCATCAATGTGACTCCAGATTCATTCAGCGATGGTGGCAGATTCCTCGACGCCGAAGCCGCGATTGCTTGCGGTAAACGTCTCCTCGAACAGGGAGCTGATGTGCTCGACGTCGGGGGTGAGTCGTCGAGGCCCGCCGGAAAGGCGTACGGTGACGGATGTAGGACCGTGTCGGCGACGGAGGAGATCGCTCGTGTGGTCCCTGTTGTCGAACAACTCGCCGGAGAGCTTCGGGCCCGCGTTTCGATCGACACGGTCAAGCCCGAGGTCGCCGAAGCGGCCCTCAGCGCCGGCGCGTGCATCGTGAACGACGTGCGCTGCGCGCAAAACCCGGCTCTAGCCGAGGTTGCCGCCGCCGCAGGGGCCGAATACGTCGTCATGCACAATCGGGGGCGAGGAGAGGTGAGGCCCCCTCACACCGACTACGACGACGTCGTTTCGGAGGTGCTCGAGGAGCTTCTCGAGGGCGCTCGTCGGGTCGAGGGGGCGGGCGTGCCCCGGGCTTCCGTCTGGCTCGACCCGGGCCTAGGCTTTCGCCAAGACGGCTCCACAATCCGTCGCGCTTCTAAGATCTCTTGGGCGTTTCCGAAAGACCGGATACCGTGTACTTGTGGGGCCTTCGCGGAAATCCTTCATTGGCGAGCTTGCGCCCAATCTTAGCGGTGGGGTGCCGTCGGCCGATGATCGCCTCGGAGGGACCGCTGCGGCCGTCGCGCATTGCGTCGCGGCTCGGGTCGAGGCCGTTCGGGTCCACGATGTGCACGTGATGCGTCAGCTCATCGACATGATGAAGGCGCTCGCCGAGCCAACCGAGGGGGCACCATGATCGAAGTGCTCACCAGCGCGTTGAGTCAGCTCGTCAACGGCTTCGTCGGCTTCTTTCAGCGCGGGGCCTGGGACGTGCTTCACGACTGCCTCGACATCGGCTTGGTCGCCGTCTTGATCTACTGGGCGTTGGTGATCTTGCGGGGCACGCGCGCTATGCAAGTCGCGATCGGGCTCTGTCTCGTATTCGTGGGCTATCTCTTCGCGCGTCGCGTCGGATTAGTGACCGTGACCACAATCTTGGACTCGGTCTTGGCCTACCTCGCCGTGATCGTCGTGATCATCTTTCAGTCCGACATCCGACGCGCGCTCGCACGGATGGGTCGGCGTCCGCTGCTTCGCGGGCAACGAACCGCCAAGGAAACGCAGACTATCGAAGAGGTGATCAAAGCGGCAGGTACGCTTGCACAGAAGCGGATCGGCGCACTGATCGCGTTCGAACGAAGCGCTGCCCTCGACGAGTTCATCGAACGCGGAGCAGAGGTCGACGCCCGCGTGAGTAAGGAGCTGTTGCACAGCATTTTCGTGCCGAGCTTCGAAAACCCGTTGCACGATGGAGCCGTCGTCGTTCGGGAAGGGCGCATCTGGCAAGCGGGGGTGTTCTTGCCAATGGCGGGCACCGCCGGTGGCGACCGAACGCTCGGTGCGCGCCATCGGGCAGGGTTGGGCATCACCGAAGAGACCGATGCCGTCGTGGTCGTCGTCAGCGAAGAGCGGGGCGCGATTTCTCTGTGTTTTGACGGCAACATCGTTCGCAATCTCGATGTGACTTCCCTTCGAGACGCCCTTTACGGCCTGTTTTATGCACCCAAGACCGGTCGTCGTAAGTCCGACCGACGAAGCACTGCCGTGCCTCCCGAGCCTGCTCGTGCCCAGAATCAGGACGCTGTGCTCACGGTCAGCAAGGCTGAGGAGAGTTCGTGAGCGCCTTCCTCGACGGGCTTCAGGCGGTCGGCTTCTTCTTCACCGAGAACCTAGGGCTCAAGGCCGGCGCGCTCGGGATCGCGGTTTTGATGTTCTCCCTCGTGCACGGGGCCGAGGACATGGAGCGGAATGTCTACGTCGACGTGGTGGTTCAGCCTCCGCCCGATGCTGAGGGCATGGTCCTCGTGACCGACATTCCCGATCGGGTTCGCGTTCGGCTCAAAGGTAGTCGTGCTCGCTTGAACGCCATCCGGCAAGAAAACCTGCCGCCTGTCGACGTGCAGCCCAAGAGCGTGGAGGAGCCTGCGTACTACTTCGAGAAGGAGGCATTCGATCTGCCCACCGGTGTCACGATGGTAGCGGTGGTGCCACCCTTGCTGTCGTTCAAGTGGGTGCCACAAGCGAGTCGCGAGCTTCCGGTCGAGCTGTCCCTCGATGGAGAGCTCCCCGACGACCTCGAATGGGCCGGGGAGGCCGAGGTGTTTCCGTTGACGGTCGAGGTAGAAGGCCCCCGCGACGTCGTGAACTCGATGAGGACGGTCAGGGCGATGGAGATGGACGTTTCCGCGCTCGGAGTCGGCGTGACTCACCGGGAGATCCCACTCGTCGGGGCGCCGGCGAACACCACTTTCGAGTCGCCGTCGGTCCTCGTGACCCTGCGCGTCCAGCCGAAGATGGTCGAACGAGTCTTGTTTCCGCTGCGCGTCGATGCGGAGGGCGCGGTGCCGCGATCTCTTCGTCCACGAGCGGTCACCGCCCGAATTCGTGGTCCGCAGAGCGCGGTCAACGAGCTCAATCCCGCCTCGGTGCTCGCGATCGTCAATCTGAGCGAGCTCGAGCCTCAACAGGGCATCATTCGCGTTCCCGTCGAGCTCCGCGGCCTTCCGGACGGCGTCGAGGTTATCGAAGTCGAGCCCACCGAGGTCATAGTCCAGCTCGAAGAACAATAGTCCCTAGTACCGAACTAGTGTGCGAGAGATTTTCGCTTGTGGTCGAGCGCGCCCACAGAGAGCGACTGAGAGGTACGTCCGTACCTCGCAGGGAGCGAACGAGGACGTAAGCCGACCACAAGCGAAAAGATCCGCACACTAGGCTCGGAACTCTTGCTCGGCTTGGGAAGCAATATCCTGAGCCATCGCCTGAATGCGATCGTGCTTGGGGCCTTCGATCATGACTCGGAGCTTGGGCTCGGTTCCGCTCCAACGGACGAGCACGCGCCCGTTCTTCCCCAGTGCCTTCTCCGCCCGCGCGATGGCGTTGCTGGTCTTGGGGAGCTCTTCGAGGGGGCGTCGGCTTGGTAGCGTGACGTTGACTAGCACCTGGGGGACCCGTGTCATGACTTGCGATGCGAGCTCCGAAAGCGGGCGCCCTTCGCGGAGCACGATTGCGAGCACCTGCATGGCCGCTACGAGGCCATCGCCCGTCGTTGCGTGGTCGAGGAAAATCAGGTGCCCCGACTGCTCGCCGCCGAAGTTCAATCCTCGCTTGCGCATGGTCTCGACGACGTAGCGATCACCGACGCTGCAGCGAAGCAGTTTCCCGTTGTCCTCTTGGATCGCGCGTTCGAGGCCGAGGTTGCTCATCACCGTAGCGACTAGTGTCCGTCGGCGGAGGCGTTTAGCTCGGAGCATGCGGGTCCCGCATAGTGCCATGATCACGTCACCGTCGATCTGATTGCCCTTTTCGTCGATCATGATGACGCGGTCTGCATCACCATCGAGCGCAATCCCGAGGTCCGCTTTGCGGCGCCGCACTTCCCGCGCGCAGGTCTCGGGGTGCAACGCGCCAACCCGGTGGTTGATGTTCTTGCCGTCGGGCTTCACCCCGATCGCGTGTGTCGTAGCGCCGAGCTCGGAAAACACGAGCGGAGCCGTGCGGTAGGCAGCACCGTGGGCCGCATCGACGACGATGCGAACGCCTTCGAGCGTGAGCTCACTGGGAAACGACGCCTTGACGAAAGCCACGTAACGTCCCGGTGCGTCATCCAAGCGCTCGGCACGACCCACCCGCGTCCCGGTGGGGCGGTTCTTGTCGAGCTTGGAGCCGAAGATGAGCTCCTCGACCTCCTGCTCGACCTCGTCGGCAAGCTTGAAGCCGTCTGAGCCGAAGATCTTGATCCCGTTGTCCTGGTATGGGTTGTGCGAGGCACTGATGACCACACCGGCATCGGCGCGCATGCTGGTCGTGAGGTGCGCGATGGCGGGGGTGGGAAGGGGGCCCGAGAGCAGCACTTCCCCGCCTTGCGCACAGATCCCCGACGCGACCGCCGTCTCGAAGAGATATCCCGAAAGCCTCGTGTCTTTGCCGACCACGATTCGGGGGACGTGCTTGACCCGCTGGCGGGCTTGATAGGCGATCGCGGCGCCGATGCGAAAGGCGACCTCGGGGGACATGTCCCCGCGGTTGGCAAGACCGCGAATGCCGTCTGTTCCAAAGAGTTGTCGGCTCATTCTGACTTCAGGGCTCCCACGTAACGTCGATACTCCAGTTCGACGGCGGAGCAAACGTTCCCGTAGTCACGAAGCTTAGCGGCCAAAGCGCCTCCACCAAAAAACCGGGACGTTGTGCCTGGCCAGTCGAGTTCGGGCCGCCCTCGTCTCTGCGGGCCACGAACTGGCCTTCGACGTAGAGGCCTCGAATGGGCACGTTGTCCGGAAAAACCGAGTCCACGTTGAACCCGATCTGCACGGTGGTGTCCGAGTCGTACTCGCTCACTCCGGACCCACCTTTTACCCCGAATGTCGGCGCAAACCCACCGAACTGAGACTGTAGCGATGCGGAAAACAGGCCGGCTGCGACCCCCGAAAGGAAGTCTGTCGTCTCGGCGCTGGCCTCCTCCGTCGTTGCCGCCAGCCCTCGTTGCTGCCGGGTGGTCCCCGTGACGAGGAGCGTGATGATCTGCGCCTCGCTCGTCGTTGGCGCTGTCGAGGTGAACTCGATCGTCGGGTCGCTGAGGCGCCCCGACACCGTGACGGTGACCGAATCGTTGCTGCCGCGCAGAAGATGTCGGGCGACCATGTCGACCTTCGCGTCCATTTCGGGGTCACCGTCGAACACCATGCTTCCGGAACGCACATCGAAACGCTTGCCAAAGACCTGGAAGTTGCCTCGTCGGAAGTTGACGTTGCCTTTGACGATGAGCTCCTCCGTCATCGTCGTATCCAAACGCGTGCTAGCTTCGACGTAGAAGCCCTGGTCCTTGCTGCGGATCACGATTCCGTCATCCGACCGGATCTCGAGGTGGACTCGGTAGGAGCCTTTCGGGCGCGGTGGCACGTAGTCTTCCCCGACGAAAAATACCTCGGGGTGCGGTGCCAGGTCCTGCGGGGTAACCGAGCTTTCCGGGATGTCGAGATCGAGCTTGCGCAGCCGGACCTCTCCATCGAGGCCGTCGTCTTCGAGAGTAGCGCGGAGTCGCGCGTTGCCGTCGAGGCGAGCCATGATCGAACCCTCCTGTCGGACGGGAAACGATTTCGCCTTGACTTCGAGATCGAGTTTGTGCGGACTCAACCCCTTCAGCGCCACTTGACCGTCGACTCGTACCGAGCCCTTGGTGTCGGTGGCCTTCAAGCCGGCGATCGTGATGCCGTCCTCGTCGAAAATCGCTCTTCCGGTCACATTCTCGAGCGTTTGACCGACCTCTCGTAGGTCGACTCGGCCGTCCGAAAGGTCGACGCTCCCGACGAAGTTCGGGTTCCTCACTGTGCCTTGCGCGCTCACGCTACCCTGAAGGATCCCCTGCACGTTGACGACACCGGCCATCCACGCGAGCACCGCCTGTAGTGGCATGCGATCGAAATTGGCCTGGCCTTGTAGCTTGCCGCGCTCTGCGAAGGGCAGGCACGATCTGGTCTCGATTCCAGACGAGCGGAACTTCTACGGCGATCGTGGTGAAGCCGCCGTTCCACCAGTCCATCGTCGCATCGAGCGTGCCGACGCCCTCGTGGTATTGCGCTCTGATCTCGCCCTCGGTCGGTGGCGTCTCGACGATCGTGGTTACCAGTGTGCCGCGGCGCCCCGGTTCGAGTCGTCGCGCACGAAGTTGATCGGTGTTCATGGTGAACGACATGGTGGGGTCGTCGCCGAACAGATCCGCGACCCGTAACCGAGCCTTGACGAGCCCCGCGGCATACCTGCACACGTACGGGATGTTCTCGGTCGGAGCGTTGTAGAAGTCCGCGCTGAGGCGCGTGACCGGGAGGTCGGGCATCTCGGCTGCCTTCAGCCAGTCGTCGAGGGGTGTCTCCGCAGTGGCGTCGAGCCGAAAGACCTGCGAGGAGCCGACTACGCCGTCCATCGTAATCTCGGTCACGTCGTTTTCGAACTCGGCCCGCAGGGTTGCTCGGGGGTTGGCCTCGCTGCCGCAGAGCCCTTCGGACGAATCCGAGCGCCAGTCGAAGCTCGCGTGGAAGTCGCCGCGCGTTCGAAACGCACCGCCAGCAAGGGTCAAGCTCGCTGCGAGCTGCAGACGGTGTGGGTCTGGCACGATGCGCCGGCCGAACACGTCCGGGAGGTCGCTCAGACGCCGCGGTGGAACTCGCATCGAGAACCGCCAAGGCGACGTCTCGAGGGTTTCGATGGTTTCGCTCGGATGCTGCACGAGGTTGACCAGATCCACGAGAAGGCTTCCCTCGCTGTCGAACAACGATCCTTGCTCATCTGCGAAACCCAGCTGCGCGAGCAGAACGCCGTACTCGTAACGGAACTTCGACCAAAACTCGATGGGGCCCCAGTTCTTTATCTTCAACGCCGGAACGTCGATCTGTCCTTCGAACGAAGGGGCGTCGATCGATCCGGAGAGTGTGATGCTCGCGTCGGCGTACCCGGTGATGTCGGGCATGTCGTCTTCGAGGATGCGCTCGAGGAGGGTGAGGTCCATTGCACCGGTGCTCAACGTCGTCTCGTAGACGCCTTCCCGTAGGGCCTTACGGATGCTTTCAGCCGCCGGGGTCGACGAGCCCGCTCGTGCTGAGCGTGAAGTTGCCGCGGCCGCCGAGATCTACCTGCGCGTCGGCGTCGAGCCGGCTGTGGTCGTAGCGAATCAGATAGGCCGCATTGACGGGAGAAATGTCCCACAGGTTTGCGTTGGTGAGGGTGCCTTCGGCGACGATAGTCGGTTGGCGATCGAGGTCCCCGCGAAACTCGAAGTGAAGGTCGACACGGCCCGTGAAATCGGGCGCTTTCTCCGGATAGAGGATCTTCAACACCGCGAGGTCGAACTTCTGAAGGTCGGCCTCGATGTCGTCTGGGCCGTTGAATTGCCATTCTCCCTTCGCTTCCAAGCGTTGATCCCCCTTGCCAATGAGGACTCGGTCGAAGGTGACGCCGTTCACCGGATCGAGGATCAGATTGTTGACCGATCCTCGCCATGAGAGCTCGCCGACTGCCAGCTCGATCGTGTCCACGTCGAGCCGATAGATGCCATCATTCGCCTCGACCCGCGCTTGGAACTCCACACGGCGCTGCCCAGGCGCGGCGAACGAGCCGTCGGCCGTGTACTGGTCGGGGCCGCCGGTGATGATCGCCTCCCCCTGCCCAATCGGGTAGCCAGTTACGCGAATCGCCGACCCCTCGAGTTTCACGTCGATCTTGGGCCTCGTCGGATCACCCCACACGCGACCCTCGAGCCGGAGCGATCGGGCATCGAGCGCGCCGTAGTCGAAGTCGTCGAAACTGACCCAACCTCGCGTGTCGAAATCACCGGCCATGCTGGTCCGGATCTCGAGGTCGAACTTGGCGCCCCCCTTGATTCCGGGCGCCCATTCGGCGAAGTTCGGATCTGCGCTGACATCGGGAATCGATCCCCGCGCGTGAATTTCGGATACTCCGGTGTACTCGACGTGTCCGCTCAACGACAGCTGGCCGCCCGCGTACTGCGTTTCGATCGATTCGATGTCGACGCCGTCTGGACGCGCCCGGGCTTTGGCGATGAAGGGCGGGATCTGGATATCTTCGTACCGAAATCCCTTCGTTTCGATTTCGACTCCGATGATTTCCTCGTGTTTGGGATCGGCAGAGAGCTTGATCACTCCGTTCGCGTCGACGTCGGGTGCGCCATTGATCAGGTCGGCAAGCCGCACGCTGTTCGACGCGATCTCGATGCTCGTCACGCCCTCGTCGGGCAGGTTTCCTTTGATGCGGGCCCGTCCGCCAGCGGTCATCAGATCGGCCTGTAGCCGGTAGTCGTTCTCCGAACCCCAGAGACGCACCCAGCCGTTCGCACTTCCCTTGAGCGATTCAGCCCAGTCGAAGCCGACCTCTCGAAGGGTTTTCGCGCTCACGGGTTCCACCCGGACATAGAGATCCAGGTCGAAGGGGTCGTCGTAGGTGCCGCCGGAAGGTGGGCGATACACGACTTCGGCCGACATGTGCTCCGTGCCCCGGCTGGTCTCGGCGAGCACTTGGGTGCCCCGGGTGTCGGTGTACACGGTCCCAACGACGTTGTTGATCTGCCCCTCGAAGGGGAACGGGCTCACGATCCGTCCGTTGCCCGACCAGATCTCGATTTCGGTGATCTCATAGAACTCCATTCGGCCACGCGCGTGCATTTCGAGAATGCGGAGGTCCTTGAGGCCGAGGACCTCACCGAACACCTCGATGTTCTTGAGATCCATGTCGTCCACGATCGCGTGGAATGGCTCCCCTTCCGACGGGGTTGGGTCCGCTGGATCGAAGGCGTCGAGGAAGGTCGGAGAGCCTTCACCGTTGTCGATGAGGCGTACCCATCCGGTCGTGAGGTCTGCGTAGTAGAAGCGCAGCCTTCCGCGCAGCGCGGCGATCGGGTCGATGCCGAGCTCGATGGTCTCGCCATAGATGATGGGTGTGCCTTCTATGTCGAACACGAAGGTATCCTTCACGATCGTTTTCCAAAGACGAAGTTGTGTGATGTAGCCCGCCTGGAGACGACCCCGCATCTCACCGGTAACGAACTCGTTCAGCATGTCGCGACCCATCCGGTGGCCGAGATTGGTGTCCAGGTGAAAAAGGACGCTTGCGATCAACGAGAACAGCGCCAGCGCCGGCCAACCGAGGAACCAACTCACCAATCGGGAAACCCAGCGCATCAGAACGCCTCACCGATCGTGAACTGGATCGCGCCCGGGACGCCGCCGCGAATGAAGCGGAAGATGTTGAACGCGTTCGGCGGGGGCGGCTCACCGACGATCTGCCAATTCGGGATGAGGAAGCCGAAGTCGAGTCGAACGGGTCCCACCGGGGTCTGGTAGCGGAAACCGAAGCCAGCGGCCGCACGAATGTAGTTGAAACGGTACGACTTGCCGCGGTTGACGTCGCCGAAATCCATGAAGAGCGCGGTCGCGAAGCGTTCGGTGACGGGAACACGCCACTCGACACTGGCCTCCCATCGGCGAAGGCCGCCGTCGTTTCGTGCGTCGTTTCCTTCTCGGGTTAGAGAGTCGATGCTGGCCGCGTCGCCCAGGAATCCACCGAAAAACCCTCGGTGGCTGGTCGGCCCACCGGAACGCAATCGGTAGCTCTGGGGTCCGAGCGCTTGGCCGATGAGGTCTAGGCGCCTGGTATCTCTCGAGAAGAGAAACATCCCGCCGATGCCAAACTTGAAGGCAAGGGTTGACGACAACGGCAACGGGATGTAACCGCGGACCTCGGGCGTCACGCGCACGTACTGCCACGAGCGCTTGAGTTGCGCCGGCGACTGCTGGCTTCCCACTTGGAAAAAGAATCCTGCTCGCGGGCTTCGCGAGTCGTCGCGTAGGTCGATCACCACGCGTTCGTCGAAGAATACGACTTGATAGCTCGTCGGGAAGCGGGGATCGTTGTCGACCACGAGGTAGGCGTCGTAGTTCAGGCTCCCGGTCAGGAGAAGTCGGCCGTCCAGAAAGGGACGGGATAGTTGGCCGGACATCTGTATGTCGTGCCGCCGAAAAAGCTCGTAAGGGTCCGGACCCCAGTCGTGGCGAAAGCGAATAGCGGCTGTGGTTCGAGGCTCGATGAAGGCTGGCCGTTGGTACCCGATCCGGACCTCGTTGCCGAGAATGAAGCCCCGTCCAAACCGGAAGAACGGATCGCTGGCAACGATTTTCGGGCGGTCCTCGATGCTCAAGCGGCGGAAGCCGTCGATGAAATTTCGGTGCTCAAACCGGCCGAGCAAGTGGACATCGGAGATGCGGGTGTCCTGCTCGAGGGTGAGGGTCGAGATGGTGCCGCTTTGCACGCCGGCCCCGATCCCCCAACGGATTCGCCTTCCTGGCTCGACGTCGATGTTGATGTCGACGATGCCCGTGCATTGGTTCTGCTCGTCCACTCTCGGGGTGTCGATGATGTTGACCGAGGCTAGCGCGCCAAGGGCGTAGACCGCGCGTTGGGCATCGGCGAGCTTCAGCAGGCTATAGGCTGCGCCTCGCTTCAGGTTGGCGACGGCGAGAATTGTCTTCGCCGGAAGGTCCTGATTGCCGGTCACAACGACGTTGCCGATGGTGCAGGGCGGGCCGGTCTCGACGTTGAATTGGACGAAAGCCTCCCGCGCTTCGCGGTCTAACTCGACGCGTCCCCATGCTCGGCCGCACGCATAGCTGGCTTCCCTCAGCTGACGGCGAATTTCGCGTTTGCTTCGCTCATACACCGCTTCGTCGAAGGGCTTGCCAATCTCGAGCCCAATGGCGTCCTCGATCTCGCTGCGTTCGACAAGAGCACGTTTCTCGTAGCCGACGACGTCGATCGAACGAACCAACACCGGCAGCCCCTCGTCGATCTCGATTCCGATCGCGAGCTCACACCCCTCACCTTCGCCCTCCCGCTCGCACAGGGCTTGGCCGTCGAGGCCGACGATGATGCGGTCGGAGGTCGCCGCAGAAGGAGGGTCGAACTCCGTGCTGATGACCGCGGCGTCGTAGTAGCCGCGTGCTTGGTACCAGCGCTCGATCCTATCTAAGTCGCGCTCGAAAACTGCCGAATCGAGTGTGGGCCACCCCTTGCGAAGTTTCATCCACAGGTCGAATGACACCCGCTTCCCGTCGAACGGAGGGACCCCGCATTCCGGGTCCGCGCTCGTCCCAAAAGAGATGGCGACCCGAGCCCGAGGATGGCTTGCAAGACAGGCCTGGAGAGCCTCCGGATCGAGGTCTTCCATGCCACTGAAACGAATCTTGTCGATACCGTAGCTATCTTCTGGGATCGTCTTACAGCTGCTCGCCAGAACGAGCAGTAGGCAGATGCATCGCCGGCGAACCATCTACCTAGGGCTTGTAGCGCGACGAGCCCCAATTCCGCCAGCGATCAGCGTAATTTCGGCCGTTTGGCGCTCCCCACCCCTGCTGCTAAAGCTATCGCTCCTACCCGATGAAGCAGTACTTCGTTCAGACCTTCGGCTGCCAGATGAACGTCCACGATTCCCGTCGGATCGAGGAGGTGCTGCGTGCGGATGGATACCGCGAGGCCAGCGAGCCGGCGCTTGCCGATCTGCTGCTCATCAACACGTGCAGCGTTCGCGAGAAGGCCGAGCACAAGCTGATGAGTCTGCTAGGGACTTTCCGGCCTTTCAAGGAGGCTCGGCGTGAGATGGTGCTCGCGGTCGCTGGATGTGTCGCCCAGCAGGAGGGGGAGCAACTCCTGAAAAAGGCGCCGTTTGTCGATATCGTAGTCGGACCGGACAACATTCCTGAGCTGCCTGCCCTCATCCGCGAGGTGGAGCAGGGCGCTCCTCCGATCACCCGTACCGTGTTCGACATGGACGACCCGCAATTTCTTCGCGCCACGCCCCGTGACGATCGTCGAGAGGTCACCGCGTACGTGACGGTCATGAAAGGCTGCGACGAGCGATGCACATTTTGTATCGTTCCTTATACACGTGGGTCCGAGCGCTATCGCCCCGCAGACGAGATCGTCGGTGAGATCCGGGACTTGGTGGCTGGCGGGGTGCGCCAGATCACCTTGCTCGGGCAAACCGTGAATTCATGGCACGAGCCCGGCCCCGAGGCCGAGGTGAGGTCGCCCTCGAAGCTAGCCCCCTCGACCTCCCAGTTTGCTGCGCTGCTGCGTCGGGTCGCGCGCGAGGTGCCGGACCTGGCCAGGCTTCGCTACGCCTCGCCACATCCCCGGCACATCACCCCGGAGCTCGTCGCCGCCCATGCAGAGCTCGCCGTGCTTCCTGCCCATGTCCATCTACCGGTGCAGTCCGGCTCCGATCGGGTTCTCAAACGGATGGCGCGCCGCTACACGGCACAGGACTACATCGAGCGCACGCGTGCACTGAGGGCGGCCAAGCCTGGGCTCACTTTGTCCGCTGATTTCATCGTCGGTTTCCCTGGCGAGACGGACGACGACTTCGAGCTCACACTCGAGCTCGTGCGCGAAGTCGGTTTCGTCGCCGCGTTTGGATTCAAGTATTCGCCGCGCCCGTACACGCCCGCACTTCAACTTGGCGACGAGGTGCCGGAGAGCGTGAAGGACGCGCGGCTCGCACGGCTGTTTGCCGTCGTCGAGACGCAGCAATGCAAGCATCTGGAGTCTTTGGTCGGAACCGACCAATCGGTGCTAGTCGAAGGGCTGTCGCGGGGCGACTCCGGCCGCTTCACCGGGCGAACCAGTCGAAACGAGATCGTGCATTTGGTTGCTCCCGAGGGATACGATCCGACGGGTGAGCTCGTGGCCGTCACCATCGATGCGGCGTTTCGACACAGCCTGTCCGGGTACATGACCGGGGCCGAACACCTGCAACGGTCCGGACGGCGCACACGGCTTTCCGTGCTCGACGCGGGAGGCCCAGGCTGACCACCGATGCACGGTGGAGGCATTTTCGTGCGTGGCGCTTCGCCATCTCGTACATGGCCCTCATCTTCGTGGTCTCGTCGATCGCAGTGCAGTTGCCGGGGTTGCGGCATTTTCCGCTCCGAGACAAGGGCATTCACTTCCTCGAGTATGCGGTGCTCGGGTGGCTCTGCGCGGCCGCGTCATCGCGCACGTGGCCGTCTGCCTCGGCCTGGCGCACGGCCTCGTTCGCGATGTTCGTCGCCGTTCTTTGGGGGCTGTCGGATGAGATCCACCAAGCGTTCGTGCCGGGTCGATCGTCCGAGCTCGGAGACGTCGTTGCGGATGCGATCGGAGCTTTCGCAGGCACCGTCGGGTGGCATCGATTTTCGAACCCAACTGTGAGCTAATGCACCGGAAAACTCACCTAAGAGGCGTACGTACTATTGACGGTTCCGTTGTCAGCGTTTAGCTTTTAATCCATGAGGACGCAGACGTTCTCATGACATCAAAACTCCAGATTTTCCGGTGGGCCCCCCCTTAAAACCCACCGGTTGCCCTCGCCCGGTCGTACGTCTCCCCCCCTCCAACGACCGGGCGACTCTTATTAATTCAGCGACAGCGACAGCGACAGCGACAGTGTCAGTGCCAGCGACAGTGTCAGCGCCAGTGTCAGTGTCAGCGCCAGTGTCGGTGTCAGCGCCAGCTCATTGACTCTCCCGAACCCCACCTCTACATTCCGCGCCATGACTATGCTTCGAAGCCGATCTGCGGTCCTCAGCGTTGCAGTTTTGGTGACGTTTCTTGGGAGCTGCGCGGGATCACAGACTCCGCCGTCAGCCGAGCCCGTTGCCGCGCCTGCGCCGCCGCCCGACCCACTGCCCTCGTGGAATGACTCCGCTACCAAGAGGCAAATCATCGAGTTCGTGCAAACCGTCACCGATCCTGAGGTCGCCTCTTTCGTGGAGAAGGAGAACCGGATCGCGACGTTCGACAACGACGGCACGCTTTGGGTTGAGCAGCCGCTGTATACCGAGCTTACGTTCGCCGTGGCGCGCGTCACGGAGCTCGCCCCAACGCATCCCGAATGGAAGCGGCAAGAGCCCTTCAAATCGTTGTTGGCGGGCAACACCGAGGGTGTCCTTGCGACCGGTCAGCGAGGCCTCGTGGAGATCTTGTTGGCGTCCCACACCGGGATGAGCGCCCGACACTTCAACACGATCGTGGTCGATTGGATGAACAAGGCGCGCCACCCACGCTTCGGCCGCCTTTACACCGAGCTCGCGTACCAGCCGCAGCTCGAGCTCCTCCAGTATCTGAGGGACAACGGCTTCAGGACGTACATCGTGTCCGGCGGCAGCGTCGAGTTCATGCGGCCTTGGACCGAGCACGTCTACGGCATCCCCCCGGAGCACGTGGTCGGGTCTGTAGTCGCCACCCGCTTCGAGATACAGGGCGGCAAGCCGTCGCTTCTGCGACTCCCCGAGGTTGCCTTCGTCGACGACAAAGGTGGAAAGCCCGTGGGCATTCACCATTTCATTGGGCGCCAGCCGATCCTTGCGTTTGGCAACTCCGACGGCGACTTCGAAATGCTGCAATGGACGACCGTTGGCAGTGGCGGGGCGAGGCTTGGCCTCCTCCTGCACCACGACGACGCCGAGCGGGAGTACGCCTATGATCGCGATTCCACGGTCGGGAGGCTCGACGGGGCGCTTGACGCCGCGCCGAAAGCGGGCTGGATCGTGGTTTCGATGAAAGACGACTGGAATACCGTTTTCACAAATTGACGCTAGCGCCGCTAATCGTCGACCTTGAGGATCGCGTGGAAGGCGTCTTGGGGGATCTCGACGCTGCCGACGGCCTTCATGCGCTTCTTGCCTTCTTTTTGTTTCTCGAGGAGCTTGCGCTTCCGCGTGATGTCGCCGCCATAGCACTTGGCGGTGACGTCCTTGCGAAGCGCACGTATGGTCTCCCGGGAAATGATCTTCGAGCCGATGGCCGCTTGAATGATCACTTCGTATTGCTGACGCGGCACGATCTTCTTGAGCTTCGCGGCGAGCGCCCGGCCTAGGTAGTAGGCCTTGTCTTTATGGACGACGGCGCTGAGCGCATCGACCTTTTTTGTGTTGAGCAACATGTCGAGGCGGACCAACGGGTTCTCGCGATATCCGGAAAGCTCGTAGTCCATCGATGCGTACCCACGCGTGGCACCCTTCAGCTTGTCGAAGAAGTCGAACAGCACCTCGGCGAGGGGCATCTGATAGGTGATGATGACCCGATCCGACGAGGCATATTGAATGCCTTCTTGCTCACCGCGCCGGTCTTGGCAGAGTTTGATGACGGCCCCCACAAACTCCGCGGGCACGTGAATCGACACCTTGAAGTAGGGCTCTTCGATGCGAATGCGGCCGTCTGGGATTTGAGAGGGGTTGTCGACATCGATCGTCTCTTCCTCGGTGTGCACCCGATAGACCACGCTCGGGGCGGTGGTGATCAAGTTGATGTCGTATTCGCGCTCGAGGCGCTCTTGAATGATCTCCATGTGCAGCAGCCCGAGAAACCCACATCGAAACCCGAACCCGAGCGCGTCCGAAGTCTCGGGCTCGAACATGAACGCCGCGTCGTTGAGGTTGAGCTTCTCGAGTGCATCGCGGAGCTCGGTGTACTGATCGCTGTCCGTGGGAAAGATCCCGCAGAACACCATCGGCTTCACTTCTTTGAAGCCGGCCAGGGGCTCCTCGGCGCGGTTGTGCACGAGGGTGATCGTGTCGCCGACCTTCGCGTCGTGGATCGACTTGATGCTGGCCGCGAGATAGCCGACCTCGCCAGGGTTTAGTTGGTCGAGCTCCTGCTGAAACGGCGTGTAGACGCCGAGCTCGGTCACCTCGTATTCGGCCCCCGTAGCCATCAGTCGAATCTTGTCGCCTTTTGAAACGGTGCCGTCCCTGATGCGGACCATGCACACGGCGCCTCGATAACTGTCGTACCAAGTGTCGAAAATCAACGCCCGCAGCGGGCCGCCTTCGAGGGCGTCGGGCGGCGGGATACGCTTGACGACGGCCTCCAGGATCTCTTTGACGCCTTCCCCGGTCTTGGCGCTGCACGCCAGCAGGTGTGAGCAGTCGAGGCCGATCACATCCTCGACCTCTTGACGAACCCGTTCGACGTCGGCGCTCGGAAGGTCGACCTTGTTGAAGACGGGGATGATCTCGAGGTCGTTGTCGACGGCGAGGTAGACGTTGGCGAGGGTCTGGGCCTCGACTCCCTGGGTCGCATCCACGACCAGGAGGGCACCGTCACATGCCGCAAGCGAACGGGACACTTCGTAGCTAAAGTCCACGTGTCCGGGGGTGTCGATGAGGTTCAATTGATACGTTTGCCCGTCCGCAGCCGTGAAGGGCAGCCGAACACCTTGCGCCTTGATGGTGATTCCGCGCTCCTGCTCGAGCTCCATGCGGTCGAGCAGCTGCTCTTTCTGCTCACGGGCCGAAACCGCCCCCGTCACATCGAGAAATCGGTCGGCGAGCGTGCTCTTGCCGTGGTCGATGTGAGCTATGATGCAAAAGTTACGAATAAGCTGGAGATCGCTGCTCAAAGTGCGACCTCTCTAACCTCCGGACATCGCCGCAGCAACGCGGCGGTGTCGGTTTGTTCCGCAGCTATTTTTCGGAGCTCGCATCCAGCGACATTTGGCCGGGCAGCTGGTCTTGATGGCGATCGAGGACAAGATCGATACCTTCGCGGATGTAGACCGCAACCGGTACTTTGGTGCGCTCGTGCAGAAGCTTGAGACGCTCATTCTGCTCGGGTGTGATGTAGACGGTGGTCGAGATCTTTTTACGCGCCATCTGTGACCCTCAAAAACGTGGCATGAAACTACATGGCACCATATATATTGTCAAATAGCCCAGACGGGGTACTTGCGTAAGGATGCCCGTCGACCCTATCCTTATAGACGTTGGGGTTTCTGGGGGAAGCCAAAGTGTCTGTAAACATGAGCATTTTTGCGCGTGCCATGTTTGGGCTTGCCGTTGCGGCGTGTCTGCCTGTGCTGGGCTGCGCGAAAGGCTCGTCCCGGTCGCTCCCGAGTGGTTCGAAGATGGAAGCGTTCGAGTGCAACGGGAAAGAAGTAACCAGCATCGACGTCAATCAGGATGGTCGAGCCGATATTGAACACATCCGACGTAACGGGCGTCGCTTCTGCTCGAAAGCAGATATGAACTTCGACGGCAAGATAGACATGGAACGGTTCTACGAAGCAGACGGCGAGCAGGTCGCCCACGAGCGGCACGACTTCGACTTCGATGGCCGCATCGATCAGCTGTCCTTCTATGAGGACGGCCAGCTCACCCGCAAAGAGCTCGACACCAACTTCGACAACGCGATCGATACATGGCTCTGGTGCAGCGACGGCTGGGTGTCCCGATCGGAGCGCGACCGGCAATTCAACGGGCGCGCCGACGTGTGGGAGGTCTACGACAACGGCCTCGTCATCGAGGCAAGCTACGACGACAACAATGATGGCCGTCCCGAGAAGTGGGACGTGTTTCGGGGCGGCAAGCTCGTCCTGACGAAATATGACGAAGACGGAGACGGCGTACCTGACCGTACGGATGAAATGCCTCTCCTGAGTATGGGCCCCGCCGACGACGCGTTTCGATGCGAGCGAGTCGCAACGGAGCGGTCTCGAGGGGTGTCGGAGGGAGAACCGTGATGAGATACGTATTGATTGGATTGTTGGGCCTCGCCGTGGTGGGTTGTGGCTCGAAGAGCGCTAAGCCTGTGACGAGCCCTGGCTCGGCGGGCGCCGAGGCGAGCGCCGGTGGCGAGGTTTCGGATGCGGGTCGCTGCATGCCGCCTGGCGCCGGATACGAGCTCACCGAATACGACACCTCGGGCGACGAGGTCCCAGATGTGCGCAAGCTCTTCAAGACCATGGGCGAAGGAAGTCTCTCGCGCCTGGTCTTGGTGTGCCGAGAGGCTGATCTAAACGGCGATGGCCGCAAAGACATCGTCCGGCTCTACACCGATGAAGGGCGGCCCAAGCGGGAGGAAGCTGACCGCGATTTCGACGGCCAGATCGACGAAATCACACACTTCACCGAGGGCCACGTAAGCCTCCAAGAGCTCGATACCACCGGCAACGGTCTCATCGACACCAAGATTTTCTACGAGGATGGGCAGCCCACGCGAGCCGAGAGGGATATGGCGAGCCGGAGCACGCCCTCCGAGTGGAAGCCGGATCGCTGGGAGTACTTCGTAGACGGTCGCATGGTCCGCATTGGAACCGACGTGAACGGCGACGGTAAGGTCGACCGATGGGATCGGGACGAAGAGAGGCTCCGCAGCTCGGCACTGGCCGCTCAGAAAGCCGCCGAAGCCTCCGCCAGCCAGTAGGCGCTGACGCTGACACTGGCGTTGAACGCTGACGCTGACACTGGCGCTGACACTGACACTGGCGCTGGCGCCGTAACAAGTTAGCCTCCCCCGGTGGAGCGCCTGCAGAAAGTCTTGGCCCGTGCCGGCATCGCGTCTCGTCGTGCGTCCGAGGATCTCATCGAAGCCGGCCGCGTGCGCGTCAATGGCCGCGTCGTCACCGAGCTCGGAACCAAGGTCGACCCACACAAGGACCGCGTGGAAGTCGACGGGAGGCGGGTGGTCGCGGAGAAGCCCGTCTACTACTTCCTACACAAGCCGCGCGAGATGGTGACCACGCTCGATGATCCCGAGGGGAGGGCGACGATCGGCGACATCTTGCGTAAGATTCCCGAGAGGGTCGTTCCGGTGGGGCGACTCGACTATCACACCAGTGGCGCGCTGCTCGTCACCAACGACGGCGACATGGTGGACGCGCTCCTGCGGCCCCGGTCGGCGGTGCCCAAGGTATACGCAGTGAAGTTTCAGGGACACCTCGATGTCGAAGAGCTCGACGCCCTTCGCAATGGGGTCACCCTCGACGATGGCTATCGCACCCAAACGGCGGAGCTCTTCGTGCTCCGCGACGAACGAAACACCAGCTGGGTTCAAATCACCCTCACCGAAGGGAAGAACCGTCAGATTCACCGAATGGGCGATGCGATTGGCCATCGGGTGATGCGGCTTGCAAGGCAGTCGTTTGCGGGAATTACCATCGAAGGCCTGCGGCCGGGTGAGTACAGGGAGCTCAGTCGCGACGAGCTCAACCAGCTCAAGAAGAAGTATCTCAATCCGTATCGACGTGCCCGCGAAGCCTCCACAGAAGGGTGAAGGCGCTTGGCACGACAAACAGGGTGAGCACGGTCGACAGCAACAAGCCACCGAGCACGATGGCACCAACACCGCGGTAGAGCTCCGAGCCAGAGCCCGAGAAGATCACCATCGGTAGTAGCCCGGCCAGCGAGGTGGCGGTCGTCATGAAGATGGGGCGGACGCGCGCCTCGACGGCATCCGGAACCGCATCGCTGAGGGACTTGCCCTGACGCAAGCGAGCGAGCGAACCATCGACGACGAGGATAGCGTTGTTCACGACGATGCCGATGAGGATCAAGAATCCGAGTGCGGTCATCAAGTCGAGCGGCTGCTTCCCGAGCAGCGCGTTGACCAACCACAAGCCGCCCGCCCCGCCGGCAGCAGCAAGCGGGACACTCATCAGAACGGCAAGCGGTGAGACGAAATCCTCAAACAGTGCCGCGATCAACAAGAAGCAGATGATCAGAGCTAGAAGCAGCACGTTTCCGAACTGCTTTTGGGCGATCTCGAGCTTGCCCGCCGCGCCACTCAACCCGAACTCGACCCCCGGCGGCACGATACCCGATTCTTCGAGTCCGGCGATGACGTCGTTGCGGATGATGTCGATGGCCTTTTCGAGCGCGAGATCTTCGGGCGGTGACACGGTGAGAGTGATCGCGCGGCGGCGTTCGAGGTGGCGAATCACCGATGGCCCGAGCTTCTCCTCGATCGAAGCGAGGGCCCCGAGCGGCACGATGCTTCCACTCGGAGTCGCGACCGGCGCGGAGAGCAAGGCAGCAGCGTCTGGCAGGAGCTGATCGTCGACGGTGACTGCGCGGAGCACGACGTCGAGCTTGGGTTGTCCCTCGGGCGTGTATTCGCCGATGATCGCACCATCGACCAACGCGTCGACCACGAGACCGAGCTCCGCCCCTGACATCTGGAGCCGTGCAGCCTCCCTGCGCTTGGGGATGACGTGGAGCTCAGGCGCGCCCGGATCGAGGCTTGGGATCGGACGAATCTGCGCTCCCGGAAGTGCCTTTTTGAGCGCGACAAAGAGTGCGCCGCCCACCTTGGTCATGGTCGGAAGGTCGGACCCCTTGATGTCGATCTCGACGACACGCCCGCCACCGATCGTGCGTCCGAAGAGGGATGCCTGAGTTGCAAACGAAATCATGCCTGGGATCTTCGCTTGGACGCGGCGAAGGAGGTCCAACATGCGACCGACGTCTTCGCCGTTCTCGGCGACCGCACCCGCGAACACACGGTCCGGGCTACCGACATAGAAGCTTCGTTTGATGTTGGCTTCACCATCGGTCTCGACGCCCGTGTAGCGCGCCATCTCGCCTTGTAGACGCTTGCCGATGCTTTCGAGCTCATCGATCGAGTAGCCGGGAGGTGGGACGAGAATTCCGAACACCAGATTGCGATTGCCGGTGGGGAGGTACTCCATCGGCGGAATGAGAAGCCAGGTCAAGAGTAGCGAGCCGACGATCGCTACGAGCAAGGTCGTCAGGGAGCGGCGCGTCGAGCTGCACAACCAGCGCACCTTCTCGGTGACGTTCGAGCGGAACCGAACGCCAAAGCCCGTGAGTGCGCCGATGTCGAGCGTCTTCCCGCGTGAGAGCAGACGCGCGGCCAGGCTCGGAATGACCAACACCGACACGACCAGCGAGATTGAGACGGCGAGCGCAATGGCGACCGCAACATCACGGAGGAGCTCTCCCACCTCGCCTTGCCACAGCACGATCGGAATGAACACCGCGACGGTAGTAGCCGTAGATGCGATCAAGGCGCCCCAGACCTCCCGGATGCCCCGATAGGCGGCGAGCTTCGTATCGGGTTCGCGTTTTCTCCACGTGTCGATGCTTTCGAGCGCGACGATCGAATTGTCGACGACCATGCCGATCGCAAAGGTGATACCCGCGAGCGAGACGACGTTGATCGTGCGCCCTAGGGCTTGCATCCCGAGCGCAGTCGCGAAGGCGCAAACGGGAATCGCGATGCTCACGACAGCCGATGCCCCGAGTGTCCGCAGGAACAAGAACAGGACGATGACCGCCAGGAACGCGCCGAGCAGAAGGTTTCTTTGAACCAGGCCGAGTGCGCCTTCGATGTATTCGACCTGGTCGGAAAGGATTTCGATCTGGAGGCCTTCGCGATCGAAATGGTCACGCTGCAAGCGGTCCACCACGGTGTGCACCTCGCGTGTCACCTCGAGCACGTTCGTGCCCGCTTCGCGCGACAGAAGCATCACCATCGCCGGCCGGTCCTGCACGATCGCGACGCCGGTAGGCTTGCGGAGCGCCATCTTCACGGACGCGACATCTCCGAGGAGAATCGGTGTGCCATCTGTCGCCGCGCCAAGGACGATTTCTTCGAATGCGGTGGCGTTCCGTGGCGCGATCGCAGTCCGAACGAGGTATCGACGCTTGCCTAGGGTGACGTCGCCGCCGGAGATGTCGCGAAGCTCGCCTCGAACCCGGTCGGCCACCCCCTGAACCGAAAGGTTGCGAGCAGCCAGGGCCTCGGCGTCGAACAGGACGTGCACTTCGCTGTCTTGGCCGCCGATGAAGAAGATGCCGGAGACACCTGGGACGCGATCGATCTCCGGAAGAATGGTGTCCTCGACCCAGGTTCGGTATGCCGCGACGCTGCCCTTTTGGGGATCGCGGATGGTAATGACGGCGAGGGGAGGGCCGGCACTGTTGGCGGTCTCGACGATCGGCTCACGAACCGCGGCGGGATAGCTCGCAACCTGGCTGAGCCTGTTGGTCACTCGGACGAGCACTTCTTCGATGTTCGTGTCGACCTCGAACTCGAGCGTGATGCTGCCTCTGTCTTTGCTCGCGCTCGATTCCATGAGCGTGAGCCCCTGGACGTTCTTGAGGACTTCCTCTTGGGGCTCGAGGATTTCCGTTTCGATTTCGACCGGTGCCGCGCCGGGCCAAGTCGTGTTGATGCTGATCGTCGGGGTCGCGATGTCGGGCGTGAGCTGGATCGGAAGGTCGACGACCGAGAGCGCGCCGAACAAGACCACCAACATGATCCCGACGATGACCGTGATCGGCCGTTGAATGGCGATCCACGTCAAGCCAGTGGGTTGTTCTTCGTGCGGGGGCGCGCCGTCCGACATCCGCGATCAGCCTTCCGGCACGATCGTGAGAGGCTGTCCGGGAAAGACGCGTTCGTTTCCGCGGGTAACCACCGTATCGCCCGCTGCGAGCGATTCGGCCTTGACCAGGATCTCGTCGCGGCCCCGCGCCACGATCTCGACGGGAAGGGGTTCGGCGTGCCCCTCGGCGACCTTGACCACGTGAATGTCGGCGATGCCGTAGACCAATGCGTCCCGTGGGATGACGACGGCGCCGGGCTCGCTTCGCTCGATGGTGATGAGCACGTCGACCGCCGCTCCCGGAAGGAGCCACACCGCGGTCTCGTCAGGGACGAGACGAATCCGAACGGTACGCGATTCAACATCTAGCGCGCGAACGACACCGCGAATCGTTGCGGGGATCGCCGCCCCTTTGTGCCGAAGAAGCGCCTTGTCGTCGGTCTCGAGGTACTGCGCGAGGTCGGGCGGCGTGGAGACCAACACCTCGACCCCCGCATCGTCGACGAGCTCGATCACATCGACCCCTGGGTCGACCCAGTCGCCCGGATCAACCAACCGGTTGGCGACGATGCCGTCGAACGGCGCTCTCACGCGATGCCGACCTAGCTGGGCGTGCGCCTCCGCCTCGGCTGCCCTGAGTCGCCCTCGTTCTGCTGCCGCGCGCTTGCGCTCGGAGGTCGCTCGCTCGATCTCCGCGAGGGCCGCGATGTCGGGACCCGCGCCGCTCAACCGTTCGGCGTCACGCTGCGCTCGTTCGAGCTCAGCGGCTCCGGCCTGCTTGGAAGCTTTCGCGGCGCGAACGCGCGCTGTGGCCAAGGAGGGATCGATCTCGACGAGCAGGTCCCCCTTCTTCACGCGATCGCCGACGCGGACCAGCACCTCACGAACTTCGCCGGGAGCGCCAGCTGCCAGTCGGGCTCGCTTGAGCGCGCGGACGTCGCCGAGGAACGACCACTCGGCCTCGATGCTGCCGCCCCGGACTTCTCCGACCTGCACCCGAGCAGGCGGCGGCCCCTCGCTGGCATCGCTCTTCGCGGGAGCCTCCCCCTTGCAGCCCAAGACCGCCACGGAGACGCCTGCCAAAAGCAACCCAAGCCGCCGAGAACCCAACGAAATCATCAAGAAAATTTAGTACATAGGCTCGTTTTGACAAGTCAAAGCCCCTGATTATAGTGGCGCCGCGGGGTGGAGCAGTCTGGTAGCTCGTCGGGCTCATAACCCGAAGGTCGTCGGTTCAAATCCGGCCCCCGCAACCAATGATGACGCGCACTTGGGAAAGCCCCTCGTGCGCGTTTTGTTTTCTGGGGCCATTTTGGGGCCACACGACTCTTCCTGAACCGAATGGGCGGTTCGTTTCAGGGGTGCGCCGGCCTTGCTCGAGACAGGAGCAAGGAAGATGGCCAAGCCCACGAAGCATCGCGACAAGTGGCGGATTCGATGGACCGATAGGAACGCGTGTTTCATCGTATGTCTTTAGAGTTAATGAGGATATCCGTCGCTATTTCTCCCGGAGCTCCGCTGCCCGCGCTCACGCCAGAGATGGCGCAGTGACCCCAGTATGCTCTTCCGACAGTTCCCACAGGCGCTTGGCGGCGTCGGCGTCGGTGCTCACTTCCGCTGGTTTGTCGGGTGCGGGGTATCCGCGAAGGTGTCTAAATCCATTAGGCCCGTAGTAGCCGCCGCCTTCGACGTCCCTCGACACTGCCGCGTACAGAGTTGGCAGTGCACCCTGCCATGGCTTCATACAGAGGATAGGGTTGAGCCAGCGAAGCAGCCAGCTGTTTCGCTGCAAGTTGGTGCTGGTATAGCCGGGATGGCAAGCGGCAGCGATGGTGGAGACGCCGGCGTCTTGCAGGCGACGCTGCAGTTCGAGGGTGAACAGCATGTTTGCGATCTTGCTTGCCGAATAGGATGCTATGCGCTTGAAGGGGCGCTCGGTCCACTGAAGGTCGTCGAGGTTTAGCTGGCCAAGGTCCTGGGCATTGCTCGAAACGTTGACCACCCGCGAGCCCTCCGTTGCTACCAATAACGGAAGCAGCTGCACTGTGAAGGCGAAGTGACCGAGGTGGTTGGTGCCGAACTGGAGCTCGAAACCGTCTTCTGTTTCCTCTCGCTGCTTGGGCATCATCACGCCGGCGTTGTTGAGGAGGAGATCCAGGCGGTCAAAGCGTCCTGTGAAGTCGGTGACGAACTCTTTGACGGACGCCAGGCTGGCAAGGTCGAGCAACATCAGCTCCACGGAGGCTTGGGGCGCGGCTTTGGCAATATTGGCCACTGCCTGCTGGCCGCGCTGCTTGTTGCGGCTCGCCACGATCACGTGGGCTCCTTTTTCTGCCAGAGCTTTGGCAGCCTCAAAACCGATGCCGCTGTTGGCGCCCGTAACGATTGCTACGCGTCCGGTTTGGTCTTCAATATCGTTGGTGTTCCAGCGTTGTTTGGTCATCTTGTTAGTCCTTTCGTTTCCTGTGTCGCAAAGTACAAGCGACTAATCTGCGACACGGTACTAAAGGTCGAAGTCACCGACAATGCCACGACCATTGGCGCCGAGCGGCTCGACAAGTCCGCGCAGCCGCCCGCAACCCTGGTGCTGACGGAGCTGGTGTTTCTTGTGCAGCTCAGTCGCATTGCAACCAGAGAGCGTATTCGTCCCCTCGAGGTTCGCTCGCCCATTCTGCCTGGCAAGGCCAACGACTTCACGGAATTCTTCGGCGTGTCGGTGCGGCGGGGTGATGTGCCGCAGGTTCGGTTTTCCTCGGCCGACGCCAGTCGCCCGTTCTTGACGGCAAACGAAAGCATGTGGACCTTCTTTGAAAAAGAACTCAACAAGCGCCTCGCGGACCTCACAGAGTCCGCGACCATGAGAGACAAGGTCCATGCGGTCTTGCTCGAGCTATTGCCCGCGGGCGTCGCCTCCATGGATGCGGTGGCAAAAAAATTGGGTGTCAGCTCGCGAACCCTGCACCGGCGCCTAAAAGAAGAACACCTCACCTTTCAGAAGGTGCTCGACGACACCCGCGAGGCTCTGGCCATGCACTACCTCAAGTCCTCGCCCATCTCCGGCGCCGAAATTTCCTTCTTACTCGGCTACGAGGACCCCAATTCGTTCTTCCGCGCCTTCAGCGGATGGACCGGCACCACGCCCGAGAGTGCCCGACGCGAAATGGCCCTGGTCCACTAGGGCTATGGCTGGGCGTCGCGCATACCGAGACGCGTTGGAGCAATGGCGGGCGGGTCTACGGCAGGTACTGTTCCCGGTTGGTACCTGGGCGATGCGGCGGCCTTGCTCGAGATAGGAGCAAGGAAGATGGCCAAGCCCAACAAGCATCGCGACTGTGCTCTCCATACGACTCCCTCCGTCCATGGTTCGCTAGAAGCTTGGACTCGGGTGTACGTCGCGCTGACACACTAGAGTCACTCGTGCGCAGCCATCTGCGGCACGAATCTCGCCAACGCTCTGGCAGGTGCCGGGCCTCGGTGATGGTCGGCTTCCGGCCACCAACAATTTCAACGAAGGCCGGGACTACCCCACGGACGGGCACCTGTTTCCGGAAAGAAGGCCTTTATAATCGCTATCAGGATTGTATGACACAAGTAATCTCTGTACATCAAGAAACGTCTCTGAGTCTGGAGGAGGATTGCCATGGACGCTCTTGCCGACATGCGAAGTCTCTATCTTGAAAACCCCTGGATTCAGTCCCTGGGGATCTTCATCCTTTCACTGGTGCTGACCGTCGTCGCGCGCTGGAGCCTGCGATTTATCCTGCTCGGGGTGGCCCAAAAGACCACGACCGAGGTGGATGATATCCTGATCCGGGCGGTCAAGAACGTCGTAACCTATTCGATCCCAGTCATCGGTCTGATGGTGGCCCTCACGCCTCTGGCTCTGCAGACCCCCATTCCCGAGCGGATACTGTTCTCTTTTCTTGTTGTGCTGCTAATGCGCGGTGCAATCAGCCTGGCTGACGACGTGTCCAAATGGCTGGAAAAGACCTGGGCAGAACGAACCGCGTCTACCCTGGACCAAGGCCTGCTGCCTCTCTTGCGCAAGGCCGTAAAGCGAGCGTTGCCATCGTTGGTGTTCTGATCATCCTGGGGCAATGGGAAGTCAAAATCGGCCCCCTGTTGGGCGCCCTCGGTATTGGCGGTCTGGCGATCGCCCTGGCCTTGAACAGCAGCCTGTCCAACGTCTTTTCCGGCATTCAGCTCATATTGGATCGTTCTGTCAATGTGAGTGACAAGGTCCAGCTCGAGAGCGGGGAACTGGGAGTGGTGCTGGACATTGGTCTTCGCACCACCGTGATACAGACCTACGACAACGAAGTAATCTCGGTTCCGAATTCGCAACTAGCCGCTGCACGAATCAAGAACTACACCAAACCCGATGCGACGATCCGGGTCAGCGTGAATTTCGGGGTGGTCTACGGCAGTGACGTGGCCGAGGTCAAACGCGTTGTTTTGGATGCGATCAGCCGGCTGGACGACGTTCTGCAGGATCCTGGACCCGAGGTGCTCTTCTTGAATATGGGCGATTTCTCCCTCGACATGTGTGCCCGGGTCTGGGTGGACGATTATGGGAAGCAATTTGCCAAGACGCTGGAAATGACGGAGCTGGTCTACAATACCCTAAACGAAAGTGGCATCGAGATCCCGTTCCCAACACGCACGGTGTATATGAAGCAATAGCGGGCTCCCAACCAAATCCCAAGCACTTGTTTTTGGCCGTTTTCGTCGATTCTAGAGAAAACGATCCGTTCGTTGCTCGCGCGGGATGAGGCTCAGTGAGAGCGCCATCATGGAAGAACAAATAGAAAGAGTCACGAACTACGTGGTGGCCCACTATCACGAGTGGCTGATCGTCCCGGTGATCGTTCTTGCCGGTTACCTCGTCATCAGAACAACGGACAAGCATGTCGCGCGCTTCTTTGATCGGGTGGAGTACGATCGGACCCTGGAGATCCTGTTCCAGAAAACGATCAAGGTCCTTCTCTGGAGCGTCGTGCTGATCTTGGCGTTGGCGAACATCGGCTTTGATGTCTCCGGCTTTCTTGCGGGCCTCGGAGTGATGGGTTTTATCGTCGGTTTTGCCGTCAAAGACGTGCTCTCGAACCTGGCTGCCGGGATGTTCCTGCTGGTGAAACGGCCCTTCAAAATTGGGGAAATGGTCAATGTGGCGGGAGTCCAGGGCAAGGTCGAGGACATGACACTGTCCTCTTGCCTCATCATCACCGAGGAACACCACCACGTGACGGTTCCAAACGCCAAGATATGGGGCAACGCCATCCGAAATCTGTCGCGAGGGGCATCCAAACAACGCTCTTCGTGAATCCAACCCATGAGCGGCGCACGAATCTTGGGCACCGATGCCTGCACCAAGGATCGGCATGCGCAACAACCCCACCCACGTTGACCTGTGAGAACGTGGGAGCCGAGGGTCGCGCGACATCGCAAGCCGCAACCAACGAAGTCGGGCACTTAGCGAGAACGCTAGGTGCCTTTCTTTTTGTCCGGTGACCTGAGGGTGCCATGCGGTGCGCACGGGCTGCAATGCCTCCACCAAACGCAGTTGTGCACGCGATCCAAGGTGCGCGTACATGTGCGTGCTTTGTTCGGAGCGATGACCGAGTTGTGCTTGCACTGCCTTGATCGAATGCCCGCCGGTGACCGCCTGGCTTGCGACCGAGTGGCGCCCGAGGGCATGGTGACTCAGGGGTCGAAGCCCGAGTGCCCGTTTCGATGCGCGCCATCACGTGCGCCGTTCTCGCGCATCGCGGCGATGAACGGATCGACGACGGCGTCAGGGACCGCTTCAACCCATTGCTCGGCGACGATGATCATTGCGGCGTGCCCGGAAAGCGACCCGCCACCTCCACGCGCATCGTTCCTGTGCCCAGTCCGGAGATGTCGTCGTCGCGTTCCGGCAGTCTCTTGAGGTCGGCACCGCAGCGTCGCCACCAGTCGCGCGCCCTCTCCGCATCCCACGAGGCGTCGTACGCCGTGGCGAGCTCTTCCGCGGCCTCTGCCGCGCTGCCCGGCCGGCTGTCCGGCGACTTCTCCAGGCAACGCATCACCCAGGCCTCAAGGTCGGGCGGCAGATCGTGCCCGAACCGCTCCGAAGGTGAGACGGGCTGGGTGTGAAGGTGGTGGCCGCAGATCTCGACGACGCTCTGTCCCGTGAAGACGTGGCAGCCCGTCAGCAGGTAGTAGCCGACTGCACCGATGGCGTAGATGTCCGAACGGGGGTCGGCAGCTCCTGAACGGATCGACTCGGGAGCCATGTAGAGGGGCGTTCCCATGAGAGTGTCTTCTCGACTCAGGCCGTCGGCGGCGTTGAGCTCCTTGACCAGACCGAAGTCGACCACCTTGGCCACGTCCGGCACTCCGCCCCGCTCGCACAGGATGATGTTGCCCGGCTTGATGTCGCGATGGATCAGCCCGACACCGTGCGCTTCCCCGAGGGCGCCGAGCACCTGCCGCAGGATGTGGGCCACGCGCTCCGGCGGCTGGGCACCGTCCCCGTCGACCAGGTGCTGCAGGTCGATGCCGTCGAGGTACTCCATCGCGTAGTAGAAGACGCCCTCTGGGGTGCGACCGTAGTCGTAGATCGACACGGTGTTCGGATGGCTCAACTCCGCCGTCAGCTGAACCTCGCGCTCGAAGCGAAGCAGCGCCTGCTCCCCAGTCTGCTCCGGGCGTAGGAGCTTCACCGCGGTGGGACGCCGCAGCATCGCATGGCTGGCACGGTAGACGACACCCATGCCACCTTCGCCAAGCCTCTGCTCGAGAGTGTACTGCCCCAGTCGCCGCGCTTGGAGAGCTTCGCGGCGCAGCCCGTAGATGACCCACGCGCCGAGCGTCGCGACGATCACACCGCTCAGGCACCAGGGGATCGTCCAGATGGCGTAGCGCAGCGGAATGGTGGAGAACGAGTAGATGATCAAGGGGAGCGACGCGCTCCCGCCGAGCAACGCCATCCGAGTGGCGGTGCTGGGGATGAAGAGCGACCGGATGAAGATCGCCAGGTTGAAGCCCAGCAGCATCACGGGGGTGCGGAGGCCGGGCTCGAGCTGTGACAGGCCCGAGCTCACCCAGGCCGCCTGCAGCACGGCAAACGAGAGAGCGAGATCCAGGCGCCGCAGCGTGTCCAGCTGGCGCTGCGAGCCGCGGCAGTAGAGCCAGGTCCCAAGCCCGAGCGCTACCGTGAGCGCATTCACGGCGTGCGCGACCAGCGGCAACTGCTGCTCGAAGCCGGCGTAGATCACCGCCTGGCCGAAGACGAAGAAGAGTCCGAAGAGGCCGACGGTGATCTGGCTGAGCAGGATCAGCCGCCGCTGAAGCAGCTCCCGTTGCTCTGCTGTGTCCGACACGACCCGTATCGAGCTGGGGCGCGCGGCTTCGAGCCCGGTTGGGGTGCGGTTCTCCGGCCCGCTAGCGTCTGTGGTGGCCACGACACAGCATGGTAGCGCCCGCCACCCGCACGTGCCGCCCTCGCTCAACGCGGACCTTGATGTCGAGAGGAGAGCGTAGGAAAAACAAACGCCCTGTCCGCGTGGCGCCCCACCCGACATAACATCTAGTACCGCGCAATTCGGACCCCGAATGGGCCGAATGGGCTAAGAGAGCTTTCCTCTGGCTACTCTGATGCTCTTGCTGTCGACGCATCCGGCCCTCCATGCGTCGAATCCAGTTGCTTAGGCTTTCCAAGTTAGCCCCCGTTGTCCTTCACGCATGGATGCGCCTGCGCGGGTGTGAAGTTTGGCCGCGCAATGCACGATGCCCCCGCCGATCTCCATGACGTGTCTGCGCGCCTGCGCGTCCGGGTCGCAAAACTCTCAAAAAGCAGCGACCATCCTTGCCTCTCCGCCGCGCCCGCCACATGACCCCCTAGACTAGCCAAGAAGCAAAAATGCGCTCCGAGTGAGGATGCGACGCCGTCGCCTACAAGTCGAGGGGAACGCGGAGCGGGGCGTAGTCGGCGGTGAGGGCCCTGGGACCGACGAGGGGAAAGACCCACCGCTGCAGGACGTAAGGCAAAGCGGCCTTCTTCTCTCGACCGTGGTTCGCGGCGCGTGCGCTCCCCACCCGGTGCGACCGCGCGGAGGTGAGACGCTCGGCCGCGGTGGCCCACTCGCCCTCACCGAGCACGCGCGCGAGCACGAGGCCGTCTTCGAGGGCCAGCGATCCTCCCTGCGCCGTGAAGGGCGCCATGGCGTGTGCCGCATCTCCGATGAGGACCATGCGGCCCCGTCCCCAGGTGGGCAGAGGCGGAACCTCGTCGACTGGCGACCAATGGATCGCCCCCGGCTCGACCGCATCGATCGCGGCGGCCACCGGCCGTCCCAGTTGGCGGAAGGAATCGAGAAACTCGTGGTCGCTCAGCGGCTCGACGTCCTTGCCGCGCCGCTCGAGGTAGCAATAAACCGTGTCTTCTCGGACCGGGAGCTGCAGGGCGATTCCGCAGCGCCCGACGTACAAGGACCAGGCATCTTGATCGGCGCGGCGGTCCGTAGTGAAGCGAGCGACCCGAGAGCGGACACAGCGCAGCGGAACGTCGCCCAGCACGTGCTTGCGGACCGAAGATTGGATCCCGTCGGCCCCGACCACGAGGTCGAAGTCCTTCCGAGTGCCGTCGGTGAGGCGCACTCGGATCTTATCCGCCACTTGCTCGAACGCCTCCACCGACGTCCCCAGCCGGACGTCCGCGTCGTCGAGTCCGGAGCGCAGAAGGTCGTGGAGATCGTGCCGGTGAAACGCGAAACACGGTTGGTCGGCCCCCCATGCGCGCGCCACCGGAACCTCGAACATGAAATGGTCCCCTTCCCGATAGGCGCGGCGGGCCTCGATGCGTACGCAGCGGGACCGATCCTCCAGACCGAGCCGGCAAAGAGCCGCGCCTCCGTTGCCGGGCAGGTACAGCCCCGTCCCGTCCGGCCTCCAATCGTCCGAGCGCTCGACCAGGACGGCGGACCAACCCCGATTCCGCAACGCCCGCAGCGCCCCGAGGCCCGCAATCCCCCCACCCACAATGAGAATCGACTCCTTCATGATCGCCGGTAAGCTTCCGCGACTCGACTGAGCCGGCATTATACACCTCGCGCGGCACCGTTTGCCACCTTCTGGAGTTGTCCCCACGCTCTTCCCCACGCCCCGCGCACCTCAACGTCCCCTGTTACACACTCCCGCGTACGCGACCTATAACTGGAAGATGTAACAGGACGTAACACATGACGACAACCCTCACGCGCAGCACGAAGTTCACCGAAGAAACCCGCGCCGTTGTCCTGGCTGGCATCGCCGCCGGCATGACATTGGGCAACGCAGCCGCCTTGGCGACCATCTCGAGGATGACGTTGTATCGGTGGGTGCGGCGCGGAGAAGCCGACCAGGCGACCGGAAGCGACACGGAGCTCGCCGCGAAGGCAAGGTCGACGCGGACAACAATTGACTACCCCGAAGCGACAAGCGCCCCGAGGTTCATGACTACGCGTTCGGAGATGAGCTTGTCGGTCTTGTCGAAGTGATAAAAGGTGACGAACGGCAGTTCGACGTTGCGGCCCGTGGCTTCAATGCCTTGGAATTCACCGACATGTTTGCCGCACAGGCGTCCCTCGACAATGATTTCGTCGTCTGTGAAATGTTCGCCGTCGATGTAGTGGTGAATGTCTTCAAAAGCGCCGTCCGTGCCGGAAAAACCCATAAGTTCGTGCGCATCACGAATGCTTTGCGGGTCCTTGAACGGGATGCGGTTGTAAAGCATCTCACCGTCGGGGGAGAAGGTCGCCATAATACCATTCATGTCGTGGCTGTTCTCAACGTCATAGTGGGCTTTAAGCAGGGCTCTGCGCCGGGCTTTCTCGCTATCAGTAATGGGCATGGGTGATACTCCTTGTTGTCGGTCTCAGCCGTTCTGGCGCTTCGCTACCTCGACGCAAGGAGGGCTTGGATTGTGAGCCACAACCCCCACGCACCGAACCCCGCGAGGATCAGCAGTGCCGGCGCCATCACGAACCACTTGCGCAGAGCGCCCTTCACCCGACGCACCGCGGACATCGGTAAAAAAAGACGTTCCTCACTGACCGCCTGAGCGAGCTCGGACGAGCTCACAAGCGTAGAGGGCGAATGGACATTCCACCACTCGGCGGCTCGCGCCTCGCTCCAGCGATCGCCCATCGAACACTCGTCGAGCTGAAGGGAGAGCGCCTCGGCGCTCTGCGGTCGATCGTCCGGGTCCTTGCTCAGGCAGGTCATGACGACCCGCTCCAAATCCGCCGGAATCGGCATCTCGGTGCGGGCCGAAGGCGGCTCCGCAGGGGTCTGGACGTGGGCCAGGACCATCTGAAGCGGCGTGGCCGCCTCGAAGACGAGCTTTGCGGACAGCAGCCAGTAGCCGACACACCCGAGCGCGTAGATGTCGGAACGTGGGTCGAACGAAACATCGGGCTGGGCGACTTCGGGAGGCATGAAAGCCGGTGTGCCGACCACGGCCGCGGCCGTCAGATCTGCCGCACCTTCACCGAGCCTCATAGTGCTCTTCACTAGCCCGAAGTCGAGAACCTTTACGAAATCGCGCTTCAGTCCATACCGGCACAACAAAATGTTGCCTGGCTTGATATCGCGATGAATGAGCTGATTCCGATGCGCTTCAGCCAGGGATTCGCACACCTGCGACAGGATGTACGCCACTCGCCGGGCAGGCTGCGGGCCGTATCGCTCGACGAGCGCGTGGAGGCTGAGCCCGTCGAGCAGTTCCATCACATAGTAGAAGGTTCCGTCCTCGGTGATGCCGAAGTCGTGAATCTCAACCGTGTGGGGCGATTTCAACGCCGATGTCGCTCGGGCCTCTCGCTCGAATCGACGCAGCAGCACATCACCCTCATCACTGCCACTCGCGAGCACGTCCCTTCGAATCACCTTGATGGCGGCCTCGCGCTTCAACATTCGATGACGAGCGCGCCACACTTCACCCATACCACCGCTGGCGAGACGCTCGAGCAGTTGGTAGTTACCGAGCTGTGGTCCTTCGACCATCGACACTCTCCGGCGCGATCGTTGGCCGTGCAGCTCCACAAATCGCAACTTATGGATCTCAGCGTCCTTCTTGGCGGCTTCCATGGCGGCGCGCACTTCAACCTGGGCCAACTTGTTGCGAGCATCCCGTTGGGAAATCCGTTCCCGTAGCGCCTGGGCTTTGCGGAGATGTTCAATCGACTTGGAAAGCTTCCCCTGACACTCACACAACTCGGCTAGGGCCTCATGGGCGGCTGCCTCGGCCACAATCTGAACAGACTCGACCCGACCCAGCGCATCGTTCAACTCAAACTCGGCATCAGTGAGTGCCCCTTGCTTGATCAGCAGCCGGCCCAGGGCAATCTGCGCTTCGGCACCAAACACACTTCTATCTGCTTGCCTCGTCAACATGTCGAGCGCGGCACGGTAGAGTCGTTCGGCTTCTGCTGAGTGGCCTCGCTCGTTCTCAAGGTCAGCCATCACGGTCAATGCGGCAAAGTGTGAGCGCTCGTCCTGAGGATCTGCCGCGTCACGTAACATTTCGGCGTAAGTCAGAGCTTCTTCACTTCTGCCTGCGTTCTTGAAAACTTTGGAGAGCCGAGAACAGATGGCGCTAACCCCTCGGGGGTCCTGCGCGCTTTCAAAAAGCTGTAACGCCTCTTTCAGACGCTCAACTGCCGCGTCGACCTCGCCAGAGGCCGCCAAGATCCCTCCAACGCTACTCAAAGCATAGCCCTGACGGATGGGATCACCGAGCTCGCGCGCAATGCTCAGCGCGTCCAAAGCCAACTCCAGCCCGCCAGCCAAATCTCCGATGTGTTCGTGCAACGACGCCAAGAAATCGCGGGACGCCGCTCGGCCCGGACCGTCGTTCACCTCGTCAAACAAACGCTTGGCCTCTTCGGCCAGATGAAACACAGAGCGTAGACTCTCGATGTCGCGGAAGGTCATCGCCATCGTTCGCACAGCACGCGCCTGACCCAATTTGTACTCGTGCTTGAGCGCCAGTTCCCGAGCTTCCGTAGCGAGCGCGTTGGACCGTGGCACATCGCTGTTATGCAACTCCCAGGCCAGCTGCGTGAGGGCATCAATTCGTTCCACAGGATCAACGGGTGAAACGCTTGCCGACGCCAAGCGCGCCTCCAGCTCAGGAATGGGTGTTTGTCTTGCGACCGGCGGCTTCATAGCCACCTCCAGACGATGGGAGGACGGTACTCCCCCGTCGCGGTTTTTGATACCCAGGCATCTCGTGTCCCCCGAGCCCTGAAATAACAGGCTTTACTCGCTCTCCAGGGGGAAAGACTCGCGCAGTTGCCGAACAAGAAAGCGATGCAAGGTCGTCCTTCCGTATATCAGCGGGTCGTTCGACGTGAACTTTTGGAGCTTCCGCGTGACGGGAGCGCCCTGTGGCATCCATGTCGATTCTTGGGCTCCGTTATTCGTTCAGTGGCAAGGGCAACTTCTTCGAGCAATCCCGCTGGTGGCTCGCGCCCTACGTCGGTGTTCTTTTTCGTCACCGGTGACCTTGCAGGCCTTTGCGCGGAACGATCCGTGATATGAAGCGCCTATCTGGCCGCGCCCGTGGCCCGAAACGAATGAAGAAACTACACTCAGCGATAGTCGCTTCGGCGCTCTGCGGGTCGATCTGGCTCGTACCCGCATCGGCGACCGCAGTGCCCAAGCTGGATATCAAGGTCTTCTTTGGGGTCGGCACCACCACCTTAGTGCCTCGAGTTCCGGAGTTCACGCTTCCGAGTGGAACGGTCGTCGGCGGAAGGGTCGCTGAAACGCACGGCAACTGGCAGGGCGGGGTTTCGGCGCGCATTCGATCGGGCAAAGTCTTCGGAGAAATTGCAATGGTGTTCAGTCGGTTCGGCTTTGAGATACCTGCGTCGGCACGCGAGATATCGATTCTCCAGAACCCAGGCAACCCAGACGCGTGGCTCCCGGAGGAGCTAGTCGGCAGAACCGGCCGGTTAAACTCCTTCGACATTCCGATGACCGCCGGCTACGTCCCGTACGCCAATCCGCTCTTCAAGCTCTTCCTCTATGGTGGCTTGGTGAACAAGTTCAACATCCGAGGCTTCGTCGACAACGGCAGTCGCAAGCAGCGCATCAAGTTCAAACCGCGCGAAGCGGACTTCGCCATATACCAGATCGGTCTCCGCTTGGGCTGGCAGTTCGACGTCGGCCCCGTGAATTTCGACTTCAATTACACGCTCGGACTGAACAGCATCACAAAGACGGACTACCGCACGAGCAGCCACGTCACTCAGTTCAATCTTGGCTGGCTGTTCTAGGCGCGCCGGACTCGGTGGTTGGCTGCGGAAGGGCCTCGGACTCGTAGGCTGCGACTCCCGCACTCCCGTACGCCCGCCGATCCAGGCGCGCTCGCTCGCCCGCGCTCGATGGCGCTCCGTGACATGAGAGTGCCCTAACGATGTGAAACATAGTGACAAGAAGTGACGAACCGTGAACATGGTGACGCGTGCAAAGCCTGGTCTTCGTTGAGTTTTCTGAGCGATTCCAGTGGGTTTTGTTGGCTTGCGAAAACCGCCGTTTGTGAACCCACAACCCGAAGGTCGTCGGTTCAAATCCGGCCCCCGCAACCAAGGAAGTCGGGCACTTGGTGAAAACGCCAAGTGCCTTTCTTTTTCGCTCGGTGCCCTGAGGGTGCCATGAGGTGTCCCGGCGGACGGCAATGCCTCGCCCGAGTGACGTATAGATTGCGCAAAAACGTTCGCTTTTCGACCGCTCTCGCCCGACGACGACGCGACCTTCCGGGTGTGTAACTCGAAGGACAAGACTCACTTGTCCGGCGCTCTTGACATGTTCCCACTGCGGGAACATACTCATTGGGTGAGGGTGATCGCCCAGCGAACGCTTCGCGCCTTCTGGGAGAGGCACCCACAGGCAGAACAGCCACTGCGTTCGTGGCTCCAGGAGATGAGAAGAGGAAAGTTTCGCAAGCCGTCAGATGTGCGCCACCACTACAACTCGGCCGACTTCGTCGGCGACGACCGTGTGATCTTCAATATTGGAGGCAACAAGTATCGGCTGGTCGTTCATATAAGCTACCAACGCCAAATCGCGCTCATCAAATTCATCGGAACACACAAACAGTACGACAGAATCGACGCAGCAACCGTGGGAAGAGCAAAATGAAACAGATTGCCCCTATTCGAAATCAAAAGGATTGCGACGCCGCCACACGCGAGATCACCAGGCTCATGGACAAGGAGGTAACCAAGAAGCTCACGAAGGCCGAAGCAGCTCGATTGGAGGTTCTGGCCACCTTGGTGGATGCGTACGAGTCGGCCCTAGTCCAATACGTGCCCCCAGACCCGATCGAAGCGCTCGAGTTTCGGCTAGATCAGTTGGGCGTGCCCACTGCGGATCTTGCGAGGCTCCTCGGCAGTCGTTCACGCGCGAGCGAAGTACTGAATCGAAAGCGAAGGATGACACTATCGATGATACGGCTGATTCACGAGGAGTACGGCGTCCCCCCTGAGATCCTCATTCAAGACTATCCGCTCAAGCGAACCGGCAGTCGTTGAGCATGCATCGCAATCTTTCGGAGCGTCAACAATGAAGCCGAGAATCAGCATGATCACTGGATAGCAGACCTAGGGTGCGCGCCTCGAGCCTGAGGCGAAATTCAGGAGGATTGCCATGAAGTTGAAGATGGGCCTGACATTCGTTGCGGGTTTTCTTGCTTCACGCGGTCCGGTGCGCTCGGCCTGCCAGAGGTCGTGGGGCCGATATTCGACGAAATCAACGCTAAGTACGGGATCGACGCCGAGCCGTTGTTCAAGTAGCCGCAGAGCACGGTGCTCACGCCCGCACGGGTGGCCCGACTCAGATCGGGCCAAACCCGGCGCTCGGCCTCGAACACGTGAAAAGAGAAGGACAGCGGACGGCGGCCACCCGATCCGTAGCTGAGATTGGCATGCGGTGGCGTCGCCACGGTCCCCCTCGTTGACCTGACGTTGACATGGCGATGTGAAATCAAATGATATGAAGTGACGAACCGTGAACACGGCGATGCGGGCAAGTCCCGGTCATGTTTGAGGTTTCTGTGTGATCCTGGTGTGTTGTGTTGACGTGCGAAAACCGGCGTTTGTGAACTCATAACCCGAAGGTCGTCGGTTCAAATCCGGCCCCCGCAACCAATGTTGTAAGCCGGCTCGTTTTGAGCCGGCTTACTCCGTTTTGGGCTGGATTCAGTGCGAAGGTGGTCGCGTGGTAAGCTCCGCGCGCACCGAAGCATCGCATGAACCTCGAACACCTTCCGACGCTTCTGACGCCCGAGAAGCCGCGTTATCTGAGCGGGGTGGAACGGCTCACCGACGGGGTTCTTCACGTTGCAGTACTCACCCGCATGCCTTTTGGTCGTGCCCTTGCCGTACATTGCCACGAGGAGATGAGCATCTGCATCGGTACCGCCAATGCAGACGTAGTGCGTGAGCGTCTATGCGTTACGTGATCAGAGTCGCGTTCACGGTCGCCCTCGGCGGCTTCCTGATGGGCTTTGACGCATCGGTAATTTCCGGTGTGGTGACCTTCATCGAGCCCGAGTTCAATCTCACCAAGATCGAGCTCGGCTGGTCTGTGGCATCGCTCACGCTGACGGCGACCCTCGCAATGATGCTGTCGGGCCCGCTCAGCGATCGCTTCGCTGCTCGAGCGTTAGCTCGACGAACCGCTACCAGGTTTGGATTTGGGCCCACGCTTTGAGCCGCACCATGCCTTCTGCGTAGCTGACCTTGGGGTCGTAAGCGAGGTCCCGGCGGGCTGCGGAAATGTCGTACCAATGCGCGGTCGAGAGTTGGCTCACCAGAAAACGGGTCACCGGGGGCTCGGAGTGCAGTTTGAAAGTGTTCCAGACCGCCTCGGCCAGAGCGGCGGCAGAGCGGGCGACGGGGACGGGAATGGTTCGCGTGACGGGCGGCAGGCCAGCGGCGTCGAGCATGTCGTTGATGAACGTCGGGCCTTCGAGCGGCTCTCCCTGCGTGATGAAGTAGGCCTTGCCCCCGACCGGGGAGCCCGGCGCGAGTCGATCGCACGCCGAGAGATGGGCTGCGACCGCGTTGTCGATGTAGGTCGTGTCGATCCGCTGCGGCCGCCCGACCATCCGTAGACGCCCGGCTTTGGCGCGGGCGACCAGCCGTGGCAGGGCCGAGCTGTCCCCCGGGCCCCAGACCAGATGGGGTCGAATCGCGACGGTCGATAGCGCCTCGCTGTTGGCGGCCAAGACCTCTTGCTCCGCAAGCGCCTTGGTCGCTGGGTAGTGCGCTTCGAACTGGGAAGGATAGGGCGCGGACTCATCGACGCCCGACACGGCGTCTCCTGAGTGCACGACGCTCGGCGTACTGGTGTAGACGAGCTTTGGAACCCGATGCTTCTTACACGCGTCGATGACGTGGCGAGTCCCCAGCGTGTTCACGGCGAAGAAGGTTTCGTAGGGGCCCCATAGGTCGATGTGGGCTGCGGTGTGAAAGACGGCGTCGCATCCCTCGACCGCCGCCGCCACCACATCGTGGTCGCGAATATCGCCCCGCTGAAGGTCGACACCCCATTCGCGAAGCAAGGCATAGTCGCCCCGACACAGCACGCGCACGCGTTCACCCCGATCGAGCATGGCCCGGACGATCGAACGGCCGATGAAGCCTCCGCCACCCGTGACGAGGACCGTCATGATGGACCTTTGGCCTCAACCCATTTTGCGAGCTTTTCGCGTCCGATCTTTGCGTTGTGCCGGATGTCGACCGGGAAGCTCGGGTGCCGGACGAAGCGCGAGATGCGATTCGTCTGTGGATGTGCCTGGGCGATGTGGCGGAGCTGCCGCTCGATCTCCGGCCAGTCTGCCGAGCGCTGTCCAGGCTCGAGCTCGACACAGAGCGTCGGCAGCCCTCGGGGACCGACGAGCGCGGAACGATAGACGGCCGGGTGTGCATCGAAGATCTTCTCGCATGGGACGGTGAACATCGTCGCGCCATCGACGAGCACGCGGTGGCTCTTGCGGCCGCAGAACCAAAGGCGCCCTTCGCGATCGCGCCAACCGACATCGCCCATGCGGTGCCAGATGAAGTCGCCGTCTCGGATCTTCGATAGCGCCGTATTGGGTTCATCTGCGAAGTACGCCTCGGTCACCAGCGGGCCGCGGACCGCAATCTCGCCGATCTCGCCGTCTTCGAGCTCGAGATCGTCGGAAAAGGTTGCGATCGCGTCGTCGCTGATGCGAATCACCTTCACCTCGATGTCGGGGACCGGGAGGCCGACGCAAACCCCGGCTCCCTTTTCCGTCTCGGCCCAGGTCTTCGCGACGATTTCGCGTCCCGGCAGGCAGGCGACTGGAAGCGATTCGGTGGCGCCGTAGGGAGGAAACACATCGCCGTCGTCGGGCAACATGGCATGCCAACGGGCGAGCGTTTGCCCGGGCATAGGCGCCCCGGCCGCGATCACACGACGCAGGCTCGGCAGCTTGATGCCGTGCTGCTCGCCATACCGACCGACCGTATTGAGTAGCGCAGGTGACCCGAACATGGTCGTGATCCCGAATCGCTGAATGGGCTCGATGATGTTTCGCGGCTCGACGCTGGCCGGCCGGCTCGGGTCCATGTCGGGGATGACTGTCGTCATGCCGAGCGCCGGGTCAAAAAGCGCGAAGAGCGGAAACGTAGGCAGGTCGATCTCGCCCGGTTTGATCGAAAACATCTCTCGAATCGCTTTGACCTGCGCGAGGAAGTGGCGGTGCCGGTAGACGACGCCTTTGGGCGGCCCGGTGCTGCCTGACGTGAACAGGACAGCCGCTACTTCGTCGCCGCCGGTGGGCACGGGCTGGTCGCCTGCGGCGAGCCGCGTTGCGCCGAGCGCTTCGACCTGCGCCAGGGTGTGCTTTGCTAGACCCCAGCCGCTAACGGTAATCGTTCGCTCCACCGTCGCCCGGCCCCAGCCAAGGGCGATGCGAGCCGCGTGGGCGATGGGAATTCCCACGAATGCGCTGGGCTGCGCGCGCGCGAGGCACTTGCTCAGCCCTTGGATGCCGAGACCCGGGTCGATCATCACCGGTACCACGCCGGCCTTGAACATTCCGAAGGTCAGGGCGAAGAGCTCGGGGCTCGGTCGCACCATGAGCGCGGCGCGATGACCGCGCTCGATTCCAACGGCGTGGAGGCCGGCGGCGATTCGGCTGCTGCGCTCGTCGAGCTCTCGATACGAGACCTTGTTGTAGATGACGTTGCCCGCCGCGTCGCGTTGCTTCGTCGGAAAGAAGATGGCCGTGGTATCGGGCTGCGTCGAGGCCATCTGCGGCAGCACGTCGGCTACCGTCGAGAGTTCGAGCGTCATTCGGCGATTCCCAAAAACCGGCGCACGAGCCCCTCGATCTCCGCCGGCGCATCTTCGAGGACGTAGTGACCACAGTCGGGAAACTGGTGAACCTCCGCATCGGGAAGGGCGCTCTTCCAAACCCTCAGGAAATGTTCATCGAAGACGAAGTCACGGTCGCCCCAGCAGATCAAGACGGGCCGGTCGTTGAACTGATGGAGGCGCTCGCCCACCTGGCGAACCAACGAGAAGCTCGGGTCGCCTTCTCTGAGTGGGATGTCCTGCACGAAGCGGAGCACCGCGCGGCGGTGATCCCAGCTGTCGTAGGGCGCACAGAGGCCGTCACGCACCTCTTTGGGAAGCTTGACTCGGGTGACGGCAAGCCTCGTTGCACCCCGTGCGAACGCGTTGAACCCACGCACCAAGAGCGCGCCCGCCATGGTGTCACGCGCCAACCAGAGGGAAGCGGGCAGGCGCTTGGTCGAAGGCATTGGAAATGCCGCGGTGTTCAAGACAAGCAAGCGCGCGACGAGATCGGGGTGCCGATCCGCCCAGCCCATGCCGATCATCCCGCCCCAGTCGTGCACCGCGAGCGTGACGTCTCGGAGGCCGAGCTGCTCGACCAGCGCTTCGATGTCCTCGACCCGCTCGGCGAGTCGGTAGGAGTACGTGTCATCGCCGGGCTTGTCGGATTTCCCGCAGCCGATGTGATCGGGTGCGATGACGCGATGACTGGGGCGCAGCGCCGAGATCAATCGTCGCCAATAGAACGACCACGTCGGGTTTCCGTGAAGCATCAGGACCACCGGGGCGTCATGAGGACCCTCATCGACGTAGTGCATCCGATGGCCGGACGGCAGAGTTAGCCAGTTAGGCTCAAACGGATAGAGCTCGTCGGAAACCTTCACGGGCCGCTCACCAAATGATTTCGGACATGCTGCAGTTGAGCCCGGAGCCGATGCCCATCAGCGCCACCCGATCGCCCGGCTGAATGCGCCCTGCTTCCGCTGCCTTGGAGAGCACCATCGGAACGGCCGCAGGCCCGACATTACCCAGCTCGACGTAGGCATGCATGAACTTGTCGGTTGGAAGCTCGAGCGCCTCTGCGAGCTTGTCGGTGTTTGCCCGACTCACCTGATGCAAGATGTATTCGGCCACGGCGTCCGGATTCCAACCGAGCTCCCGCTTTGCCATGGCGTAGGTCTGCTTTGCGAGTGTGACGCCTGCAATGAGCAGCTCTTTGCTCTTGGTCTGCATCTGGTCGACCTGCCCGCGACAGAGTTGATGGTGCTCGGTGGCCGCCGACGTCACGCCGCCAACGAAGCGGTGACCAACGGACATTTGATCACTCCGCCCGAGCACCATTGCCGCGCCGCCCGAGCCGAGGGTGAGCGTGGCGAAGTTCTCGCGAAACGTCGCCTCATCGAGGTCAGGATCATTCAGTCGCGCGATGGTGCTCTCGACGACGAACCGGCTGTTCTCGCCGTCGACCACCAGCCCGTATTCGATTTGACCGCGCTCGATCATGTTCCCAACGATGTCCATCGCATTGAGAAAGCCGAGGCATGCGTTGCCGAGGTCGAAGTTCATGCAGTCAGGACCGAGGCCGAGGTTGCTGTGAACGATGCACGACGTCGACGGCTCGATGTAGTCACGGCAGACGGAGGTGTTGATGACGATTCCCAAGCGACTGCGGTCGATGCCGGCCTGCGCGATCGCGAGCTCCGCGGCCGCCGTCGCCGCCTGCGAAGGTTGGAACTCGACGCCCCACATCCGGCGCGCTCGGATGCCGGTGACCCCTTCGAGGAAACCAGGCTGGAGGCCGAGCCGCCGCATGGGTTCAGCCAGCTTCGTTTCGAGCTCCGCGGACGTGACCCGGTCGGCTCCATCGACGTGGGAGACACTGGAAATGGAGACCTGATCGAAACGCACCGGGCGACCCTAGTGCGAGCTTGGGGGTGGGACAAGCCTCTGCCCCGCTGCGATGAGGGAGGCAGTCCCGCTACCGCTGGTCGTGCAGGTCGTCCCGAAGCAGGAAGCCCCAGAGCTGGTCATACGGATGTACGGTCATTGCGGGCTGGCCGTTCTTGAAGACGGGCCGGCCCTCGTTCGCCCAGGCGAATATGCCTCCGGTGAGGTTGCGGACGTCGGAAACGCCGGACGCTCGCAGAGCCTCGACGATGGCCGCGCTTCGATAGCCGACCGAGCAATAGACCACGACGGTGGTGCCTCGATCGATCGGAAGCGACACGAAGCTACGTTGACCCGGCTCGACTCGGACGGCACCGCGAAGATGACTCACGGCGAACTCTTCCTCACTCCTCACGTCGAGGAGTGTGATGTTAGGGATCAAGCCGGACGTTTTTCACTAGGATAATTTCTCCCGTAGAGTTTCATACGGCGTTTTTCCGCCGTGCGCACCGCGCCGCGGTCCCCGTGGCAAAATCCGTACTGCGAGCGCGTGATCGGGACCCTTCGGCGGGAATGCTTCGACCACGTCATCGTACTCGGAGAGCAGCACCTGCGGCGCATCCTGCGCAAGTACCTCGAGTACTATCATGGGTTCCGGAGCCACCTCGCGCTCGATAAGGATGCCCCCGAACCGCGTGAGTGCGAATCCAACGATGGGGGGAACGTCGTCGCCCTCCCGATGGTCGGCGGGCTGCATCATCGCTACACACGCCGCGCAGCCTGAGCCAAAGTCTCGGTCCCACAGGCCGTCAGGCGTGAGCGTGAGCTACGCGCACTGCGCGGGGCGAAGGCGGAGGCCGCGCTCGACTCCGGTATGTCGAGCCGTCGGCGCACGTGAGGGACCGAGTTCGGTCCACCCTCACGATCATCGCGGCGAACATCTCGCGAGGGACAACGTTTTGAGGAACGACAGATACTATTTCCTTCGGTTCTCAAGTGACTACGCGGCAATCACCGCCTCCATCGGCACCCCGAACTCCACCGGACAACGCTGTGCGTAACTGGCCCCCGCAACCAACGAAGTCGGGCACTTAGCGAATGAGCTAGGTGCCTTTCTTTTTGCTCGGTGCCGTGAGGGTGCCAAGGTGGATCGAAATCCGTCGCGTGAGCGATGCATGGATCGCCAAAAACGTTGGGTTTTCGATCTTGAGTCCGCGGTAACAACGCGACCTTCCGGGTGCATAACCCGAAGGTCCTGACGCGACGCAACGAGAGCGGTCGGAAGGAACACTCGCGACCAAGATCAATTGCCTCAGAGGAGCTCGTCCAGCTCAATCGCTTCCGAATCCGCAGGCAGCCGCGCGAGGGTGCCGTCGCGTCCCACGCTGACCGGACCTGACCAGGTCTCGGCAACTCCGTCGAGAAAGATTTCCTCCATCGAAGGCAGCGGCAGTGGCGGCACGATATGATTGTAGAGCAAGTACCCGACACCCGCGTCGCGCGCGATCTCCGCGGCCTCCACCGGGGTCGTGTGGTAGTCGAGGATGTCGTGTGTGATCTTCACGAGGCGGGGCCTGCCCGCGCGCTCGGCGCCCTGGTTCAGCAGGCCCACGAGCTGCGGGTTGAGTGCCTCGTGGACGAGCAGATCCACGCCCGTAGCGAATCGCCGGAGGTTGGTGTTCTTCTTCGTGTCGCCGCTCACCACCACCGAGCGCCCGCGGAAATCGAAGCGATAGCCGACCGCGGGGCGCACGGGGCTGTGATCCACCACGAAGGCGGTGATCGTAAGGCCATCGCGCTCGAGCACGATCCGACCCTCGCCCACCGCTGGCACCGCGAACGGACGCGCCACGGCCCCAGCGCCGCCGGGGTGCATGGTGTCGGCTCCGTGGTGCGCGACCCGGTAGCGCTGGCTGTCGCGGTAGGAGAGATTGAAGCCCTCGACCACAGCGCTTACCCCGGTGGGGCCGTGCACCGGCGTCGGAGAGGCGCTTCCGGCGTTCGCCCAGCGCTGCATCAGCAGCTCACCCAGGCCATCGATGTGATCCGAATGGAAGTGGGTGAGCAGCACCGCCGCGATCTTCCCCTGCGGCAGCCGCATGCGCGAAAGCACGCGCGACGAGCCTGCGCCGACGTCAACGATATAGACGCGCTCGCCGGCGATCACCGCCGTGCACGGCCCCGAGCGCTTCGGGTCCGGCAGCGGCGAGCCGGCACCGCAAAGCGCCACGTGGAGCCCGTCGGGAAGCTCGTCCAGCAGGTTCGAGGCCATGTTGCGCTCCACCAGCCGCTCCACCAGCCGCAAGGTGATGGTCTTGCGCAGCGCGTAGCCCATCACTGCCAGCACGACCAGGAGACCGAGCATCCCGAGTCCGAATCGCTTCATTCGTTCTCCCTTCCTCGAGCGCTCACCGCAACGCAACCCGACGTCGCCTTCAGTCGTTGGATGCTATACATGCATCCATGTCGTGGCCTACTTCGCACCGCCCCAGACACTGCCACCGCAGAGTAGGGTGTCCTCGTCGAAAAAAGCCATCTCTATCCTCATAACCTGATTCGCGATAACAGCGGATTGTCGCCGATAGCAACAACCGAAGGCATCGAGACCCGGCTCTCGGTGCCCTGAGGGTGCCGTGGCGATCTGAAATGACGTGATATCGACTGACGAACCGTGAACACGACGATGCGGGCAAGTCACGGTCATGTTTGAGATTTTTGCGCGTTTTCGGTGTGTTGTGATGGTCGGCGCAAACCGGCCTTTGTGAACTCATAACCCGAAGGTCGGACCGGTCACTAAGTGGTGCGATTCGCGGGAGACGAGACGCGCGAGTCTCTGCGACCTTCGGGCAGAACACCCGAAGGTCGCGGACCGGACCGGTACTTCGCGTGGGCCCACACCGTAGACCTGCCCCTCGAAGTTGATCCCAGGGGTCTTGGCGGCATGGACGAACCGTTCGACGGTGTGGTTGAAATCTGGTGGGACAGCATTGAAACGCTTCTGGAAGCGGCCATGACCCCGGAAGGGGGAAAGGCCCATATGGATCTTGTGGAAGACGAAAAGAATTTCATCGATTTTTCCCGCTCGGCCATGTGGTTTGTTGAAGAGGAAGTGTTTATCGGGGATGGATAGAAAGTCACGGTGCAGCACCCCACATATGCTGCCTAGGGCTCGCTACCCGTGTTTGCGGCACCTTGTCTTACGCGCTTGAGACAATCCGGAAAAGTGTGCCAAACGTTTGGGAGGAGTCGAGCAATAGCACATCGCCTCTGCGTTCCACGGACAGGCCACGTTTTCGCAGTGCGTTCGCGGTGCCGTTGAGGTCCTTGGCTTCGAGCGTCAGCGCCACCATTCCCTCGCTCTGCACCTTGTTCGGCGCGAGCGCCTCCACAGCGTTCGGGTTGGTCACCGTGGCGAGTTCCACTACGCCGCCCTTTGGCGCTTGAGCGATCGCGATGCGAAGGCCACGGTCCGCGTCTTCGATCGGTACCGATGTCTTGAGTCCGAGGCCGTCGCCGTACCGAGCGATCGCCGCATCAAGATCGCGCACAATGACCGTGGTGCGCTGAATCCCTGAAAGCCCCAAGCAGCCGGGCTGCTCCGGAGGGGTCCCCGTGAAGCTGTCGTTGGGGTACACGCGAATCAGTACACCATGGGTCGACGCAGGATGAACGTCGCGACCCCAAGAACCTTTCATCAGAGGCAGCACCTTCAAGCCACGCGAGCTGAGCTCCTCGGCCGCCGCGTTCGGGTCGGGCGCCTCCAGCATCATAGCGAACAAGCCCTCGCCTCGATGTTCGAACTGCTTTTGCAAGCTCTTCGCAAGCGGAGCATCCGGAATAGCTGGGCTCATGATCTCGATGTTGCTTCCGCCGTCCGGCACGCACATCGCGAGGCGCGCACCAAGAAGCGTCACCACTTCCTTTTTCTTCGAAAGATCCAACACCGGCATTCCGAGCGTGTCGCGGAAGAAAGAGACGGCCGCATCGAAATCACGAACCGCGATCGCGACTCTTGGTAAAGATGTGATCACTTCGCTAGTCCTTCTTTTTGCTAGAGCCCAAGTCGAGTGATGGGTCAGCCTGTTCGTCAAGCCACTTCGGGTTGCTGATGGATAGATGTTCTCGTTGAGCAAGGCGCACGTGCTGAGCGATCCTCTCGTCGTCTAGCTCCACCTTGCCGAAGCGGATCTGGTTTGCGAGCTCTTTGTTGAGTCTCGAAAGCTCGTGTTCGTCCGTGCCAAGGATGTCTTGCAGCCGCGCCCGCTGTTGTCGGGTCACTGCGTCACGTTGCGTCAATTCGCGGCGCAGAATGCCAAGCAGGTTCAAAGCGACGCGACACCGAAATTGTTTCCGCGCGCCGAGCTCGGGACGACACGTCATGTTGCAAGAAGTACTCCAGTACATCGACGATTTGTTCCGCGCTTGGGGGTGCCTCGTAGATTGCCATCGTTTCGTCTCACACTTTCCAGTCGTCAACCACTGCGAAGAAGTCACCCATCGCTTCGTCGAACCGTCTGCCAATGGCGGCTTTGTCGACGCCGCCGTGGGTCTTGCCTTTGGCTGCAAAGAAGCTCCCGTATTGAATCAGACAAATGCCCGCCCACTTGAGTGCGCCCAGCGCCTCCCAGAACTGAACATGTTCCGGCACGACGCGCGTTCCGGACGCCTCCTCATAGGCACCGAGCAAGTCTCCACGATGCGCAAGCCCGGCTGCGGGCAGGTCGGGTCGCGAAAAGCGCCACGACCGTAGGCAAAGCCAACCAAGATCTTCCATCGGGTCGCCGAGATGGGCAAGCTCCCAATCGATGATGCCTGTGAGGCCTTGTTCGTCGGCCATGACGTTGCTCAGCCGGAAATCCCCGTGCACCAAGCGCGGAGACTCAGACGGCGGCACCCTCTCCGAGAGCCAACGAAAGGCCCATTCAAAGCCCGGGTTTCTAAGGCGAAAAAGTTCTGCGGCCTGCCTCAGCAGTCCCAACAACGAAGCGGCGTCCAGTGTACGGACGCGCAGCGAATCGGGGAGCTCCGTTGTGTGCACCTTGGCGATTTCCCCAGCGAGTTCGCCGATCAAACTCGCTCGGCACCGCGCAAACGACTCGTCGGTGAGCAAGGTTTTTGGGTCGGCAGTGCCGGCCAACCGATCCATGACAAAGCCTTGCACCTTGCCGTCGGCTGAGGACAGCCACGTGTGCACACGTGGCGTGGAGACTCCGTTGTCGGACAAATGCGATTGGAGCAGCATCTCCGTCTCATGTGGGATTCCGAGTGGATTGACCGCGCCTGCTGCAACGGCATCTGCTGGGGGGCGCCTCAACACAAGGCCTGACTCCCCCTCAGCATGCCTAAGCGTGAACTCCCACAACTCCTGACTTGCCCCCAATGGCATCCGTCTCAGGTCGTGTACGCCAAGCTGCCCCCGAAACGGCAGGTTCTCCGTCGCGCTGAGCGCGGAAACCAGTTGATCCGCCAATGAGGTGTGGTTCGCTTCGGTCACGCGCGTTGCCTTGATTGCGCACGTGTGTACGCAGACAACTCGAGCTTGCCCACGGTGGTCAGATGCACTTCGTCGGGCCCGTCTCCAAGTTTCAGCGCACGATACAAAGCGTAGGCATGCGCAAGAAACGTGTCCTGACACACGCCCATCGCGCCGTGCACTTGAATTGCATAGTCCAGAACGTCGTTGGCGGTCTGTATCGCCGCCACCTTGATGAGCGCCACTTCTTTTCGTGCAGCCCGCACGCCCACGGTATCGATCAAGTAGGCGGCCTTCATGGTGAGCAAGCGTGCCTGCTCGATCTTCATACGAGCGATGGCGATGTTCTGAATGACCACATCGTTTTTTGCGAGGGGCTTTCCAAAGGCTTCGCGATCTGACGCGCGCTTGCACGTGAGCTCCAACGCGCGCTCCGCAATACCCACCGCTCGCATCGCATGATGAATGCGCCCGGGCCCAAGTCGACCCTGCGCAATCTCAAACCCACGACCCTCACCCAAGATCATGTTCTCGGCTGGCACACGAACGTTTTCGAACATCACTTCGCCGTGACCGTGCGGCGCGTGGTCGTAGCCGAAGACCGTTGAGTTACGCACGACCGTCACACCTTCTGTTTCCTTGGGCACGAGAATCATCGACTGCTGGGCATGGCGCGGAGCGTCGGGGTCGGTCTTGCCCATCACGATGAATACTGCGCAACGCGGGTCGCATGCGCCGGACGTCCACCACTTGCGACCGTTGATCACGTAGCTGTCGCCATCGCGCTCAATACGGGTCGAAATGTTTGCGGCGTCCGAACTTGCCACCGCGGGTTCGGTCATCGCAAAGCCCGAGCGTATTTCGCCGTCGAGCAGCGGCTTCAGCCAACGCTCCTTCTGGGACTCGCTACCAAAGTGCAGCAAGACCTCCATGTTGCCTGTGTCGGGGGCGCTGCAGTTGAACACCTCCGAAGCCCACAGAACGCGACCCATGGTTTCGGCGATCGGCGCGTAGTCCACGTTGCTCAGCCCCTGGGGGTGCAGTTTGGGGGGCGTGAACAGGTTCCAAAGCCCTTTCGCCTTCGCCTTGGCCTTCAGCTCCCCCAGGAACGGCGGAATGGTCCAGCGCTTGTCCGGTTCTTCGCAAGGAATCGCTTCTTCGTTAGGGTAGATGTGCGCGTCCATAAACGCGCGCACTTGCTCGTGAAGTTTCGTCGCTCGTTCGCTTGGCGTGATATTCATGTTGCCCCCGTCTAGAAGGTGAGACTCTGCCCGTCGTCTGCGTCAAGAGATGCGCCGGTCAGATAATCACCCGCATCGCTTGCAAACAGGAGAAGCGCGCCGTCCAAGTCTTTCGGTGTGCCGATGCGCTTCCTCAACAGCATTTGCGTTAGTTGCTTCCCAGTCGGAGACCGGATCAACTCATCGTTGATCTCCGTGTGAATGTACCCGGGATGGATGCAGTTCACGCGAATGCCCTTGCGCCCCCATTCCTGTGCGAACATTTTCGTCAGCTGGTGCACCGCGGCCTTGCTTGCTCCATATACCGACAATCCGCGCGTCGGCTTCCATGCGCAGAGCGACCCGACATTGACAATCGAGCCACCGCGTTTCGCTGCGATCGCCCGTTCCGCAAACGCTTGAGACGCGAAAAACATCCCTCGCACGTTCGTCGCAAACGCTCGGTCAAAGTCTTCAGGGGTGGTTTTCAACACGGGCTTGTCGACAAGGATGCCTGCGTTGTTGACCAAGATGTCGAGGCCCCCAAGCTCTTTGTCGGCTGTGTCGATGCCTTGGCGAATACTTGCCACGTCCGACACGTCCATCACGACGGACATGGCTTGGCCACCAGCCGCTTGAATACGGTCGACCGTTTGTTCCAGCCGATCCGCGCGCCGCGCAGAAGCGACGACGGTCGCACCGGCTTCCGCCAGGCACTCGGCCATGCGTTGTCCGATTCCGCTGCTCGCCCCGGTGACGAGTGCCTTCTTGCCAGTGAGGTCAAAACGCATGGGGTCTCCTTTTTTCTTTTGACTACCTCAGTACCGCCCGTTCCAAGAGCGACACGACCGCGGTTTCCATGGCGGGTTCACTGGGTGCATCGCTCGGAAAAGACAGTCGCCGATACGCGCGATTGATGGAACGATAGATGGCTGCGGCGAAGATGATTTCGAGAATTGCGTAGGGGTCTTCCTCGTGGACCACGCCAGCCTGCTGACCGCAGACAATCTCCTCACGCAGCTTGAGAAGTGCGGGCGCCAAACTCCACGAAGGTGGCGCTTGCTCGCGCGACCGGAGTTCAATCAACTCGTTGACGATGATGCAAGCATGATCGTCTTGCTCTTTGGCCCAACTCACGACCCGACCAATGACATCGCGCACGCGTTCCCTTGGGGATGCGCGGGTCGCCCCATCGTTCAGCGTGATGTCGGAGAGCGCAGCATTGACGGTTTCGAGAACTGCTTCGTAGAGCCCGGCCTTGCTCTCGAAGTGGTGAAGAACCGTCGATTTGGAGACATCACACGTCTTCGCGACATCGCCGATGCTCACACCGCGAAATCCATAGGTGGCGAACGAACTCACGCTTGTGGCGAGAATCCGGTCTTTCCTGGTGGGCGCCGATGTCGCCTTGACGGTCTGCGGGGGGGAATGCATAGTCAGCCAGGGTGACCGAACGTTCGGTCAGCACCCAGATACTGCACCTCACAGCGAGAAAGTCAACCCATTTTCGGGACAAGGCTCGGGGAGAGTCGAGCACGCCCAGCCACGGAGGAAGCTATGAAGGACTTCGCCAACAAGATCGCCGTTGTCACGGGCGGGGCCTCGGGCATTGGCCGGTCACTTGTCCGTCAACTTGCCGAAGCCGGATGCCACGTGGCGATGTGCGATGTCTCGGAAGAGCGCATCACCGAGAGCCGAGACCTTGCGATGCAGACGGCTGCGTTGGGCGTGAAGGTCACCACGTTCAAGGCCGACGTCTCCAAACGCAAACAAGTCGAGGCGTTTCGAGACCACGTGTTGCAGAAACACGAGACTGACCACATCCATCTTCTGATCAACAACGCGGGGATGACAGGCTCAGGAAGCTTTGTGAAGGATCCCGAGGACGAATGGCAACGCGTCTTCGACGTCTGTTGGGGAGGAGTGTACAACAACACTCGGGCGTTCCTTCCCGCGCTCAAGAAGGCGCCTGTAGCACGCATTGTCAACGTGAGTTCTGCGAACGGTTTTTTTGCGAGCGTGGGTCCGGGCATGCCGCACACCTCGTACTCTGCAGCGAAGTTTGCCGTGAAGGGCTTTACCGAAGCGTTGATCGAGGATCTTCGTGTCAACGCACCGAACGTGCAGGCTAGCGTCGTGATGCCCGGGCACGTTGGGACGCGCATCTTGGAGCATTCCGTAGAGTCTGGCGGTCGACACGTTCCTGAGAAGATGCGTAAGAATCTCAAACAGTTTACCGATCTGTTCGCGGCGATGGGTCTCCGTCCTGAACAAGCGGCGGAGATCATTCTCAGTGGCGTCCGGGAGGGGAAGTGGCGGATCTTGGTCGGTGCGGACGCCGAAGCGATGGACCGCGCGGTTCGCGAAACACCAGAGCTCGCATACACCAAGGAGTTTTGGAAGGAACGAATCGCGCCTGTCTTGGCGGGTGCGGCCGGCCTCAAGCGCTCGCAGTAAGAGCAAGGCATTCATGCTTTCTTAGCCCATCGGGCTCAAGCTGAGAGCCGAATTTCGCGGTACTAGCTCGTTATGTCGACTTGCGGCGCACTTCGTTTCGCGTTCGGATCGCCGAACTGGATCTCCACTCCATCTCGCTGAATCTCACAACTCCCTTTCCTCGCTGAAACGGTCGCGTTCCCGCTCTCGTCCCTGCACAAGTCGAATCGCACGTGCGTCGCGCCGTGCGGCGCGGCTCGCGACGAGGTCCCGGGATGCCAGGTTTTCTGAATCGTCTTCGGGCGAGCTTTCTGAGGAGCGCCGAGTCGAGAGTCGTCCAACACGAGGCGGCTTGGATTTTGACGCGTATTTGACGCGGAGATCTGGAATGGCCTGATATGGGATGACGGTCCCGAGCGCCGGCCAGGCAGCTAAGTCTCAGTTATCGTTTGCAAAGTGTCTCAAGTGTTGGGATTGATTGAAAATAAGAAGTTGGTCGTTGTAGAGCTCATAACCCGAAGGTCGTCAGTTCAAATCTGGCCCCTGCAACTACTCAAAAGGTGTGCCTGTTCGGCGGGCCCTTTTTGCCTTTGGGCCCAGCTCCGACAGTGGGGCTCACGGCTCGGTCCAAAAGAGCGCTAGCCACACTGTCGGCTCGTCCGGCGTGGTCCAGGTCACTTGGTGCTTGGTGTGTGCTGGAATGAACGCGGCGTCGCCCGGACCGAGCTCGACCACCGCGTCATCGCGCTCGTAGCGGAGCTTGGCGCGACCACCAGGTTTGGCCTTCGAAGGAGCTCGTCGACATGCTCGGCGCCCAGCGACGTCGGCAGGTCATGCAAGAGGCGAGGGTGGCGAGTCGTCATTGCCTCTATGTACACCGGCGAGAGGCGAAAACACGATGGAAACAACAGGTCGTGCGACCCGTTCGTTGGATCGAGAAGCGCGCCCGGGCTACAGTTGAGCCAAGTCAAAGCGGCCATCAAAGCGGCCATCAAAAGCGGACATGAAAGCGGGCGTGGATAGGGGAGAATCCACTGGGATGATGGAACCGATGCTCGTGCCTGATGGGTCGCCGCAGTCTTGGCAGACCGCCGCGTGCTCATTTCCGGGACTCCGCGCTCACCTCTACACATCGCGTTCCCGGCCGAGCTCGCAGGCCGATGGATGCCAGGTCTGTTTCCGGAAAAGGTCGCCTGAGGTCGTCTACTCCGGGTCCGGCGGCTTGATGGGGTGCCCTTCGGCGATGCCACGCGGAACATCCGCCTGAAACTCTGTGATCGTTGTGGTACGACATGCGCGCTTCGAGCCTGGGGCGACATTCGGGAGGATTGCGATGAAGCTGAAGATGGGCCTGACATTCGTTGCGGGTTTTCTTGCTTGTGCGGCGCTGCTCGTCCTTGTTGTACTTACGCGGTCGTCCACCAAAGCCGTTCCCGCACCCGAGCGCGACGTGTACTACCCGGGCACCGAGGATCTTCAGCCGGACGAGATGCGGATCGTTGCCCTGGGTACCGGCATGCCGAGTGCTCGGCCCAAGCAGGCGTCCGCCTGCTGGCTGGTCGAGCTGGGAAACGGCGACAAGTTTCTCTTCGATATTGGGAGCGGCTGCCACGCGCGGATCGCGGCCCAGAAGATCCCATACGACTACCTGAACAAGGTTTTCGTCGGGCATCTGCACGTCGATCACATCGGCGACCTGCCCACTTTCTGGCTCGGCGGCATCGTGATGAACCGACTCGTTCCCCATCCGGATCTGGGGGCCGAGCGGCGCAACGCCGGAGTACGGCACGAAGCACGCGCTGAGCATGATGCAGAAGACGTACGTCTGGGACATCGGGACCCGCTCCGGGGTGAACGACATGCGCGGAGCCGTGCTGGAGGTCAACGAGTTCCCCTTCGACGGTGTGAATCAAGTGATCTACGAGGAGAACGGAGTGGTGGTACGCACCATCCCCGCTGTTCACGGGCTGGATGGCGCGGTGAGCTTCATCCTCACGTGGAACGGGCTCAAGTTCGTCTACGGGAGCGACACGGTCCCGAACAAGTGGTACGTCGAGCACGCCAAGGGGGCGGACTTCGCGATCCACGAGTGCTTCCTTCCGCCCGCACTCCTGATCACGAAGCAGGGCTACGCCCCGAAGGAAGCGCTCATGGTCGGCACCCAGGGCCACACCTCGCCGGAGCAGTTCGGCAAGGTGATGTCGCTCGTGAAGCCCCGCCATGCTGTCGGCTACCACTTCTACAACGACTTCGACACGGAGCCCGTCGTCCGAGAGCGGATTCGCAGGACCTACGATGGCCCGCTCGATCTCGCGACGGACTACATGGTGTGGAACGTCACCAAGAACGACATCCGAGTTCGGATGTCGGCCATCGACGAGGAAGTCTGGCCGCGCCCGGCGCTCCAGAACAAGATCGTGCCGGAGACCTCGAAGGCGATCACGATCTCGGACTTCACGCGGTCCGGTGCGCTCGGCCTGCCGGAGGTCGTGGGGCCGATATTCGACGAAATCAACGCTAAGTACGGGATCGACGCCGAGCCGTTGTTCAAGTAGCCGCAGAGCACGGTGCGGCGAAGTCGCAGATGTGCTCTGCGTCAGCGACCGCCGGACGCGGCGGAAGTTTTCGGCCAAAGAGAAGATCCGAATCGTCCTCGATGGGCTTCGAGGCGAGATGAGAGCATAGGAAAAACGAACGCCCTGTCCGCGGCGCGAGCCACGCGACATAACCGCTAGTACCGCGCAATTCGGTGCTCAGAGTGGGCCCAATGGGCTAAGAGAGCTTCGAGGCTGGACGGCGATGACGACCGAATGGCGAGGGAATGCGATCATCGCGTAGAGTTCGCGCATGACCCGACGCGGTCCGAAGCGCGGCGACTTCGCAGAGCCCAAGCAGGCGCGCACGCGCGAGCAGCTCGCCCGCATTCTCGAGGAGACCGACCATCTCTTCGCCGAGCGAGGCTACGAGGCGACGAAGATCGAAGACATCGCTGCGGCCGTGCCTTGTTCGATCAGCACCATCTACGATCGCTTCGGCGGCAAGGCCGAGCTGCTTCGTTACATGCACCGCCAGGGCGTCGAGGAGGCGATTACCCTGATCGGGGCGATGGATCCGGGCGAGATCGAGGGTGACCTTCGTGAGTCTCTGCCCCAGGCGGTGCGCATGGGACTCGCGATCATGCAACGCTATCGCGGACGGCGTCGAGCGTCTGCTGAGCGCATGCATGCTGACCCCGAGCTCGCTGCGCTGGAGCTCGATACTCAAGAGGGGCTCATCGCGGCGGGGCAGGGCCTCCTCCTCGCCTACCGGCGGCAGTTCGATCACCCCGAGCCCGAACTCGCTGCTCTTCACGCGATGCGCATGCTGATGGCGATGACCGAGCAGCGTGGGGGCATGCTGCCCACCCCCGAATGGGCCGTGCTCCCCGAAGACCGCTTCGTCGAAGAGGTGACGCGGATGGTGCTCCGTTACCTGGGTATCCCGCAGACCCCCTGACCGGCCCGGCGCCTGGGCGCGTCGAAGTCGGGGCTTGACTGATACTTCGGGAAACGCGAATATTCATTCGCGTTTGAAATCCACGGCGCGACCGGAAGGAAGGATCACCATTAATTATCGAGGCTGGATGTTCATCGGGTTCTCGCGCGAGTACCCCAAGGGCAAGATCAAGGCGCGCACCTTCATGAACGAGGAGTGCCTCGTCTTTCGCTCGAACTCGGGCAAGCTGAACATGGTCGAGCCTTACTGCTCGCACTTCGGCGTCAACATGAAGACGGGTCGGGTGGTGAAAGATAGCATCCAGTGCCCGATGCACGGTCGGGTCTTCCACGGCGATGGCAGCGGCGCGAGCCCCAAGCATCGGTCGATTCGTTCGTATCCCCTCGCGGAGAACCGAGGTCTGGCCTTCGCTTACTTCGACCACGCCGGCGTCGAGCCACGGTGGCCCCCCCCGCAGTTCCTCGACGAAGAGCGCTTCCCTGACGTGCTTTGGAGCCACAGGCGGATGCTTGAGCTCCATCACCCCAGCGTTCCGCTCGACAACTCCGTCGACCCTCGCCACTTCGAGTATACCCACTCGATGTTTGGCAAGCACAAGAAGGATGGGGAGTTCAAGACCGACGGACACAAGGCGATTGGGACGATGGCCGCCGAACTCGCACCGCCGCTCTCCTATGTCTCCGGCGGGGCCGCCGAGGTGATCACCCACTTCGACAGTCCTTTGAACAGCTACCTGCAGGCGAGCATGGGTGCCAAGGTCTCCGACCTCTGCAACTTCCTCACGATCATCGAAGGGAAGAAGTGCCTGCTCACGCAGATCGGCATCGGGCGTCGCACGCTGAACCCGCTCCAGCGGTTCGCGGACGCCGTCGGCTTCATGGGCTCCTGGTTCGCCACCTACGAAGACACCTTCGTCTGGAACAACCGAAAGCCCCAAGAGCCTGACAACGACCCGCACCAGACGGACAAGGCCCTCGAGGAGTTCCGCGAATGGTTCGAGGGCTTCGCCTACGAGCCGGAGCAACCCGACCGATCTCTGGTCCAGCTCCGTGCGGCGAGCCACGCGACATAACCGCTAGTACCGTGCAACTCGGTTCGGGGGAGGGCGAAACGCCAGTCCCGAGTTGCCCTCATTTCTCCCAAATTCTGGCTCGCTAGGCAGTAATCACCACCTCCATCGCCACCCCAAACTCCACCGGACGACGCTGTGCGTAACGGGCCCCCGCAACCAACGATGACGCGCACTTGGGAGAATCCCTCGTGCGCGTTTTGTTTTCTGGGGCCGTTTTGGGGCCACACGACTCTTCCTGAACCGAATGGGCGGTTCGTTTCAGGAACGCAGCGGTCTTGCTCGAGATAGGAGCAAGGAAGATGGCCAAGCCGACCAAGCACCGGGACAAGTGGCGGATCCGATGGGTCGACCACACCGGACAGCGTCAGAGCCAAGTCTTCGACCGCTATCGCGATGCCGAACAGGCACTTCGTCGGCACCAGATCGAGGTGGCCGACATTGTGGCGGGTGACCGCCTCCCAGTCACCCTCGGCAAGACCTTCAACGACGTGTGTGACTACTGGCTCGGGACCCGGGCGAAAGAGAAGCGGAGCGAAAAAGACGACCGTTCTCGCCAAAAAAAACGGGTCTCTCGATCTTGTCCCGCTTACGTTTCCCCGCCTCGACTTCAAATCCCAATCCGACGAGGTCTTTTCGCAGTACCGAAAGCACCTCGTCGCTGGTCAGCCCTTTTTCCAATCGACGGGTCTCGATGGTGCTGCCCTGCGAGCGAAAGACTTGGACCAGGTCTGCCACGAACGTCGGTGGCGGCTCTGTTCGAGGAAACGTCGAGTATCGCACCGAACTCTCGGACATGTTGCTTGGTTAGCAGCGTCGACAAGATGCCGCTAGCTCACCATAACGACTGGTTCGCGCCACTCGGGTCCTGCACCCGAAGGCGACAGCCGGGTGAACCGCGACATTCGTCCTGGTCAAACTTTCTTGGGCGCTTCGCGGCCGAGGGCTGCAGTCTCTTAGGGCCGTTTCGATGACAAACGACCCCGACTCCAACCGTCAGCACGCGTGAGCCGTTCTGGCTTCGCAGGTCGCCGTTTGCGCGGGGTCTAGGCTCGAAATCGCTTGAGCTCCCTCAATCTGGGGCCACTACCTTCCCACAGTGCTCACACACCCCCGACTGTCGCCTGGCCTTGTTGAGCTCCGCGTCGAAGCCGCTCGCCAAAATCCCAGCGGGTAGCGCGAACAAGCCGATTCCCAGAACTGACATGACTGAGGCCAGCAGACGTCCAATCTCGGTCTGCGGCACCACGTCCCCATAGCCAACCGTGGTCAGCGCGCAGACTGCCCACCACATCGCGGCGGGGATGCTTGAGAACGCCTCTGGCTGAGCTTCGTGCTCGGCGTAATACATGACGGATGCAGCGAAGACAACGAGCATTCCCGTGAATCCCACGCAGAGCATCAGCTGGTCACGCCGGCTGCGGAGGACGGAGAGGATGATCTGTAGACCCTTCGAATGACGGGCGAGCTTCAACCCTCTCAGCAATCGAAACACTCGTAGCAAGCGTAGAGTTCGAAGGTCGAGCGCCGGAAAGAGGATAGAGGGAAAGGTAGCTGCCGCGTCGATCATCATGATGGGGCGCCGCGCAAAACGGAACAGCCCGCGCAACCCCCGGTATCCTGGATCGATACCCGCTGACCATAGCCTCGCAAAGTACTCGAGCGAAAACACCACAAGCGAAAGACCTTCGAGACTCGCGAATTGCACGCTGTAGCGCTCAGCAAGCGTCTCGACGCTCTGCAAGACAGCGGCTGCCACGTTCACCAAGATCAGCGTCGTCAAAAACGCAGAGGCTAAGCGGCTACTGAATCGGCTGGGATCGGGCTTCTCGAGCATTCGGTACACGCGCTGGCGCAAGCTGAGCGCTGGCCTTTGGTCTGTGTCCGTGATCATCTGGGAAGCCGCGCTCGGCGCGATCGAGTCCGTGCTCACGCGTCGCCTCCTGGGCTCAACACCGGCGGAATCGTGCTGGGGTTCGGTATCGGTATGGGCACGATCTCCTCAGCTCCGCTTGCGATCGCCATGATAGTACGCAGGACAGCAGGTTCCGTGTCGACGTAGTCGTTCGGTATGTTGGTGGCTGCATCGAGATCAAAGACGCTTGGACGCCCTCTAGAGGTTTCGATCGTGAGCTCTGTACCCGACGCGTTCCAGTCGATGACCGAACCCCAACGCGTGACCCAGTTTTTCCCGTGACCCTGGGCGTTGAACACGATTCGCTTGTTGGTGACCAACAGGTAGCCCACACCGAGGGACTCCATCACGTCGGTCTTGTGCGAGGCCCCACGAAAATGTGCGGCTCGAAAGTAAACGCCTTTGGCAATCTTGATCCGCAGCGCCGGTCCACCGTAGGTAACGCCCGTTGTCTTGGTGGTCATCCGTCGCCGATGCACCGGGATGGAGGCGTATACGAGTTCGCCCTTCTGCGGGCGAAAGTTGGTGCCCCCAAAGCTTTCTAGCGTGATGCCCGAGCGAATCTCCCGGATGCGTTCCTGGACGGCCTGAGCCCGCCCCTCGTTGAACGCAATCTCTCGATGGGCACGTTCCTCCTGGGTCTTAGAACTCAGCTCATGGGCGAGCCATCCCCCGAAAGCCAAAGGACCGATCCAGAACGTCCATGCCGAGTCCCCGAACAGCATGAAGACAAACCATACGACGAGGATGGTGCCAATGATCATCAACTTTTCTTCCATCGGCCCCCACCGAAGCGCGGCGTTACCCATCGCCCGCGCTTTGATGTTCAGGATAGCCATGCCACATGCACACCCCCAAACCACGGTGCCTTACCTGAACATGGGCTGCCTCCTCAAGTGCGCCTGCTGTAGAGGCAATGCCGGAAACTTCAACGGTGGCGGCGTGGTTAACCGTCGTCTTCACGCCAACAGCCTCCCGGGTGCGCCTGTGACGGCTTCCACGACGCGCGGGACGCTTGATATGATTGGAACCAGTCCTTGGCAAGGTTGACAAGCAGGCTGTAGGCAGAGCCGTCTGCGGCATTACCTTAGTTGCCGTCACCCGAAGGACGCCTGTTGAATCGGGGCAGTTTGATCCCTTTGATCGCCGGCGTTGGAAGCGAGCACGGTTGCGCGCGCGCTTTGTCCGGGGCCATTCTGTGGCCACTGACGGGGGCTTCGCCCCCTGCTTCAGTCTTGGCCGGCTACGAGGGGATAGACCACACAGCCGATTGCGCCGCCAATGATCGGGGCGACCCAGAAGAGCCATAGCTGCTGAAGCGCCCAGAGCTCGGCAAAGAGGGCGGTGCTGCGGGCGGGGTTGACCGACAGGTTGTCGACTGGAATGCCGACCAGATGGATCAAGGTCAGTCCGAGGCCGATCGCGACTCCGAGGAACCCGATCCCGAGGTCGGGATACGTAGCCGCCAAAACGGCGCTCCCACACGCTCGGTCGCCAACCCGGTCAGTCGACCGTCATGCTGACGATCACGCGCCATACGCAGTTGTCGCCGCCTGCGGCCGTACCATCGACTGCATTGACCGCCACCGCCTCGCCGCGCTCGCCAAAGGACAGGTCGCTGAAGCTGAAGGTCTCGGAAAAGCGTGTGTAGCACTGCGACAAAAACCACGACGGGAGGTAGTGGGGCGCTGTGCCGCAGTCATTGTGAGCCTCGTCGAACTCGGCCAGCAGCCCGTAGATGTTGAAGGATTCGCCTTCCCTCAGCGAGAAGGCAGTCTCGACTGGCGTGTTTCCAGGTCTGCGCAACTCGATGGTGTGCCTACTACCAGGCCTCGCGGGGAGAGGGCACTGCGGCATTCGAGAAGCCGCTCTTCCGGAGGCTGCTGCCGGAGAGCCGCCGAGCGAAACTCGAGCGAATGTTTGCTCGGCATGGTTCGGTGCTCGTGTTCGTAGCAAGACATCTGGCGGGCCTCCGGGCGCCTGTATTCGCGTTGGCCAGCATCAACGGAATGCCACTCAAACGCTTCTTGTTGTGGGATGCGTTAGGAATCTGGCCGCTGTAGGGGTGCAGCGAATACGAGGCGATCGTCGACCTTGAACGAGTGAAGGGGAGTGCGGGATCCCGCAGTGCACGCGGTGCAAGGGAGGGGTGCCTGCCAATATCAACGTGGAAGTCGAGAGCAATGTTCTCCACCGCGAAGATGACCTCCAAATACGAGAACGGTATTTTGACGATCACGCTGCCCAAGAGCCTTCCGCCTGGCGACTAGAAGGCGAAGGACACAACGGAGGGCACCGTTACTGAAGCCTCGTCATGGCTTCGTATAGGGTGCGTCGGAACCGTGATCTGCTCTTGACTTCCACGTAGAGGTGATCGATGACTTTCTGGAACACCTCATGCGCGTTCTCAGTGATGAGATCTCCGTGTGCCAGTAGGATACGCTCAAATGGCCAGGTGTTGATTTCATCGAGCTTCTGGCGCGCTGCCTCGGCGTCGAAGGTGTACATCCGGAACTCGGGCGAGGGGAGGGCGCGCCCGTAGATGCGCATCATCTTGGCGAGCGCTCTCCCCGCCTTGGAAGGGAGGGTGTCCGGGCCGATGTTTTCCACGAGATCCGCGACGACCAGCGTACGGCTTGCCCGATGAAAGAAGATCACCTCCGAGAAGAACGCATTCCCCTCGGTCACCCGCTGGTCGAGATGCTCAGCCCAAGCAACTTCGGGCTCATCGGTGAGCACGCCTGCATACTCGAGTTCCGGCCGCCGCTCCGGCAGGCCCGGGGATGCCCAAAGCTTTGCATGCGGATAGCGTGCGCAGAAGCTACTGAGCCCCTGGTTGTGGATCTTGTTCGGCGAAACGATGTGAGCCACCCGTCCTAGGGCGTCCAGCGTGCGGGCGATCTCATCGGTCATCGGCAACGGAGAGCACACCCAAAGGGCATCTCCGTCGAGCCTTGACACCGCCATGCGGGTTTGAATCCGCACACCGACGAACCGAACCGTGCCCTCCATGTACAACAGGTTATCTCCGAAGGATCGAAAAAGCGGGCTCGCCATGCTCAACCGATCTTACGGGAGTCGCCCAGTTCGGTCGACTCCACCAAGCTCTCGAGCGGGGATCCGTAGTCTCGACGGGCTTGGGAGTGAACTCCGCCGTTGGCGAGATGAAGCCGACCCAGCCGGAGTGGTGCCGGTCGGGAAACGAGTCGCTGGTAATGTCGGCCTTCATTCCGGGGTACACGCGTCCCAGGATCGTTTCCGAAACGTAGGTGCGCACCCATACGGGATCCGTCAGCGCGATGGTGTAGACTGGAGAGTTCCGTCTATGTTGCCATAGAGCACGACGTCATCAGATGAAGCACGGCCCCAACGCACAATTACGACTGCGGCAATGCCGACGAGCGCGACCAACCCGACGACTGCGATGCGTCGCTTCGGTAGCGTTCTTCCTACGGCGTGTTCATCTGGATCCACCATGCGAAGGGTCCTTTCTGGCAGGTATGACTTCTCAATCGGCGGGCTCATTCGAGCAAGCTGCTCAGCTGATCGCGAGCGATCGCCCTCACTCAGGCGAAAGCCGACTTGCCAACTCATCCTACGCGATATTTGTCGCGAGCGCCTCGACGTTCACTTCTGGCAAAATGGTGTCGATGGTGTCTTTGTGACATAGCTGTGTTCCCGGTGTCGTTGCTGTCGCCGTGCCACAGGCCACACCTAGGCGCAGCATCTGCTGACAGCTCTGATTCTTGGCGCTTGCGACCAGCACACCTGCGAGGAGCGAATCGCCTGCCCCTACGGCCGAGTCCACTTGGACCTTGGGCGGCACTGCTTTCCATGCCTCGGTTTCGGTCACGAGGACAGCACCGAGCGGACCTAGGCTGCAAACCACGACCTTCACTCCCAAACCCAAAGCGACACGGGAAGCCTTCAGAGCATCATCATAGGTCTCGATGTGCACGCCCGTCAGCCTCTCGAGCTCGTACTGGTTGGGCTTGATCAAGTAAACACCTGCCGCGACGACTTCTTTTAGCTCTCTATCTACATCGGCAACCACCCTGATGTTCTGGCGAGTCGCTTTTCGAATGAGGCGCAGATAGAAATCTTCGGGCAGGCCTTTGAGTAGCCCGCCTGCAATCACCAAGAACTCAGGCCTGCGCAGGTCGAAGATACTGAGTTCCAAAGCCACGACCTCGTCAGGCAGGACGTCGGCGCCGGGGCTCGACACGCGAATCTGTTTGTTTTCATCGTCGTGGATGATCGCATTCGTTCGGGTTTGCGCCTTGGTACGCGTAAACCAAGTTTCCACGCGCTCTCCCTGTAGAAGCTCTTCGATCTCGTTGCCGGTGCGTCCGCCGGCAAAGCCGATGGCTACCGTAGGATAATTCAATCGCACTGCGACGCGGCTGACATTGATCCCATTGCCACCAGCCGCACGATAAACGCGGCGTGCGCGAATCTTGTCGTCGATTTTGATAGCTGGAACGCGGTACGTTAGGTCTAGCGCAGGATTGACGGTGACCGTGTGAATCATACCTCAATTGTCTTTCGTGGCGGCCGGGTTCCGTGCACGATTACAGCCACATAGGCGTGACTGCAGCACAACGCCCAATTCATGACTATATGAAACGAACCATCCTCTATCATCCACATCAAGTTCGGAGCCATGGCGATGAGCAACATGTTATCCGAACGAAACCAACGCTTTCCTCGGTTTGATGGCCAAGGCAGAAGCTGGCAAGGCGCTGGAGGAACTCGCCGACCAGGAGAGCTGAAGCTGGACAGGGGAAAAGCCGTGACGCATTCAAACTCCTACATCCGCTCATGACATCGCTTCGCGCCGCGTTTCCGCTCACGCCGGGACAAGACACGGGATCCAGCAAGCCGGGCGCGCCGTCCGCGACGCTGGTTCGCGGCCGCGTAACGGCGGTGCGCGGCACGGTCCTGGAGATCGACCTGGATGGAGCGCTCCCGCCGCTGTCGGCAGCGGTCCGGTGTCGCTTGTCTCGAGATCAGTGGGTCACTGCGGTCGTGCACGCCCACATCGGCGGTGGCACCGTGAGAGCCATCGCCCTCGTCGCCTTCGACTTCGATGAACGCGATGAAGGCGTCAAGGAGATGATCCGTCTGGCGGTGGAGGGCGCCAGGCGCAACAATTGTCATTCAGGCCTCTGCGGACAGGCACCGTCCGACTATCCGGAGATGGCAGAGTACCTCGTGCGCCTCGGTATCGACTCCATGAGCCTCAACCCGGACACCGTGATCAAGACTACCCAGCACGTGCTCGAAGTGGAGAAACGTCTCTAACGATACGCTTCAGCCGACTACCTTCAGGAACTCCTCGTCGTCGATGACGACGGACGTTTCGATGGTAAGGAGGTCTGACCACTGGTGGGACCATCTGCCCATCGCGACTGCATCGTCCGCCTCCACGAGGGAGTAGCCAGTGCGGTCGCTCGGGCTGTGCCACCGGCCAATCAACTTGATGCCCTCGGGTGGTTGACCCCCTCCTTCGAGGAAGCGTTTGATCGCTTCGTTTCTGTGCTCGGGGCGAATCGTATATTTGGAGATGAACTTCATGATCTATTCTCCTACGGCGCTGCCGTTGTGTGTGAGGCATGAAACCATGCCAGGGCCCTCGAAAAGCATCAAGAGGGAATAGTGTGAAGAAAAAAAGATCCGAAAAAACGGCCGCCCGGCTCGGGGAACACGCTGCTCCTCCGGGCAGCTACGCCATCAGCAATGCTTCACCGGCCGGATCAACCGAGGACGGTTCTTCCTGAGAAACCTCTTAACGTCCGCGATCGTTCTCGCAACTTCGATGCCGAGCTTCGCCAACTCTTTCTCGCCAATGCTATCGTTTCCGATTCGATCCTCCGCTTCGTCCCTCAGGAATGCGATGCATGGCTTTCCGTGTTGCACTGCCAGCCTTAGTTCGGAAAGGGTGCCAGGGCCGCCCGGCAATCCCACAATCAAATCGGCCAGCCGAACGTTGAGGTGATTTCGACTGTCGCCGACGAGATAATCTTTCGAATCCCACTCGGAACCTGGCAGCGGGGTTGCGATAGCAATGTCAGCCCCGGCGATGTTGGCGTTTCCCTTCGGTAGAAGCGCAAGGGAAAACCATACTCCTTTCTGGCGCCTCTGTGCCTGATATGCTTTCGTCACGGCCTGCATTGCGCCGGTGCCACCGCCCGTCAACAAATTCCATCCGAGCTCCGCGAGCGCCCTTCCAAGCTCAGGGGCAGAGTCCTTGTAACTCTCATCTGACGAAAATCGACGGAAATTGGTTTCTCCTCCGCCCATGACCCCGACGATCGGAAGATACAGCAAACTCCGTTTCATAGTTGAACTCCTTGTTCAGACAGTACAGCCGAGCTTCGAGTACGATTGCGACTTTCGCGACCCAACGAAGCCTGCTTGCTGCCCCTAACGGCGATCTAGGACATCTATGCTTGGCACAACCCCCGGACATTTTTGACATGGGGTGCTGATACGGCTTATTGGAGTTGCACCAAATCTGGTTCCTGGCAGCCGATTCCAAAGGCGTCGATCAAATTAGCCGCGCGAATGCGGGCAATGGTAGCGACCTCACGGGTGTTCCCGCAATCCATGGCTTCGAACGGGATGCCCCCGTTTCCCCCAACCGGCGCCAACTCCGTAATGGTACCTATGAAGCCGACGAACTCGTCAGGAAGCTCCATGATCTCGAGAGGTGCACAACGCAACACCAGCTGGTCGACTAGCGCGGCCGCGCGGCCAGCAAACCCCACGACCATTTGGTTTTCAGGACAAACGGCCCTGAACGAAGTGCCACCACCCAGCGCACCGCGCAACGGCAGATTAGCCCCAGACAACACGGTCACGCTGTAGGGGTCCAGACCGCCTCCGCTCACCTCGAGTCGACCGCACAGCGCCCGCATCCTTCCCATCAAGGGTTCTTCTGACCAAAGTTCGCCCCTGACCCCGATCAGTACGTAGTCGGCCGGACAGGAATCCTCGAACAGGAAGCCACCGTTGACATTGCCAACAAGGTCCGTTTCGCTTTGACTGAACGAGGGGGTGGTGGTGATTCCGATGATCTCGGCGCAAATCACCTCGCCCTCGCACTGCCCAGAGGCGCATGCGTCGTTTGCGGTGCAGGCGTGCCCGTCGTCGCATGCAGTCAGGTCCGCCAGCGCAACAGCTTCACACGCGCCCGTTGCAGGATCACAGGTGCCTACGTTGCAGGGGTCGTCCAAGTCCGAGCAATCGACCGCGGCGCAGAGGTCGGTGCCTCCGGTGCCGCCCGTTCCTGCGGTGCCGCCCGTCCCTGCGGTGCCGTCCATCCCGCCCGTCGATCCGCCGGTTTCGCCGCAACCCACTGCGAGTACCACCATCGCGGCGGACAGCGAAAAGCAGATCGTCGTCAGCTCCGCCATAATGGCAGCCCTAGCAGCTCCCTTGCCGTTAAGCATACGCACCACAGCGGCTCCTCGTGGCGAAACGGGCCGCAAAGCTCCACCAAACGGAGGTGTGCGCGGGATCCAAGGTGCGCGTAGACACGGGGTGGGGTATCCCTCCTGCCACTCCACGACCTCTTCTGGGTACGCTGGCAATTGCGGTACGCATATGACAATCTGCCCGTGGCTTGCAGCTTAGGAGCGCATGACATTCATCGTTAGATTATTCGCGCTTGCGCTTTCCCTCGTCCTCGTCTCCGCCTGCACAGACGACGAAGCCGGTTCGGGCAACGGGGGGAGCGGTGGCACTGGCGGTACGCCGATCGCATCGTCGTTCGAACAAGAGACTGTCGACCTGCCGAGCACGGCACAACCAGCACACACACCCGGTAGCCCGGGGGTGCTCGTGACCAATCCTCGCTTGATCGAGCAGTTCGGCGGCAGCGACTTCGATCTCAACAACGCGCGCTACACCCGTTACTACCTGTCAGACCAAGCCGACAGTCAGCCGGATGCGATCGTGGTGCTGGTACCCGGTTTCGAGGGCGGCGCGTCGACATTTGCGGTGCTCGCCGAGAGTCTGGCGCGACGGGCGAAAGAGACATCGATGGTCTTCGAAACCTGGGCGATCGATCGTCGCTCCAACCAACTCGAAGACACGGCGGGGTTGGACCTAGCGGAACGCGAGCAGGACCCAGCGATTGGGCTCGATTTCCTATTCGGAGAAGAGCTAGGGCTCGAGATGCACGAGACACTTGCATCCGAGCTGAACCGCCGCGCGATCTTCCACAACACCACAGACGACCTGGCCTTCATGGCTCAATGGACGACATTGGTGCACTCACAAGACATCGATGCCGTCGTCGAGGCTGCAAGGAGCACCGCGCGCAATGCCAACGTGTTTCTAGGAGGCCACTCGGCGGGCACGGGCTACACCGCGCGCT